>MDSZ01036836.1_pt1 | contig 18372 bp, 14 predicted proteins | sample 811201 | NCBI WGS metagenome assembly MDSZ01 (sample SAMN05326647, study PRJNA326480) | marine metagenome | isolation source: seawater | place: Indian Ocean: North | collected 2010
ATGAAGGCCCAGAGCAAGCCATGACTCAGGATTTCACCGGCCGTCGCCGGACCTTCAGAAGATCTCAGGCCCACGAAGCGATACACCCAGAGCACCAGAGGCAATGCACAGGGCATCATCCAAAAATCGTTCCAGTAAGCACTCACCCACGAGGGCATCGATGCGTGAGGCGCCCATGACACATGCACTCCATAGAACCCAAGTGCTAGCAGCCAAGTAGGTTGCACACCAAGCCGCTCCAGAAATGGTCTCCGAAGAGCCGTCATAGAAGGGCCACCATCAGGAACCCGAAACTGATGGCTATGAGCAGTTTGAATAGAAAAGTCATCATGCGATTAAAGTACCCCTGCCGTCTTGGACCCAAAGTCCGCAAGAAAGGAGTTCACGGGAGGTTAGGATCCCTCCCCTTTTTCACTGTTAGAGGATGCGATTCTACCCTGACAGGGCAAGCCAAAACCCGTCCTTCATCCAAGCCGGGAAGGGCTCGTTGGGAACACACCAGCCCGGCATGGCCCTGGCCTGACGATGGTCCGACAATCGATTTTCCTCGAAAAAACACTTGCACCGCTTGCGGCTCGATTGCTAACGATTGCCTTCACCTCATGGGAAAATCTCTTGTCATCGCCGAAAAACCCTCCGTGGCTCTGGATATCAGCAGGGCACTGGGAGGCTTTGAGAAGAAAGACGATTTCTACGAGGGGGATGATTACGTCATTGCCTCGGCCGTCGGCCACCTTCTGGAACTGACGATCCCCCCTGAAGCAGAAGTCAAACGAGGCAAATGGACTTTTGCGCACCTGCCGGTCATCCCGCCGCACTTTGCACTCAAACCCATCAGCAAGTCCGAGTCCAAGCTCAAGCTCATCAAACGGCTGATCAAGCGCAAAGACATCGATACCTTGATCAATGGTTGCGACGCCGGGCGGGAAGGAGAATTGATCTTCCGCCACATCGTGGACAATGCCAAGACCAAGAAACCCATCAAGCGACTTTGGTTGCAATCGATGACCCCGAAGTCCATTCGGGATGGTTTTGATCGACTTCGTTCGGACGAAGCCATGCAGCCGCTGGCGGACGCGGCTGTCTGCCGGTCCGAATCAGACTGGCTGGTCGGCATCAATGGGACAAGGGCCATGACGGCCTTCAACTCCAAGTCGGGAGGATTTTACCTGACGACCGTTGGAAGGGTTCAGACCCCGACCTTGACCATCCTGGTGGACCGCGAACAAAAGATTAAAAAGTTCAAGTCCAGGGATTATTGGGAGCTGCATGCCACCTTCCAGGCAGAAGCCGGTGCCTATGCGGGTCGCTGGTTTGACGAGGGTTTCAAAAAGCAAGACAGGGAAAAAGACCCTGACCTCAAGGCCGAACGCATCTGGAGCAAAGAGACAGCCCAGGCCATTCATGACCGCTGCCTCCATCAGCCAGGCACCGTCACCGAGGAAAGTAAGCCGAGCAAACAACTTTCCCCACTGCTTTATGATCTGACCAGTCTCCAGCGAGAAGCCAACAGCCGCTTTGGTTTGCCGGCTGGTCGCACCTTGCAGATTGCCCAGGCTCTCTATGAGCGCCACAAGATGCTGACCTATCCGCGAACCGATTCGCGAGCCTTGCCTGAGGACTACCTCTCCACGGTCAAGGATACCTTGAAGGCCTTTGACGGTTCCGCCTACCAGGCCTCAGCCCAGGAAATTGCCAAAGAGGGATGGGTCACCCCCAACAAGCGCATTTTCAACAATGCGAAGATTTCAGATCACTTTGCCATCATTCCCACTCCGGTCGGACCCGGCAAAAAACTCAGTGACGACGAGCAGAAAATCTATGACATGGTCACTCGCCGTTTCCTGGCGGTGTTTTATCCGGCAGCCGAATACCGCCTGACGACTCGGATCACCCGCGTCAAGAAGGATGCCTTCAAGACCGAAGGCAAGGTATTGGTCTTCCCGGGCTGGCTGGCCGTTTACGGGAAGGGATCTGCCGGGAAAGACTCGGAGACATTGGTTGCGGTGCAAAACGGAGAAACCGTTCAGACCACAGAGATTGAAATCGCTGAAAATCAAACCAAACCACCTCCCCGATTTTCTGAAGCCACCCTGCTGTCGGCCATGGAAGGTGCAGGAAAACTCGTCGATGACGAAGAATTGAGGGCTGCCATGACGTCCAAGGGTCTTGGCACACCCGCCACGCGCGCCTCGATCATTGAAAACCTCATTCGGGAGAAATACGTGCTGCGGCAGCAACGGGAACTACAGCCGACTGCCAAGGCCTTCAGCCTGATCACACTACTCAGGGGTCTGGACATCCCGGAATTGTGTTCTCCGGAACTGACAGGCAACTGGGAATACAAGCTCAAGCTGATGGAACAGGGACAACTGGATCGCGCCAGCTTCATGAGCGAGATCGAGGAAATGACCCGCAAGATTGTGGGACAGGCCAAGTCCTTTGACAGCGACACCGTACCTGGCGACTTCGGGGTGCTGGTCACCCCCTGCCCCAAGTGCGGTCAGCAAGTCAAGGAAACCTACAAGACCTACCAGTGCGGTGCCTGCGATTTCTCGGTCTGGAAAATTCTCTCAGGGCGGCAATTTGAGCCCGAGGAAATGGAGACCATTCTCGACAAGGGAAGTGTGGGGCCACTTCAAGGTTTTCGGAGCAAGCAGGGCTGGCCTTTTGCCGCCATCATCAAACTCAATGAGGAGAAGAAGCTGGAGTTTGACTTCGGAGATCAAGGCAAGGACAAGGAGAGCGATGAGGAGGCCGTGGACTTCACAGGCAAGGAGCGTCTGGGGTCTTGCCCCAAGTGCCAGCAAGGGGTTTTCGAACATGGCATGCACTACGTGTGCGAACGATCCAAAGGACCGGAAAAAAACTGCGACTTCAAGACTGGGAAAATCATTCTGCAGCGCGAAATCGAACCCACACAGGTGCGCAAGCTCCTTGCAGATGGGAAAACCGACCTCATCAACAAATTTATTTCCAACCGCACGGGAAGGGCCTTCGATGCGTTCCTTCAAGTCAAGGATGGAAAAGTGGGATTCGAGTTTCAACCTCGCCCCAGCAAGAAAAAATCGTCTGCCAAAAAGGCAGGAGACGCACCCGCCGTCAAACTGAGCTTTGAAGGGCAAACCACACTGGGTGCCTGTCCACGATGTGGCGGTCAGGTCTTCCAGAGCGAGAGCGATTACCTCTGCGAGGGTTCTCAGAAGGATGAGAAACCCTGCAAATTCAAAACAGGTAAGGAAGTCCTCAAGCAACCTATCGACGAAGATCAGGTGCGCAAGTTACTCAAGGATGGACGCACCGACTTTCTCAAAGGTTTTATCTCTAAGCGGGGCTTTCCTTTTGAAGCGGCCCTGGTCATGGAGCCCAAGGGCAAAGTGGGATTCGAGTTCGCTCCTCGTGAGGAGGAAGCTTAAAAGCCTGAGCATCCCGCGGTGAAAACATCACCCACCAGCGAGTGTCACGGGGATCAGGAAGCCTTGGTGGATGCGTTCCTGCGCGAATTGAGCGAGGTCAAACTGGCCTCCAGAAACACCTCCCGAAATTACGCCCAGGCACTGCAAACCTTTTGCCAATGGCACGCATCACACGAGGGAGCTTTTCCAGTATGGAAACATCTCCAGCGCTCCACCTTCCGAAGCTATCTCCGCTACCTGGGACGTGAACAATACAGCCGAAGCTCCACCCAAATCCGATTCAGCGCCCTTCGAACCTTCTACAAGTTTCTGATTCGGCGAGGGGTGGTTGAACAAACCCCTATCAAGGATCTGGTGCTCCCCAAAAAACGACAGGAGCTGCCCACTTATTTAACCTTGGATCAAATCCAGGCGCTGCTGGAAGCACCCGCCAAGGTTTGGAAGCAGCGCAAGGAGTCGATGGACCATCCGGGTTCGGTTCATCCCTACATGCGGGATTCAGCGGTATTGGAAACGCTCTACTCCTGTGGGTTGCGTATCAGTGAGCTCTGTTCCTTGCTTGCCGTCGACATTCGCTGGGATGAACAGCGGGTCAAAGTGCTTGGAAAAGGAAACAAGGAGCGCCTGTGTCCCATTGGCAAACCCGCACTGGAGAGTATTCGATGTTACTGGGAGAGCATTCAACACCCGCGATCTCCCCAATTGCCTGTTTTCATGGCCCACCCTGAAAAGCAGACCCCCCTGTATCCACGCTTGATCCAGGGACGCTTGAAGCAGTATCTGGCGGCCGCTGGACTGGATCCTCAACTCACCCCTCACAAGCTTCGTCACAGCTTTGCCACCCACTTGATCAACGCGGGCGCCGATCTAAGAAGCGTTCAAGAACTTTTGGGACATGCCCATTTGGTCACGACTCAGATCTACACGCATCTTTCGACCGATCGTCTCATCAAGGTCTATCAGGAAAGTCATCCAAGAGCATAATCCGATTGATCTGCCCCCGACTCAAAGCCCATGCTAGGAGCAGATACGATCCAACTTGATCATGCAGGCATCGACCCCATCGGAATCCTCAGCCACTCCCAGGCGCACTTGCTCGCAGAGAGTGATGCTGATCACCGAACCGCAAGGCAACCACTGGGCTTGCGATCTGGCCAAGGCCTTCACCCGCACCGGGGCCACCGTCCAAAAACTCATCCTCCAACCCAGCGGCTGGGAAGAACGATGGCATGTCTTTAAAAAAGGCTACCTCCCTCTTTCAGCAGAGGAGCCCATTGCCAAACGAATCAGGGACGAAGTCAATGCTTTCAGGCCTCAGATCATGCTCTACCTGGATCCCTACGGCATGGATGCCCCCTTCTTACAAGCCATCGAACGCGATCTGAAAAAACCCGTCAAGCGACTGGCCTGGTTTGGGGATTGCCGGCGTACTGCCTGGAGTGGGGTCGGGCTTTTCGAAACCATCTTTTACGCCGATTCAGCGATGCAGGTGCTACTCGAAAAGCATCAGAAAGAGGGACGACCCGAGCTTTGTTATTTACCCTTGGCAGTCGATATCGATCGATTCAAACCCGGCGGGGTGAGCACTCGGGAGAACCGGTTGATGTTTGCAGGCACCTTGACCGCCTCGAGACTCAAGACGCTCGATCGCCTGCGTCTGCGGGGTATGCCCATTGTCTGGCAGGGGCCTCGCAAGGATAGCTGGTGGCGTCGATGGAATGCTAAGGACCTCACCACCGAAGAACTTCGTCATCTCTACCAGGCCTATGCGGTCATTTTGAACTTACCCCAAAAACCGAAGACCATGCATGGAGCCAATTTCAGGATCTTCGAAGTGGCTGCCTGTCAGAACCTGGTATTGACCAAATGGGTTCCCGATCTGGAACTGCTCTTTGATCCCTATGAGGAGCTCACCGTTTATCGTGATTGGGATGAGGCACCCCTGGTATTTCGCTCGCTCATGTATGATCCCTACCGAGCCGAGGAAATGGCCCTCAAGGCAAGGGCGCGTGTGGTGGAAAAACATACCTTCGATCACCGGGTTCAGTCCATCCTCGAGCAGCTGGAAAAAGCTTGTTAGCCCTTGGCCCAAACCTATACTTCTCCTTGTTACACCCTACGTTATGAGATTTGGAATCAATTCATTTTTATTCACCTCGCCCTTTACCTCCAGAAGCACTTCCCTGTTTCCCAAATTCAAGAAATGGGGTTTCGACACCGTCGAAATTCCGGTGGAGGACCCAAGCCACATCAACCCAAAGACGGTGAAGGCCGCTCTGGACCGCAACGGCTTGGTTTGTGGATCGGTTTGCGCCTGCATGTCCCCTGACCGAGATTTGCGAGGGACGGCCAAACAACAGAAGGAGGGCCTGGCCTACATGAAAGCACTGATTGACCAAATGGTGGTCCTGGACTGTCCTTCGCTCATCGGGCCGGTGTATTCTGCAGTGGGCCGTGCGGACGCCGTTCCTGCCAAAGAGTATGCCCAACAATGGAAAACCGTGGTCAAGCACCTCAAGACCCTCAGCGCTTATGCTGAAAAACGGGGCAGGGTGATCTGCCTGGAGCCTTTGAACCGGTTTGAAACCGATTTCATCAACACCTGCGATCAAGGATTGAAGATGATCAAGGATGTTGGCAGCAAGGCACTCAAATTGCACCTCGATACCTTTCACATGAACATCGAGGAGAAAAATCAAGGCAAAGCAATCGTCAAAGCCGGCAAGCATCTGGGTCATTTTCACGCCTGCGGCAGTGATCGGGGTACTCCCGGAAATGATCACATTGACTGGAAGCCGATCGTTGCGGCGCTCAAGCGCATCCGCTACAAGGGAGATGTGGTGATCGAATCCTTCACCACGGATGTCAAGGTCATTGCCAAGGCGGCCGCCATCTGGCGTCGCATGGAACCCACTCGCGACGAGATTGCCGTGAAGGGATTGAAATTTCTCAAGAAAAACATCAAGTAACACAACCCATCATCATTCATGGGCCGGGTCCTCCGGCCCTTTTTTGACGACCATGAAATCACACTCCACGATCCAATGGGCGACGGCCCTTCTCTTAAGCTCCTGCATCCATCTGAATGCAGCCGACACCGATGGCTTTAAGCCCCTTTTCAATGGCAAGGACCTCAAGCACTGGGATGGAAACCCCCAATTCTGGTCCGTACGGGATGGCGCCATTACCGGACAGACGACCAAGGAAAAACCCACCAAGGGAAACACCTTCATCATCTGGCGCGGTGGAACCGTCGCCAACTTCGAGCTGAAGCTCAAATACAAGATTGTGGGGGGCAATTCCGGCATTCAGTACCGTAGCAAGGACCTGGGCAATTGGGTGGCAGGTGGCTATCAAGGCGATCTGGAGGCGGGCAATACGTATTCAGGCATTCTTTATGAAGAGAAAGGACGCGGCATCCTGGCTCAGCGTGGGCAAATGACCTCCATCCAGCCAGAAGGTGAAAAACACAAAGTAGTCGTTCTGGGATCCCTGGGTGCTTCTGCAGGTATTCAGGATGAAATCAAGAAGGAAGACTGGAATGACTATCATATCATCGCCCACGAGAATCGCCTCGTGCACATGATCAATGGCAGGGTGACCGCCATCGTCGTGGATGAGGATGCAGCCCATCGAGCCGATTCCGGCATCCTCGCACTTCAGTTGCACGCAGGTCCACCCATGACGGTTCAGTTCAAGGATATTCATCTCAAGGACCTGGGTCACTAGTCTGGACACATTCGTTTTCAAAAAAACCTCCAAGCCTTGGTGACTCCTCCTTTCAAACCACACATGAATGCTCCCACATCCCTTTGCACTGGTCTGCTGGCAGCCCTCCTTGGCTGGGTGTCTCTATCCAGCCTTCAGGCGGATGACAAAAAAATTGTACTCATTGCCGGACCGCCCAGTCATGGAGTTTTACAACACGAGCACAAGGCCGGTTGCATGCTAATCGAGAACTGCCTGCAAGGCATGCCCGGTGTGCATGTGGTGGTTCAAACGGGAGGCTGGCCCGAAGACCCTCAAGTGCTGGAGGGAGCGGATGCAGTCATCATTTTCTGCACCGGTGGCGATCGGCATCTTGCCATTCAGGACGATCATCTCAAACAACTCGAACCCCTCATGGCAAGGGGCGCCGGTTTCGGGTGCCTGCACTACGGAGTGGAAGTTCCCAAGGACAAGGGGGGTGAGGCTTTCTTGAATTGGATGGGGGGGTATTTTGAAACACACTGGTCGGTCAATCCACACTGGACCGCGGAATTCAAAAGCTTCCCGGACCACCCTATTGCCAACGGTGTCCAACCCTTTGCGGTGAATGATGAGTGGTATTTTCACATGCGCTTTCCAGAAGGCATGAAAGGGGTCACTCCCATTCTCTCAGCCGTCGCACCCGCCAAGACCATGGAGAGACCTGATGGACCGCACAGTGGCAACCCTGCCGTCAGGGAAGCCGTTGCCAAGGGGCTTCCACAACATGTCGCCTGGGCCTTCGATCGGCCCGACGGAGGAAGAGGGTTCGGTTTCACCGGCCTCCACAATCATCTCAACTGGCGCAATCCCAATTTCAGAAAAGTCATTCTCAATGCCGTTCTATGGCTGGCTAAAGCGGAAGTCCCCGCTGGGGGCGTGAATTGCTCGGTGGACGACACCCTCATCCTGAGCAATCTGGACGAGAAAAGAGGTCGCACGCCTTTGGATGTCCTCCGTGATGCGCCCAAGGTGGAATCCTTTATCAGCCCTGTGACCGGCAACCCTTGAAACTCATGCTACGACCACGTTTTTTCTTCGCGACGCTCTGCTTGCTGCTGATGCCTCACCTACAGGCTGCCGACAAGCAAATCATTCTTCTGGCAGGTAAACCCAGCCATGGCCCGGGAGATCATGAATTCAACGCCGGGTGCCTCTTGCTCCAGCAATGTCTCTCCAACGTGCCCGGTGTTTCGGTGGCCGTTCACCCCATGGGGTGGCCCAAGGATGAGTCCATCCTGGAGGGAGCCGATGCCATCCTGATTTACGCGGATGGAGGCCAGGGACACCCTGCCATTCAGCAGAAGCGCATGCAGCTGATCCATCGTCTGGCTTCCAAAGGAGTGGGGATTGGTTGCGCTCACTACGGCGTCGAGGTGCCCGTTGGAGATCCGGGAAAAGCCCTGCAGGATTGGATCGGTGGCCATTACGAGCACCAGTTCAGCGTCAATCCCATGTGGGAGCCTGACTTCACGACCTTTCCGGATCATCCCATCACTCGAGGCGTCAAACCCTTCAAGGTTTTGGATGAGTGGTATTTCAACATGCGATTCCGCGAAGACATGGCAGGAGTCACCCCTATTTTGACTGCCACCCCTTCGGAAAAAGTGAGACAAGGGCCCTATGTGTGGCCCAAAGGACCCTACCCCCATATCGTAGCCGACAAGGGACGTGCCGAAGTCATGATGTGGGTAAGGGAGCGACCAGACGGAGGGCGCGGTTTTGGTTTTACTGGAGGGCATCGCCACGCCAACTGGGGCAATGATTCCTTTCGCAAGGTAGTCCTCAACGCGCTGCTGTGGGTTGCCAAGGTAGAAGTGCCTCCCAATGGGGTGGTCTCCTTTGTCACGGAAGAAGACCTCAAAAGAAATCTGGACCCCAAGTAAAGGTTGCCCGCTGATACAATCAGTGGAGCGAGCGACCCTCGCTAGGGCGACAAGCGCCTTGGGGTCCTTCCAAACCGATCCGGATGATCCAGCCGGTGCAGAGGACCCGGCCGCTCTATCTGGCAACCGGATGCCGGAGTGCTGACAAATCCATCGGGTGGGTGCCCAAATTGTGCGTGGAACCCCGATTGCAGTCTCCCAAGAATTCTCTCGACTTGTAAAGGTTCCACCAGAGCCACCACACAGCCACCAAAACCACCGCCGGTCATGCGCCCACCCCAGACCCCGGCGGATGGACCGAGAGATTGAAGGGCTTCGACCAACCAGTCCAATTCTGGACATGAGACCTCAAAGTCATTCCGCAAGGAGGCATGGCTTTGGTAAAGAAGATCACCCAAGGCCTCCCAGGCACCTTTTTGAAGGCAATCCACCGCTTGGAGCGTACGCGCCATTTCGCTGATCACGTGCCGGGCTCTAGCAGGATACGGCAGGCTCTCCAGTTTCGTAGAAGCCATGTCCTCAGCCCCTCGCCAGGAGGATCGCCCCAAGGCCTCCAGGCAGGCATGGCACTCCTGGCGACGACGCGCATAAGCACCTTCCACCAGGGCATGCTTGACCTTGGTGTCCAGAATCAGAAGCGTCGGAAAGTTGGAAGGCGCGGCGATGTGCTGATGCGATCGGTCCATGCAATCCAGCAGGAGAAAGTGGTTCTTTTTTGCAAGGGTGACGATGGACTGATCCATGATACCGCAAGGCATGCCCACAAAAGTGTGCTCCACCTGCTGGCAGAGGATCACTTTTTCCACAGGGTCCAGGCGATGTTCCCACAGCTCTTCCATCAGCGAGGCGATGGAGCATTCGAGGGCAGCACTGCTACTCAAGCCCGCACCAACGGGTATGTCCGAAGCCAGACTGAGTTCCAGTCCGCATGGCCGAGCCCCTCGATCTAAAAAGGCCTTCATCACCCCTATCAGATAATCGGTCCAATCCCCCTTAGGCTGCCAGGCATCCTCCAGGGAAAAGATCCGTGCGTGCGTCTGCTGCTCAGAGTGAAGGAGGATTTCGGGGCGATCGATTACACGCGCCGCCATCGCCAGCCGTCGATCGATGGCTGTCGGGAGGACCCATCCATCGTTGTAGTCAATGTGTTCGCCAATCAGATTGACCCGGCCCGGGGCATGGGAAAGCCACTCAGGCTCATGGCCATATTGCCGGATAAAACCCTCCACACATCGCTGGAGTGCCTGGCTCTGATTCCCAAAGCCACCCGTCATGACGCGTCCTTGTTGGGCTGGAGCGCTCCCATGGGAACCCTCATCGCTTCCATGGTTTGCGATAGGTTTTATCCAGGAGTGCATGGGCTTGAGAATCGTCCAAAACCCGCTCGGTGCGTGCATCAAATCGCAGTCGACGCCCCAGAGCGTGAGAGGCAAAGCCCAGATGCCCCGGCGTGATGGATCGGTGGGCTGTCTCGGCCGAGGCCACACAGGTACGACGCGACTTGATCCCTTGAATAAAATTATCGATGTGGTCGGTCGAAGCAGGGATCACCACCGGGCCGGGGTCATAATCAAGCCTGGTCCATCGTTCGTCCGAAGCCGTCAGCTTGCCCCGATCCACCGCCACCCAACCTTCCTCTCCGATCCACCGCGTGCCCATGGGGAGTTGGGAAGCAATCACCCAATCCACACCGCCTGGGTAGACACATCGAATTTCGTAATCCACAGGTGTGTCGTACACGTCGGTAGACGATTGCGTCCATCCAATGGCTTCCACCTCTTCGGGTCCGGACGCATCCATCCCTGCCCCCCAGTGGGCAATGTCGTTGTGATGACCGATCCAGTCCATAATGTTGCCCCCTCCATAAGCTCGGTGCCCTCTCCAGAAGCGATGATGACGGGCTCGCATGTAGGGTAAGAGAGGAGCTGGCCCACTCCATAGATCGTAATTCAAGTTGGAGGGAACGGGAGAGATTTCAGCGCTGGCTCCAGGCTCAGTGTATCCCTTGGGCAAACCCACTTCCACACGCTTCAATCGGCCGACGTGCCCATTGCGGAGAAGCAAAACCGCACGATGAAAATTGGCCGTGGATCGCTGTTGAGATCCAGTCTGAAAAATGGCTTTGCGACGCTTGACCTCACGGTAAAGGATCTTGCCCTCCATGAAGGTGTGCGTCACCGGTTTCTCGCAATACACGTCCTTACCGTGAGCGAGAGCCGCCATCACCTGGTGATAATGCCAGTGATCCGGAGTGGCCACCACCACCGCATCAATGTCCTCGCGCTGACAGAGGGCGCGATAATCTTCGAAGACCAGACAGCCCTGATACCGTTCTCGAGCAGCGCGCTGGGCATAGAAGGACTCGACCATCTTGCGAGCGGGTTCACGTCCCAGAGCAGGGCCCTGCCCCCATGGGTTGGCACGGTAATGATGACGATCCACATCGCAGACCGCTCGCACCTGCACTTCCGGATGATTCAGAAAGGCCTGGAGGAGGTACGAACCTCGAGCTCCCAACCCAATCACTCCAACATGGATTCGGGAAGCCATTCCTGGGACGGCTCCCAGGATGGAAGGCGCCGTTCCCAACCCGACGGCCGCACCACAGGATTGCAGAAAATGCCGCCGGCTCAGGTGTGTGGGATGTTCAGGATGGATCATGGGAGCATCCTAATCAGGCACCCGAAAATGGAAATGCAAAACCGACGGTCAGGACCTCAGGGCCTCAGGACAAGACCTCTCGGATCACTCGACCGTGCACATCGGTCAGGCGAAAATCCCTGCCTGCGTAGCGGTAGGTCAATCGCTCATGATCAAAACCCAGCAAATGGAGCATGGTGGCATGCAGGTCATGGATGGAAACGGGGTTTTCGGTTGCCTTGAAACCAAAGTCATCGGTGGCTCCGTAGGTCGTGCCCCCGCGGATCCCTCCCCCTGCCATCCAAAGCGAGAACCCCCAATGATTGTGATCCCTCCCCTGGGCGGCCCCTCCCCCACCCTGATCCATTTCGACCGAAGGGGTTCGACCAAACTCGCCCGAGCAGAGAATGAGCGTTTCATCCAGCAGGCCCCGCTGTTTGAGGTCGATGATCAAGGCCGCCAGGCCCTGATCACACTCATTGGCTACCTTGCGATGGGAATCCTTGATGTTGGAATGGCTGTCCCATGGTTGAAGATTCCCATGCCAGGTTTGGACAAAGCGTACCCCTCGCTCGACCAGTCGTCGGGCGATCAGAAGTTGTCGATTCTGAGGGCCTTCCCCATAGAGCTTGAGCATGTGCTCCGGCTCCTGATTGACATCAAAGGCATCGGTCGCCTCAAACTGCATGCGATAGGCCAGTTCGAAGGACTGGATGCGAGATTCAATCAATGACTCATCGGGGCGCAGGAGGGCGTGACGACGATTGAGGGCTTGAAGATAACGAAAGTGGTCGGACTGCTGCGCCCGGTTCATCCGGGCATTGTGCACATCCGCAATCAGGGCTCGGGGGTCCTCCTTGGACGTATCCACGTAGGTGCCTTGGTAGACGCCCGGCAGGAAGGCGCTGCGCCAGTTGCCGGCTCCGCCCACCGGCATCCCCCCGGGACAGAGCGCTACAAAACCAGGGAGGTTTTCATTCTCGCTCCCCATGCCCCAGGTCAACCAGGAGCCGAAACTGGGCCAGACCAGACGCTGAGTTCCGGTGTTCATCAGCATCAGGGAAAGCTCATGACTCGGCAATTCGGCATACATGGATCGAATCACCGCCAACTCATCGACACAGCGGGAGAGATGAGGGAAAAGATCACTGACCGGGATACCACTAACCCCATGCTGGGCGAATGAAAAGGGAGAAGGCAGCGCCACCCCGGTGCGTCGCTCGGTTTGCAGATTCTCAAAGGGAAGTTTCCTGCCTCCCCAGCGATCGAGTTCTGGCTTGGGATCAAAGGTGTCCACTTGAGACATGCCACCGTTGAGAAACACGTGAATCACGTGCTTGGCTTTTCCCGGAAAATGTGTCGCCTGCGCATGGGATCCAAAGGCCTCCTGCGAAAGCATGTGGCCGAGGGCCATCCCTCCCATGCCCATGCCCGCACGATGAAGGAAGCGGCGTCGGCTCCAGATGGGATTTCCGTTGGATATCGGGTGTTGCATCAATCGACAAAAACAAATTCATTGGAGGCGAGCAGAGCATGCGCCAACCGCTCAAGGGCCACCTCAGGGGATGACCCTTGCCATTTCTCCATGGCCTCACGAGCCATCAGTCTTTCCTCCCTCTCTGGAGCACGCCCGTAGGCCCATCGATAGAGAAGCGTGACCGGATCCTGTGACGAGTCCTTGGCCTGGGTTTGTGCGCGCCGAGCCATGGCGGTAGCTCGATCCAGAATGAATCGAGAGTTGAGCGCAAACAAGGTTTGCTGAGGTACGGTGGTTTCCGGCCGCCTGGCCGTGCAGGCACTGGGGTTGGCTCCATCGAAGGTGGTCAGCAAAGGAGACGGTACGTCTCGATTGACAAAACCATAGACACTGCGGCGAGGGACCTCCTGGTTGGTCATCATGTCGAAGGGCTTTCCTCCCATCGACAGGTCCAGTTCTCCCGATGCACTGAGCATGGCATCTCGCATGGATTCCAGACTCAGGCGACGACGCGGCATGCGCCACCAGAGGCGGTTGTCCGGATCCTTCCCCCGAGCCTGAGAGCGCTCCATGGAAGCCTGAGCATAGGTCTGGCTAAGCACCAGTCGCCGATGGAGTCCTTTGAGGGACCAGTCATTATCCAGCAATCCCTGAGCAAGGAAATCCAGCAGCTGAGGATGCGTCGGAGGAGCTCCTCGCGTCCCAAAATCATCGGGGGTGCGCACCAGACCTTTGCCAAAATGGTGCTTCCAGACCCAATTGACCACCACCCTGGGTGTCAGTGGGTTGTCCGGCGAGACGATGGAGAGGGCCAGAGCCTTACGAGGTGGGTGCGTGGCGAAGGCATCGGGCGCCATCGAACCCAAGGTGGAAAGAAATCCCGGTTCCACGATCTGGGCCCGATCCAGAGGGTTGCCCCTGCGAAACACGTGATACGTTTTGGAGTCGGCCGCTGGCTTTTGCTGGAGCACCATCGCCCGAGGGGGTGAGCCCTCATGGTTCAGGTGAAGGTCGTGAATGGCACCTCGTCGTCCCCCCAGGTGGTCACTGACAGTACGATTGAGCAGGCGCGAGGCCTGATCATCCTCAAGGGCTGTCGGAGTGCCGCGGGCATAAAGATGATGCCTAAGCTGGCGATCGATGGCTCCATTGATGGTGGCGTGCCTGGCATCCTGATCAGGAATGACCGAGGCCTCAGGCAAGGCTTCCCGAGCCGCCTCCAGGCTGGCAGTGAGCCATTGTTCCTGGGCCTGGGAAAACACTTCACCATAGACCCCCGCAAGCGCCTCCAGCGAATCCGGGCGTTGCGTTTCGAGGGCCTCCAGAACCATGGGATTCCAGGCAGGAGTCTTGGAGCCCAGTTCCTGACGGGCTCCCCAGGAGGCAGGGTCGCCATTGGCCTCCTTCCAAATGGCCAACTGCTTCTCCAGGCGCTCCATCCAGGGTTGTTCGTCGGCTTGGCTCAGGATTTTCCAGGGGCCAAATACCGGGTCGCTTTCAGGCAACCCTGAAAGATACCTTCTCCACCGCTCAAGGACATGAGGACGCAAGTCATCGGTTCGAAAAGAGAGAAAGGACACCGATAGATCCTGTTCGGGGGTTCCCTGAGCCAAGGCCTGCAAGTAGGCCCCGACCTGCATGCGCAAGCGAGCTCTGAGGATCTCTCCCTGCTCCCGGGAAACATCCGTATATTGCTGGTTCAAGTGCTCAAGAGACTCCTGATAAGCTTTCAAGGAATCACTCTGATCCGGTTGCCCTACCAAAGGGAGGAGATCGGGCTCTTCGCTGCCATCCAAAGCAGCATAGAGCTGGTAATAATCAGTGGTTGGAATGGGGTCAAATTTGTGGTCGTGGCAGCGCGCACACGTCACCGTCAGCCCCATGAGCCCCCGGGTGATGACATCGATCTGATCATCCAAGGTGTCATGTCGCGTGCGGAACCGCTGCCCCACGGTCAGAAAACCCAGAGCCGCCAGGGCTGGATCCTGATTCGGCAACCCAAGGGAATCAGCTGCCAGTTGTTCCATGATAAAACGATCGTAAGGAAGATCCTGATGGAAGGCATCGATGACGTAATCACGGTAGGTGTAGGAAAAGGGAAATCGGGTGAAACCGATCGCACTCCCCCCATGAGTGTCGGCATAGCGGGCAATGTCCAGCCAATGCCGCCCCCAATGCTCCCCATACTGTTTGGAGGCCAGCAGATAGTCCACAACTTCCGCCCTGGCATCTGAAGAAGGATTCTCCAGAAACGCATCCATCACCTGCGGTGAAGGTGGCAGACCCGTCAAATCAAAGCTCACGCGTCGCAGCCAATGGGCAGGGCTGGCAGGAGGCGAAAAATCAAGACCCTGCTCCTGCAGTCGAACCAGAATGAAGCGATCGATATCGGAAAGATCAGGGTCTTCCATCTGTGGTGGATCCACACGGCGGAGGGGCTCAAAGGCCCAATGTCCCTCATAGGAAGCTCCCTGTTCAATCCAACGCGCAAAAAGATACTTCGCCTCGGGCGAAAGCGCCTTGCCCTCTTCAGGCGGTGGCATGATGTCATCGGGATCCTGACTGAGCAGACGCTCCATCAAGGGGCTGGCCTGAGGATTCCCCGCCACGATCGCACTGGAGCGGGCGGCAGCCTCCAGATCCAGACGTAAGTCTCCCTTGCGCTGAGAGGCATCCGGTCCGTGACAGTGAAGACAGTGCTCGGCCAGAAGAGGCCGAATGTGCTCGTTGAATGAAATCGTTTCAGGCGACTCGGCAAGGACCGAACTCTGCAGCACCCAGACTAAAAGCCACCTCATTCCGGAAGGCCTGCTGGCCCAGTGACCATCGTGTTTATGGGAAGCAACCCGGAACATGAGACTGTTCGAATTTATCAGGCTGCGGGAAACTGTCCAGAGTGATCCATGCAAGCTCCTGGAGAGGATTCCACCCGGTCAAATACCTACCGGGCCCAACGACAAAGAGAACCTTGGCAGAGGGGCTTGGATGGTGAATGATGGGCCCATGCAGACACCTTCCCCTACTCCCAAGGCGAACCCGAATCGGCGGAAGTTCATCAAGCAAGCCGGCACCCTGGGCGCAGGCGCCGCTCTTGCCTCTCAATCATCTCTCTGGTTGCCACGGGTTCAGTCGCAGGAAACCAAACGCCTGGGCTATGCGCTGGTCGGACTGGGTGGACTGAGCACTCACCAGATTGCCCCCGGACTGCAGAAAACCCAACACAGCTATCTGGCGGGCATCGTCAGCGGCACCCCCTCCAAAATCAAGGCCTGGCAGGCCAAGTATCAAATCCCGGAAAAGAACTGCTACAATTACGATACTTTCGACCAGATCGCGGACAATCCAGATATCGACGTGGTTTACATCGTGCTGCCCAATGGCATGCACGCTGAATACACCATCCGAGCAGCCAAAGCCGGTAAGCACGTCCTGTGTGAAAAGCCCATGGCCAATACCGCCTCGGATTGCATGGCCATGATAGAAGCCTGCCGGGATGCCGGGAAAGAATTGGCCATCGGTTACCGCTGCCAGTTTGAACCTCATCACCAGACCTGCATGCAGCTGGCTCGAGACAAAACCTTTGGGAACCTGAAGGTGATCGATGCCGGCTTTGGCTTCAAGATCGGGGACCCCAACCAGTGGCGACTCAAGGCCGATCTGGCCGGTGGAGGAGCGCTGATGGATGTCGGCATTTACGCCTTGCAGGCGTGCCGTTACCTGGCCGGCGAGGAACCCATCGAAATCTCGGCTCAAGAAACCAAGACCGACCCTGTCAAATTTGCCGAAGTCGATGAATCCATCGTATGGACCATGAAGTTCACCAGTGGTGTGCTGGCCTACTGCAGTACGACATATGCCTTCAGTGGGATCAACCGCTTCCATGCGCACTGCGACAAGGGTTGGTTTTCCCTCAATCCCGCCTACAGCTACGGAGGGATCAAAGGTCAAACCAGCAAGGGAGAAGCCATCGAGCATCCTGAAATCGATCAATTTGCTCAGGAGATGGATGATTTCTCACAAAGCCTACTCCAAGGCAAACGTTCCAGAGTCTCAGGGGAGGAGGGCTGGAAGGACCTGAAGGTCATCGAGGCCATCTATGCCTCCATCCGTTCCGGAGAAGCCATCAAGCTTTAGAAATTCGGCATCTGACCTCAGGGTTGAGGCGCCGGCGGAGGCAGGAACTCACCCGGAAGCGCTTCACTGGGCTCATAGTAGCCGATGGGAAGATCTTCCAAGGGGTCACGATTCTTGTAGGCCTCATATTGTTGAGTGCCCCAAAGAATGCCTCCCAGCACCGTTACCAGTAAGACGAGGACAAACACCATCTTCCAGGGGACACGCGACAGGGCGTAAGCAATGCCTTCGATGAATCCACGATCCGGGCCTTGCAAGGGTTCGGATCGTTCAAAGGACTTACCCTGGGTCATTTCCTGATTGAGCTGCTCCACCAGCTCGCTTGGGTCAAGCTGCACCAACTTGGCGTAGGACTTGACCGATCCACGAACATAGACAGGAGCCGAGAAGACCTGATAGCGTCCTTCCTCAATGGCCAGAACCTGATCCGTGCGTAGCTTGGTCAGTCGAGCAACATCCTCCATGCTCCAATCCTTGGATTGGCGTGCGGAGGCAAGTTGTTCACCGACTGATGGCATGTCTCTTGTATAAAGGATCGAGGTTCTTCAAGGCAAGTGGCGATCGAGAGGAATCCATTACCTGCAAATCGCCGCTCTCAGAAATCCATGCAAGGGCCCTCTACCCATCGAAAGGAAATGATGCTCATCACATTGGGCATGATCATGTTGGGGGTTTCTTCACGCACCTGGGCAAGGAGTGTCATGCCTGCCTGGATGCTTCTTTATGGAGGAGATTTTTTGTGGGCTGCGTCGGTTTATGGAACATTGGCAACGATGATGGGGAAGGCTTCCCCGAGGAACCTCCTCGCCCTGTCCATGACTCTGTGCCTGGGTGTCGAACTCTCCCAACTCGTCTCGTCGCCGTGGCTGGAAAACGGGCGATCCCATACTCTCCTTCGCTTTCTATTGGGCCAGGGATTTCTGTGAAGCGACCTCGCCTGCTACCTGGGGGGTATTGGGAGCATGTATCGGTGGCATCGATGGCGGCAAAAATGAACCTTTTCAATGGGTGGGGTCTTTTTTTACGGTGGTCGCTCTTTCATGAAAATAAACCGCAAGCATAGGCTGTTGCC
>MDSZ01123992.1_pt1 | contig 18372 bp, 14 predicted proteins | sample 811201 | NCBI WGS metagenome assembly MDSZ01 (sample SAMN05326647, study PRJNA326480) | marine metagenome | isolation source: seawater | place: Indian Ocean: North | collected 2010
ATTAATTAATTTTTTTGCTCTATCTAAAGATCCATTATGATTTACACCTATCTCGGCTATGATAAAAGGATATTTTTTGTTATTCATTTTTTGATTATCAATTTAAAAGCTCTTTTAAATGAATTATCATTAATATTGACATCATTGGGTATAACACATCCAGAACCAATAAATGAGTTGTTACCAATGTTACAATTACCATTTATTATAACGCCTGTTGATATATGGGTATTATTACCTATTGTGCTACCATGCTCTATTATAGTGCCAGTGTTAATTATTGAATTAGAACCTATTTGTACTCCAGAATTGATAAAGACATTATTGTGAATAATTGTGCCTTCATTAATTTTAGAATTTTTGGATACGTAGGCAGACTTTGCTTTAAAAATTGGTAATTTGAAACCAATTTGCTTTAAATTTTTGAAATATTTATCTCTTTTTTTTAAATCATTTCTTTTTGTTAAACCAATTGTGATGAAAGCATATTTAGCTATTTCAAAATATTTATTTAAATTAAAGTCATTAAAGATTTCATAACCAAATTTTTTTCTTTCTAATATAAATGGATCAACTATACCGATAATTTTAAATTTTTTATCTTGTTCTATTATGTCAATACATGATTGACAATGACCCCCTGCACCAATTAGAAATATTTTTTTCATTTTAAAATATTGTAGATAAATTTTATATCTTTATCTTTTAATTTTGCATCGGATGGAATGCAAAGAGATCTATGAAATAATTCTATTGAGTTAAAAATTTTATATGTTTGACAATTAATATATCTCTTTTGTAAATGACATAACTTCCATATGGGTCTAACTTGGATTTTATATCTCTCCATTTTATAGATTATCATTTTTATTTCTTTAATAGATAGTTTTTTAGGGAATAAAAGTATATTCATCCAATTATTATTTGAAGAATAAGCTGGTGTTTTCGTTAGAGTCTTTTCGGAACTATTATCAAATAATTTGATATATTTACTATGAATATTTTTTTTTAATTTCAAAATTTTTTTAAATTTTTTGAGCTGTGCAATACCTATTGAAGCACTTATATTTGACATTTTATAATTATATCCAATATCATCATGAACAAAAAAATATTTATCATTTTTAGCTTGTGTTGATAAATACTCAACTTTTTCATATATACTTTTTTTATTGCATATTACTGCACCACCTGCTCCAGTAGTAATAATTTTGTTACCATTAAAAGATAAACATCCCACATCACCAATTGTTCCTGTATATTTGTTATTCAACGAGTTTCCTCTATAAAAGCTACCTAGACTCTCTGTAGAGTCTTCTATGATTTTTATACCTTTAGATTTTATTTTTTTTATTTGATTTTTATTAATGTTTACAGCATTGCCCCATACATGAACAATAATTATTGCTTTTATTTTTCTGTGTGTTTTTTTGTTGTATGTGTATTGGCCTTTTCTATAACACTCGTTATCGATGAATTTAATAACATCATCAATTTTAATATTGTAATAATTATCTGAGTCAAAAAATATAGGACTGGCGCCAACATAATTTATGGCATTAATGGTTGCTATAAATGTTAAACTAGGTGCTATAACTTCATCATTCTTACTAACATCACAAGCTAAAAGACCTAAATGTAAAGCTGATGTGCCACTATTTGTTGCAACGGCATATTTAGATTTTAATAACACTGACAACTTTTTCTCAAAAATCTTTACTTGTGGACCTGAAGTTGATGCCCAGCCCTTTGATAAAGATTGATTTAAAAAGTTTTTTTCATTTTGATCAAAGTAAGGTTGAGATAAAAAATATTTTATCATTAAAAATTCAATTCATAATTTCCATAAAAATTTTTATTTAAATCATAGTCATCAAAAAACCCTCTTTTTAAATAAAAAATAATTTCATCAATTCCCTCTTCTATAGGTAAGAATTTAGTATTTGGAAAATCATTATTTAATTTATCGAAACTGACCATATAATTTCTACTATCAATACCATTTTCAAGAAATTCAAAATCACAATTATCTATTTTATTTGTAAGTATATCAGTTAAATTTTTTTTTGTTGAATTGTTCATATTTGATCCTACGTTATATATTTCGATGCTATTATTAAATGTTTTTCTATCAATTAAGTTGAGTATTACTCTAGCAAAATCTGATGTATGGCAATAAGGCCTCCATGTAAATTGATCAAAAATAGTCAATTTTTGATTTAGAAATAAACTTCTAGTAAACTCATTTATAGTTAAATCAAATCTCATTCTATTAGATATTCCAAAAGCAGTAGAAAATCTTAAAATAAAATTTTGCTTCGTAGTATCGTGGTTTTGAATAATTAATTTTTCTGCTTGAACCTTAGCAAGTGAATAATCGGAAACTGGATTAAGCTTGGTTTCTTCAGTTGCTTTAATGTTATTATTTAATATTCCATAATTAGAACAAGTAGAAATGAATATAAACTTATTTATTTTTTTATTTTTAGAGACTAATGAAATAACATTTTGAATACCCTTGTAATTAATATTTTTTGCTTCTCTTTTATATTTTCTAGTTATTGGATCACCAACTAAACCCGCTAGTAACACAACACATTCTACATCTTCAAAAGATCTTTTTAATTCAATAGGATTGCAAATATCACCATTTATAAATTGATAATTTGAATTTTTTTTTTTGTTTTCAACACATTTTATTTGATTATATGAGAGATTATCAAAGCTTTTGACAAAATAATTTTGTTTTAAAAGGAGATCAGATAAAACATTACCTATATACCCTTCTCCTCCTAGTAAAAGTATCTTGGACATTAATTTATTTCTTTAATTTTCTTATTCGATAAATATTTATCATTAAAATACAATATAAATCCTACTGGAAGATAGAATATTATATTTATCCAATTATTAAAAAAGTTAAAAGATGGAGCTATTGGCCATAAATTGATAAATATAGATAAAATTAAATAATAAAAAGCTAAATCATTTAAAGATTTGTCTTTATTAAAAATCAATTTAATTATCATTGTTAAAGATAATAAAAATATTAATAAAACTATTGAAAAGCCTATAACTCCAGTTTCTGCAAGTAACTGTATATATGTATTATGAGGATGTGTTGTACACGCATATTCATTTTTTTGATATTTTAATTTTTTACACTCCTCTCTAAAAATTTTAGGTCCTATACCAAGTATAGGTTTATCAAAAAACATTTCAATTGCGGCTATGTAATGTCCGGTGTGTTGTTCTGAAAAAATGTTAATACTCGAGTATTTAGATTTTTCTTCAAATATTTGATCATATGAATAAGAAAACATTCTCTCCTTAATATTGTTTTCTGTAAAAAAAAGACTGAAAAAAACAACTAAAAAACTAAGAATATATATAAAAATAGTTTTAAAATTTAAATTTATTGCTAAGTGAAAAAAAATAAATATTAGTAATAACCCTAAAGCAGTTCGTTCACCTGATACTAGAATAGCAAAAGAAAATATAGCTAACAAAACAAACTCAATTTTTTTTAGTTTTCTATTTATGATTAATAATGCAAAAATTATTGGCATAAGTCTGACAATATAATTTCCTAGTTTTAATTCATCTAAAAATAAACTTGATGCTCTATATGTGTCATATATTGGAATAGAGAAGAATAAGCTATATTTGTTGAAATATTGAAAAACAGCGTCTATTGATAAAAAAACAAAAGTTAATAGAGAAATAGTTAAAAAAATATTTTTTATAAATGAGTACTTTGAAATAAAATAAAATACAAAAATAGAAAAAAAATAATATCTAAAATAAAATAAAGAGCTCTCAAGAGAAAGAAGAATATTTTGAGATAATAAAGAACTAGTTAAAATTATGAGGTAAAATAATATAAATAAAATTGTAAATTTTTTATTATAGTAAATGAATAGATTATTGTTTCTGATAGTCATTATTAAAAAAGTCAACCCTAGAGCTGATAAAATCAAGTCAGGTAAAAATGGACCACTAACTAAAAGAGGTACTATCAGAATAAACAAAATAGCTAAAACGAAATCTAATTTTGTATCAAAGCTTTTTATTATTCTATTCAATGATTATTTTGCTAATCTATCTATAAAGTTTTTTGTTGACTTATCTATGAAGAAATCTGATCCCTGAATTTTTTTTCTATTAAATTTCATCTTAATTTTTCCAATCAAATTTAATAAATAAAGTGATAAAAAATAAAATATCTGTGTAGCAAAAATATTTCTTTTTTGTACTCTTAAATTTCTAATTTCATTAACATATTTGCTAATCTGGTTGTTGATAGTAGTTGAATAATTAGCCTCGCTCCTCATCACTTCTAAAATATCGTTATTTTTTTTAATTTTATAATTGCTTTCGATTATATTTAATAATTCATCAATGGATTTTGGACAAGGAATATGCTTTATTAGAGCACCGTTATCTTCCCATTCTTGAGCAACATGTACTTCTCTTTTTGGAAAAATATATCTTAGGCATATAGGTGTTGTTTCATTTCTAATACAATCATAAAAAGCAGTTGAAGCTGGACCAATAACAAAATCCATATCTGCTGACCATTCGCTGAATGGTATTAACCAATGGGGTATTTTTACATCTATATCATATTTTTTAAAAATTTTATTCCAATAGTCCTTATCTTCACGAGGGTGAACTTTGAAATGGATCTCATAGCCTTTTTTGTCAAAAATTTTTATCAGTTCTAAAATTGTAATTATATCTGCTATTTCTGCAAAAAATACATCACTGACAACATTAGTATTTTTTAATATAATATTATCTAATTTGTTGATTAGCTCATATTTATCATTAAATTCATCGGTGCTAAAAGCCCATCTAATTAATTTATCTAAAGGTGATCTTTTTTCAAAATCATTTAATAGTGGGAACCTAGTAATAAATCCTATTTTTTTATTTTTGAATTTGTGGCTTCTATTGTTTGTTACACACATATCGTCAATTCTAGGATTTCCAATAGTATCTATTTTCGAATTCAATTCAGGGTAATAATTTAAAATTCTTTTCGATACTGAGTCTCCCCAGAGTAAAAGTTTATCTACTTTATCCATTAATGATGTATCTCCAGACATAAAAGGTGCACCCAAAAAGGATTTCAATACAAATATATCATTATCTTTTGTAGCGTACCTTCCAACTGCTTCAGTAAAAATAATTAAAATTTTTGGATATTTAGGCTTTTTTTGGAAGATTGATAGAAAAGCAGGCCTAGGTAAAATTATAACATCAAAAAAATTTGCGAAATAAGGAAGTAATGATCTCGTAACCCTTCTGTTACCATAGATTAAATTAATATTATATTTTTTTAGGGTTTTTTTTAGAGCACTAGCAACTATAGAGTCTCTAGACAATTCATCAATATGAAAATAAACCCTTGTTGGATTAGAAAGTTCAGACATTATTTTTAAGCTTAAATATATAAGATCAAATGTATATATTATTAACAATAGTAATAATAGTAAATTAATAATTTAATTAATTTATTAATTGGAAAATATATTTTTCTTTTAATAAATTACTTTAGGATAGAAAGATAAATTTTCATTTCATCTAGCATGAACTTAAAAAAATATATTGAAAAAGTAAGGGTAACCAATATTGAAGTTACAATTTCTGAATTTATTTCCGAAAGTAGTAAAGACTCAAGAAAATATCCAAATCCATATACATGTGCTGTATTAGATAAAGGGAAACTTGTAGGGAGTTTATCCTATGGTGATATTAAAAGAAAATTTGACAACTTAGAAAAAAACCAATCTATCAAAAAGTTGATGAATAAACATCCTGTTAAAATTGAATTAAAAAATAACAAAAAAATTTTGTTGCCGGTATTAATCAAGCTTTTTGAAATTAAAAATGTTGATTTTGTCTATGTTGTTAATAATGATTTTTTGATTGGTGTTTTGAATAAAGATACCATTTACAATTTTAAACATATTGAGTTTTGTAATACTGTAATTTTTGGACAAGGATTTGTTGGATTAACATTATTGATTCATCTAGCTAAAAATAAATTAAAATCAATGGGTATAGATAAAGATAAGAAGCTTATTTCCAATTTAAAAAAAAATATCTCAAAAGTAAATGAGAACGGACTATTACAAATTTTGAAAAAATCTTCTAAAAATGGAGTGGTAAATTTTCAATTCTCTTTAAAAAATCCTTTCTTTGCAAAAATATTTATAATTACTGTAGGTACACCAGTAGTAAATAATAAAATCAAAGAAGAGCAAATTTTTAAATGCTTATTAGAAATATCAAAAAATTTTACAAAAGGTTCGTTAATTATTTTAAGATCAACAATACCTGTAGGGTCATCTAGAACTTCGTTTATTCCTTTTTTTGAAAAATTAACAAATATGAAATGTGGTGAAGATTGGCACTACGCATTTGCTCCAGAAAGAACTATAGAGGGGAATGCCTTAAAAGAATTAGAAACATTGCCACAACTGCTCGCAGGCTATACTAATAAATGTTATGAAAAAGCCTCTAATTACTTCTTAAATTTTTCAAGTGAAATAGTAGAACTAGAAACGTTAGAAATGGCGGAACTATCAAAATTAATTTGTAATACTTTCAGGGACTTAAGTTTTGCTTTTGCAAATGATCTAGCTTTACTAGGAGAGAGATATAACATTGACGCAAATAAATTAATTTATTTAACAAATAAAGGTTATCCAAGAGGCGGCATACCAAAGGCATCTCCAGGAGTTGGAGGAGCATGTTTATCTAAGGATCCTATTATATACTCAATCTCAAACAAAGATACAAAATTTTATAAATCAAAGTTAGGTTTAATTTCCAGAGAAATTAATCTAAATTCAGCGAAGGTCCCAATAAGAGTTCTTAATAAATACAAATCAAATCTTTATCACAAAAAAATAAATTTAATTATTCTCGGATTATCTTTTAAAGGTGACTTTCCTAATACTGACACAAGAGACTCTAATGCTAAAAAATTTGCTGATTATTGTTTATCAAAAAATTACAATACATTTGTTTATGATCCTTATTTCAATAAAAAAGAAATAACTGGTTATGGTTACAAATATTTTAATATTGAAGAGTCTGTTAAAAAAAATATCGATTTCATCTTTTTACTTAATAATTGTGAAATTTTTAAAAATATTGATTTAAGTAATTGGATACTATCTAAAAATTTAAAAGTTTTTTTTGACGGATGGGGAATTTTGCCTGAACTTAATTTGGAAATTAACAATTATCACTATACAACTATGGGCAAACTAGAATAAGCTCAACCTATGAAATTAATCGCTGAATTATGTCAAAACCATAATGGCAATATTAAAATTCTAAATGAGCTTGTTAAGGCAGCTGCAAAATCTGGTGCTTCACATGTTAAGATACAACATATTTATTCTAAAAATTTATCTAAAAGAGTTATATTTGAAAAAGGATTAAAACAAGGTAATAAAACACTTTTTATCAAAAGACCTTATATTACAGAGTATAAAAGATTAAAAAAACTAGAACTTACAAAATCACAAATAAAAGATTTTATTAAATTATGTAAAGCACACTCTGTAGTACCTTTGACTACTTGTTTCACAAGAAAAGATATAGAAGAAATTAGAGATTTAGGCTTTAATGAAATAAAAGTCGCAAGCTATGATTGTTCCTCCTATCCTATGCTTAAAGAACTTAAAAAAAATTTTAATCATATATATCTATCAACTGGTGCCTCATTTAATTGTGAAATCGAAACTGCTTCAAACATTCTAAAAAAAAACTTCAGTTTATTACATTGTGTAACTCAATATCCTACAGATCTATACAATTTAAATTTTGCTAGACTTGATTATTTAAAAAAATTTACTAGTAATGTTGGATACAGCGATCATACAAATCCTACAAAGGATAAATTATTATCTTCAATGGCTTCTATTTATTTTGGTGCAAAAATACTAGAAAGACACTTTACTGTCTTAGATAAAAATCTAACTAAAGATGGTGTGGTATCTGTAAACCCGAAAGAATTATCTGATATTTACAACTTTTCACGAATTGATAGGCAAAACCAACTTAAAGTTCTTAAAAAAAAGAAATTTAATAAAAAAAAATTATTAGGAGTAACAAATCCTAAAATGTCTAATGAAGAATTTAATAATAGAAATTATTACAGAGGCAGGTTTGTTAGCAAGGTTATTGATAGAAGGGGTGAAATCATAATCAATAATTGGGAAGAAACTTTATTAAAATAAACTGAGTAATCAAATTATAAATTATATTTGTTGCCCTAATGGGTATGGGCACTTCAGAAGGTTAGTCTACCTAAATAGATTATTTGAAAACAAAAAAATTCAATTAAATCTCTATACAAATAAAAAATCATGGACCAAATATTTAGATTTCATGAAATTATCATTTAAGAATATTAATATAATTAATCTAGATGATCTCCCAACCTTTAAAAATAATTTAACAGATAGGTTGAAATATTTTGAAAATCTATCAAAGATTATAGATAATAATTTTTTAATTTCTGATAACTATGAGGAAATCAGTTTTTTCAGACAATCTTTTGTAATAGCAAATTTTTTCTGGTGTATAGAGTTCAAAAAAACAAAATATTTCAGTAAACTTAACAAATATTTAAAACAAAATAAAAGTTTTGTTTTTGGGAATCATTATTTTTCAGCAAACTATATTCGAAAATTAGAAAATTATAAATCTATTGGATTTTTTGGACCCGAATTTAAATCTAATAGCAAAATTAATAATAAGATTCTATTTGTTAAAGGATTTGGCTCCAATAGGAATAACTTCGAAAGTAAATTTAAATTTCTTTATAGGTGTTTAAATAAAAAATACGACATCGTTTTTGATAAAAATATATATATTGAAAATATCTCTAACATAAAATATCTTGAATCAATTTCGAGTAAATCTTTATCAGATATTAATTTAATCATAGGTAGACCAAGTTTTGGCATACTCACTGAAGCCCTCTCAAGAAAAATACCTTTTTATCCAATTAGTGATATTCGTGATAAAGAGTCAATTGAAATGAAAAAACAAATCAATCAATTTTTTAAAAAAGGTGGTGGCGTAGATGAGTATGTTGTATATTTTAAAAAAGTGCTTAATGATTATAATTTTGAATTTAATGCTGAAACTAACATATTGAAATTTTTATTATGAAATTAAAGGTACTAGGAATTATTCCAGCTAGATCAGGATCAAAAGGTGTAAAAAACAAAAATATTAAGAAACTAGGTAAGTACCCATTAATCTATTATACAATTTGTCAGTCAATTAAATCCAAAATATTTGATGATATCATTATAAGTACAGACTCAAAAAAATATTTAAAAATAGCTGAAAAATATGGTGTTAGTTCACCTTTTTTAAGGCCCTTAAGGCTATCTACTAGTAGAAGTTTAGCAACTGAAACAATATATCACTCTATAAAAGAATGTGAGAGATTTTATAATAAAAAATATGATTTGATTTGTATGCTTCAACCTACATCTCCATTTAGGAAATTAAATGACTTTACTAAAATTTTTAAGATAATTAAAAATAATTATAAAAAATGTGACAGTGTTATAAGTGTTACGGATGTAGATAATTATCATCCTTATAAAATGAAAATTATCAGTTCAAACAAACTTATTGATTATAAAAAGTGGCATATAGAGAATCCTCCTAGACAGAGTTTGCCAAAAACATTCATTGTCAATGGAGCTTTTTATTTTTTTAAAAGAGATCAATTTATGAAAAAAAAATCATTCAAAGGTAAAATATCTTTACCATATGTAATGCCGAAAGAAAGGTCTATTAATATTGATAATAATCTAGATTTTAGCCTCGCAGAAGTTTACTTAAGAAAATTAAAAATTAAATTTTAAAAAACTTACAATCATCAAGATTTGCCAGGGAAAAACTGAATTATTTTTTGTATGTTTTTTCCAGTATTTTAATCTTGAAACAACATTAGGAATATTAAAAATACCAAAATCGTTTATTTTTTCATTAGTTTCTATTTGACTTATTAAATCATCTACTATGAATTTTCTCATCCAAAATATTTGAGGATTTTGTAAAGGCCGTTTTTTTGTCATTGAGTTTTGGTTATTTAGTATTTTTCTTAAAATATATTTTCCTAAATTTTTACGAACAAGGAAACTACCTGGTAAGCTATAACAAAAATTTACTAATTCATTATTTAGAAAAGGAAATCTCATTTCTAGAGAGCTTCTCATTGCTAAATGATCTTGTTGAAAAAGTGATCTTCTAAGCTTAGATCCTGCTAGATCGTTATACATACTATCTTTTAAAGGGTTATTGAATATTTTTTTTATTTTAAACTGCTCTATCTCATTTTTATATTTTTTGGATAAAATATTCTTGTAAAAATTCACTGAAATACCTTGAATTGGTTGAATAAAATAATTTAAATAATTTTTATTATATGCATTGATATGCTGTTTATAACCGCCTAATATCTCATCTGCACCGTTACCATCTATAATTACTCTTATTTTTTTTTGGTTTAACTTTTCAAACATTTTCATTGCAGAAATATTATTTAAACCACCAAATGGTTCTTCGACAGAAATAATAGCTTTTTTTAAGTAATTAAAAAAATCTTTTTCACTAAATTTTGAAATGATCAATTTCTTATCTATACTTTTTGAAATGTTTTTAGCAAATTCTACTTCATCATTTTCACCATTACACGTCCAATGAACTAGTTTATTTTCAATAATTTTTTTTCCTTCAGATTTATTAATAAAATAAGCAATTGTACTTGAGTCTAACCCTCCACTTAATGCTACTGAGATTTTTTTATCAGACCGTAAACACAAATTTATTGAATTTTGAATTTTTTTTTTCAATTCTATTTGTGCCTCTTTAAAGTCAATCTTTAGTTTTGATATTTTAATTTGATGCCATTTTTTTATTGAAAAATTATTTTTGTTAATTTTTAAAAAATTACCTGGTTCTAAATGAAATATATTTTTATAAAAAGTTTGATTATTGTGTTGATATACTCCATGTGCAAGATAATTAGAAACCTTAGATATATTTATTTCTTTTTTAACGAAAAACTTAAAAATTGCTTTTTTTTCGGATGATAAAATAAAATTGTTTTGATTTCTGTAAATGAATAATGGTTTTATTCCAAATCTATCTCTAGCAGCAAAAATTGATTTTTTTTCTAAATTGTATATGCAAAATGCAAACATTCCCTCAAATTTTTCTAAACAATCTTCTCCCCACTCTAGATAAGAGATTAATAAAACTTCAGTATCTGATTTAGTTTTAAATTGATAACCTTTTTTTTTTAATATATTTCTTAATTCTAAATAATTATAAATTTCCCCGTTAAAAATTATAATGTTTTCATCTTTTTTAAATGGCTGATTAGATCTCGGGTTTATATCTATAATAGATAGTCTATTAAATAAAATTTTGACATATTTATCGCTATATAAACTAGTGTCATCTGGGCCTCTGTGTTTTAAAATATTAGATAGCAAGTTTGTCTCAAAACCAATATTAGAAATTATAAAACCACACATAGTTCTACATATAGATTAATATTTGTTTTTTAATTTTAAAATAGATTAATTTCAATTTAGCTTAATAATTTTTTTTTGCCTCATAGATTTTTTTAATTCATCAACAAGACTGATAAGTTTTCTGGAGTCTTTGATATCAATTAATTGATATTTTTCATTTTTCAAAAATTTAAATAATAAAATAAGCTGTTTTTGATATAAATCATCTTGATTAAATTTTAGTGAGATAATATTGGGTTTTTTATGTTTTAATTTTAAATTAAAAGTATTATCAGTCAAATTACAATCGATAGTTCCTAAGCTGCCTACAACTGTAAATTTTCTTATAGGTGGGTCGGTAATCAAATTTTGCAAGATCGTAATGCAAAAAGAATTTTTGTCTTTACGATAAAACAAGTTACTTGTAACATTATCTTCAACATCTATCTTAAGACTAGAGTTTTTGCCTCCAGAGCATAAGATTTTTTTAGGATAACCAAAAATCCAAGTAACAAAATCTAACTCGTGAATCTGTGTTAATAAAGATCCACCACCTAAATCTTTTCGTGCAACGTATGTTTTTTTATAATTTTCATATTCATGCCAGTTGGGTAAAAATTCACAATTTAAAAAAAAGGCCCCCTGAATATCACCCAGAGTTTTTTGATCAATCACATTTTTTAATTTTAATATTAATGGGTGAAATCTTAATTGCATCCCTGGAAAAACAAATGATCTTTTTTGTTTAATATCTAAATTATATAACTTTTCTAAGTCTCTGGAATTAATAGCTATTGGTTTTTCGATAAAAATAATAGTTTTACTGTTATAAAATTTTAAAGCGTATTTAATATGTAAGGAACTAGGATTGGTAATAAATACAATATCTGGATTGTATCTAATTGCCTCTTCAATGTTATAGAAGACATTTTTGATTTCGTAGTATTGTTTAATTTTTTTATTTTTTAATATTATATTTTTATCATTAAGAACAATATTTTTTTTAGTAGATTTATAACAAGAAATCTCACATTTAATCTTAAGTTTTTTTATATTTCTTAAGTGTCTCTGTCCAATTGATCCGAGTCCACAAAATAAAATTTTCATTTAAATTTACAAAATAATCCTAATTTAGCTAGAAAATTTCTACTCACTTAAATTTTTTTCAATAAATATAGTTCTGGTAGGAAAGGCAAAGTCACTTCCATATTTTTTTACAATTTTTTTTATTTCGAGAGATAGTTCTTCTTTGATTTTAAGAAAATTTTCCCAATCTTTAGTATTTGTAAATACACAAACTAAAATATCAATTGAACTTTCATTAAATTTTTCAATGTATACATAAGATTTAAATTCCTCGTTAACGATAAAGTTTTCAGAACTTTTTATAAAATTTAGAATGTCATTAGTTATATCTTTTAACTGTTTTGAACTAGTATTATATATAAGACCAATACTCCAATTAATTCTCCTGAAAAATCTATTTGAAAAATTAAGTATAGGTTTCTCAGCAAAAATATAATTAGGCATTGAAATTGGTGTTGAGTCAAATTCTCTAATTAAAGTAGATCTGAATCCTATATGCTCTACAGTTCCGCTAGTGTGACCAGGAACACTAATAACATCACCAATTTGAAATCTTTTTTCCAAAAGGATCATTATGCCTGATATCAAATTTTTAAATAGATCTTGTGCGCCTAGTGCGATAGCTACACCAAATAGGCCAAGTCCCGCGATTACTGGACCAATTTTAATTCCCCACACTTCAAAAACTGCAACAATTGATAAGAAGATGATTAAATATTGAATAGATTTAAAAATCCATTGGTATAATGCTTTTGACAGAACTCCCTCGTATTTAACAAAAGTGAGCTTCAATGGATTAATGAATGTATAAGTAAGCCAAAAAACGAATATTGTGAAAAAAGTTTTATTAATCTTAATTAAATAAATATTAATCATTGAGTCTGGATTGAAATACAGTGATATAAAAAATAAAACAAAAATAATCGGTATTAATTTAATAGGTGGAGATAAAGAGATGTAAATTTGATCATCAATTTTATTATTTGTTTTTTCTACAAAGAATTTAATTCTTTTAATTACAAATTTAGAAAAAAAACCTCTAATTATTAAAGATAAGAAAATAGCAAAAAAAATAATGAGATATTCAAATAGCCTTAAATTAAAGTAAGATTTGTAAAAGATTTCATTTAATAAATAATTTATGCTATTTAAAGTTTCCATAATTTAATATTTTATAAGCACATTTATATTAGTTTATTATTTCTGATAATGCTTATTAATAATATCAAAAATAACCTTATCATATTTAATTTTTTTTTTAGAAAGAAAATATTTACTTAAAACTTGATCGTATCTTTTTTTATTAATTTGAAAATTTATAAATCTTATATCATCGTTAGTATCAATTGTTTTTGAACCTAAAAGATTTGCATTATATTTAATTCTTAAATTTTGATTATATTTTTTCAAGTTATTATCAGTAAGAAATATTATATATTTTTTTTCATATATAGCTTGCCAATAACCACTGGATTGATGACAAATGACAAATTTTGATCCTTTAATCAGTTCGTTTGTTTTACCATAATGCAGGGATCTATTACCGAAAATTTTACGACTTTTATAATCGTACTTGTATGAACATAGTATAATTATTTTTAAAAAATAAGTATTTTCAATTCTATTAAAAAAAAGTCTTAAATTTTTATAGAATTTTTGCTGATCTATTACTGTACTATAATTTTTTTTATTAATTAAAGCTAAATCAGGCGAATATAATTTACTCTCATCTATGTAAACAGCATAATTATCTTTTTTTTTACTTAATTTTCTCTCATAATCAAAATCAATACTGTCAGTAATTACAATTCTATTAGGTAAATATTTTGACCAATATTTGGACCCTAATAATCCACAAGTAAAAATTATATTAGGTCTTTGTAATAAATTTAATTTATTAAAAAAATCAAAAATAAAAAATTTTATTAAATTATTTAAAATTTTAATTAAATATAAAAAATTTTTATTAAATAATTTTATAAATCTGTTAGCATAGTTTTTTTTATAAATAAATGGAGTTCTTCTTGGGGGAACAATAAAATGTAGATTGTTACATTTAAGTAAAAATAAAAAAATAAAATCTAAAGAAGCATTATAATCAATATACAAAAATAATGGATTAAATTTTTTAATTTTATTTAGTTTTGAATATAAGTCATAATTATTTTTAATGTATTTATAATTTGCATGATTAAATTTGTAAGATTTTGAATTTTTATAATACTTATGATCTTCATGAAACTTTGACCAAATCTCTAATTTATATTTTAAGGATAACTTATCTAAAAGTATTTTTTGTGCATATACTTTATTCACAGGTGAGCATGTATAAATAATCAATTTATTCATTATTTTATTGGGATATAATTGTATTTTTAAATTGATGGTTTTCTAGTACACCTTTATCAACTTTATAGATGCGATCACAGTTTCTTAGGGAGTTTGGTTTATGTGAGACAATGATTATCGTTAAACCAGATTTTATATTATTAAGTAAGTCAATAAATTTATCTTCAGTTAATTTATCCAAAGAGCTGGTTACTTCGTCTAAAATTAATATCTTCCTTTTGTGTATCATTGCTCTAGCTATAGCAATTCTTTGTCTTTGCCCTCCAGACAAGTTAGAGCCAAATTCTTCTAATTTTTTAAATAGAAAGTTATCTGGATTTGTGTATTCTTCAATTAGTCCTAATTTCAAGCATATTTGTATAATTTCATTTTTTTTTTGTTCAGAAACTTTATCCTCTAGCGCTATATTTTTTAAAATAGTGTCATTAAGTAATGTTATATCCTGAGGTATATATGCGATTAAATTTGAAAAATTATTTAGTAAAGTTAGATTTTTTGATTGGTTGATAGTAATTATACCTGATTTTGGTTTTATAAAACCAATTAATAGATTTAAAAATGTTGACTTACCACTTCCTGACTTTCCAACAATGCCAATAAAGTCACCTTTCTTTATTTGAATATCGATGTTATTTAGTATTTTTTTGTTATTTTCGTAAAAAAAAGAAACATTTTCAAATTTTATTTCATCTAAATTTAAATGATCCTCTTTTTGAAAATAATCTGCATTTTTATAGGAAAGAAAATTTTCAATATTGTTTATTGAGTTAGAACTAAATTTAATGACATTAATAGAGGATATAACTTGATTAAAAATTGGGATTAATCGAATAGCTGCTATTCCAAAAGCACTTATAATTGGTATGATTTTATTTAAATCACTATTGAATAATTGAAATAATATTACGTATAAACATATAAATGATATGATAATAATTTCTAATAAATGTCTTGGTAAAATAGAAATTATCCTTTGTTTTAATCTGTACTTTTTAATTTCTTGAGTTGAATTTATAAAACTATTTTGAATAAAAGATATTTTAGAGAGAATTTTAAATTCTTTATAACCATTAAGCGCATACGAAATATTTTTAAATATATTTTCAAGGTTTTTATTAATTGATTTTCCCATCATTTTAAGTTTTGATAAATAAAAATAATTAAAAAGGTATGAGAAGAAGACTATTATAAACAAAATAAAAGATAGTGACTTTATTTCAATAAAACCTAAAAAAATTATTATTGCTAACAATACAACTGTGTCACTTAGTAATTTTAAAAATGATTGAATTGCTGACTCGAAGTTAGCAATATTTTCACCAAAAATTTTAATTACTTCTGCATTACTTAATTTATTTACTGTTTCTAAAGGAATTAAAAATATTTTTTTAATCATACTAATTCTATATTTTTTAGAAATATCAAGAGAAAAATTTATAACATAATAATTAAAGTAAATTGACAAAGTATTTTTTAATATAAAAACAAAGATTATACTGAAACCATAAACTATTAAGTTATATTCTAATTCAAGATTATTAAAAAAAAACTTTGTAAAATCAAAAAAAATTAAATTATTAGATTTTTGATCTACAATTATTGTTATAAAATTAACTATAATTCCTAATCCTAATAAATCTAAAAAAGAAAGAGATAGAAAAAAAAAAATTAAGGTGATTAATGAACTTACGTCATTAAATACCATAAAATAAATTTTATTAAGGGTCTTAATCATATCTAAAATTAATTAATCAAAGTAAGATTATTTTGTTTGAATTAGCAATTAAATAATGAAATTTAAATAAAAAAAAAGGGTGCAAGCGCACCCTTTAATAATTCAAAGTTATAATTAACTGGTTGTTACATCATACCAGGCATTCCACCGCCCATTCCTCCCATACCTCCCATATCAGGCATAGCAGGAGCTGAAGACTTATCTTCTGGTTTGTCAGTAATCATTGCTTCGGTGGTAGTTAGTAAAGCTGCAACAGAAACTGCATCAATTAGAGCGGTTCTAACGACCTTTGTAGGATCAACAATACCTGCCTTAACCAAGTCACAAAATTTACCGGTTTGAGCATCAAAGCCATGTGAGTTGTCTTTGCTTTCTATGATTTTTCCAGCTATTACGGCGCCATCAAACCCAGAGTTCTGTGCAATTTGCTTTAAAGGAGCAGAGAGAGCTTTTCTAACTATATCTACAGCATATCTTTGATCATCATTATCTACTTTAAGACTTTTTAAAACACTAGTTGCGTAAAGAAGAGCTGTTCCACCACCAGGAAGGATGCCCTCTTCTACCGCAGCTCTAGTTGCATGCATTGCATCCTCAACACGGTCTTTTTTTTCTTTAACTTCAACCTCAGATGCACCGCCAACCTTAATAACTGCGACGCCACCGGCAAGCTTTGCGAGTCTCTCTTGGAGTTTTTCTTTATCGTAATCAGATGTGGTCTCTTCAATTTGTTTTCTGATTTGGTCACATCTTGCCTCTATGTCTTTTTTCTTACCAGCGCCACCAACAATTGTAGAATTTTCTTTATCTACAACGACTCTTTTGGCCTTACCTAACATATCCATAGTTACAGACTCTAGCTTAATGCCAAGATCTTCACTGATTACTTGACCACCTGTTAATATCGCAATGTCTTCCAACATCGCTTTTCTTCTATCACCAAAACCCGGAGCTTTAACAGCTGCAATTTTTAATCCACCCCTAAGTTTATTAACTACTAGGGTTGCTAAAGCTTCACCTTCAACATCTTCTGATATTATAAGTAATGGCTTAGTTGACTGAACAACTGACTCTAGTAAAGGCAACATAGGTTGAAGACTAGCTAATTTTTTTTCGTGAAGAAGAATTAGGCAATCTTCCATTTCTGCTTTCATTTTATCAGCATTGGTAACAAAATATGGACTTAGATAACCTCTATCAAACATCATTCCTTCAACAACGTCTAGCTCAGTATCCAGGCTTTTTGCTTCTTCTACTGTAATGACACCTTCTTTTCCAACTTTTTGCATTGCCTCAGATATCATTCCGCCAACTTCGCCGTCACCATTTGAAGCAATTGTGCCGACCTGTTGTACTTCTTTGTCTGATTTAACAATTTTGGAATTTTTTTGGAGCTCTGCAATTATGGCATCGGTTGCTGCATCCATTCCTCTTTTTAAATCCATTGGGTTTAGGCCTGCAGCTACTGCTTTCATCCCCTCAGTGGCTAATGCTTGACACAACACTGTTGAAGTGGTTGTACCATCACCTGCAGAGTCATTTGTTTTGTTTGCTACTTCTTTAATCATTTGTGCGCCCATATTTTCAAATTTATCGGCTAGTTCGATTTCTTTTGCAACTGTTACACCATCTTTA
>MDSZ01151411.1_pt1 | contig 18365 bp, 17 predicted proteins | sample 811201 | NCBI WGS metagenome assembly MDSZ01 (sample SAMN05326647, study PRJNA326480) | marine metagenome | isolation source: seawater | place: Indian Ocean: North | collected 2010
AAAAATTTAAGTATTGGAGATTGCAGTCCCTCAATACCTAAATCAATATCAATTATTTTTATGTAAGCCAGCCCTTTTGCACCAAAAAGAGCAACGTATTCGGTGTATTCATCAATAAGTTTACGGCTCATTGAAGAGCCATTAGGAATGCATAATGCTGCAACACGACTTTCGGAATCCAATGCTGGTGAGGAGAATACTTTAAATTCTACTTCTTTCATAAGATCTGATACTTCAACCAGTTCAAGATTAATCCTCAGATCAGGTTTGTCAGTTCCAAAACGATGCATAGCTTCAGCATATTTTAATTTTTGAAATTGATCTGGTAATTCAACATCCATTGTCTTTTTAAAAAGATATCGAATCATTTTTTCCATAGAGGACATCACCTCATCCTCATCGACAAAACTCATTTCAATATCAAGCTGAGTAAATTCCGGTTGTCGATCGGCGCGTAAATCTTCATCCCTAAAACAACGAACTATTTGATAGTAACGATCAAGACCAGACATCATGAGTAACTGTTTGAAAATTTGTGGAGATTGAGGTAGTGCAAAAAACTTTCCGGGGTGTGTTCGACTTGGAACAATATAATCCCTAGCACCCTCTGGTGTTGCTTTTGTTAACATAGGTGTCTCAACATCAATAAAACCATTGCCATCAAGATAATCACGCATGGCCATTGTTACTTTATGGCGTAATATTAGATTTTCTAACATTTTTTCACGACGAAGATCTAAGTAACGATGTTTAAGTCTAATTTCTTCATTCGCTAATTCATCATGATGAAAAGGAGGTGTCTTGGATTTATTAAGAATCTCTAACTCAAGAGCTAACACTTCAATGAGGCCAGTGCGCATATTATGGTTAACAGTGCCCTCAGGACGAGGTCTTACAACACCTTTTACCCTCAATACGTATTCAGATCTAATTCGTTCTGCTAATGCAAAAATACTAGCCTGCTCTGGATCAAAAACGATTTGAAGTAAGCCTTCGCGATCACGAAGATCAATAAATATAACACCCCCGTGATCACGACGTCGATGAACCCAGCCACAAATCTCAATATTTTTTTCTATATGAGATTCATTGATTTCTCCGCAATAGTGGCTACGCATCATCATTAGAATATAAACCTATGAAAAAAAAATAAATGTTACGGACTGTGCGACCGCTTATCAAGCTGAGTCATCAGATGTTTTAATTGGAAGTTCAGCTAACTCTTCACCATTCCATGGTGGAATTACAACTCCTAGAGAAATTATCATCTTTAGCGCCTCATCCACCTCCATATCCAAAACAGTTATGTCCTTACGTGGAACTATGATTATAAACCCAGAAGTAGGGTTGGGAGTAGTAGGAACAAAGCAGCAAACAACATCTTCGCCTGTTCTGCCTTGAACCTCACCTAATTCTGAAGATGTCTGAAAAGCGAGACTAAATAAGCCTTTTCGCGGATATTGAATTAATAAAACATTTTTAAAGGACTGACTTGAATCTGAAAAAACCATTTCTGCAAAATTCTTGGCTCCTGAGTAGATAGCTCTTACAAAAGGGATGCGGTCCATTAAGCTTTCCCATCTTCCTACAAAGGCTCGTCCTACAAAATTTGCAGCCAATAGTCCTGTCAATAACAAAACAGACACCGCTAAAATTATCCCTAAACCCGGAATATTAAATCCCAGTAGAGCTTCGGGTCGGTAGGGCGCTGGTATTAATAATAAAGTACGATCCATGATGCCAACTGCAAATCTTAAAAGCAGATAAGTAACAACAAGAGGCACCCAAACTAAAATACCTGCAACTAAATATCGTCGTAAACGCTTCAACCTGATTTCACCTTTTTATTTGTATTATTCTTTTGTTTATCTTTGTTAGCTGGTTTCTCAGAGTTATTACTATTATTAACTGTTTTTTTATCAGATTCGCCAGCTAAATTACGCTTATTTCCCGTTTTAAAGTCAGTTTCGTACCACCCTTTACCTTTTAGTCTAAATTTTGGTGCAGATAACATTTTCTTAAGTGTAGATTTACCGCATTTTGGGCAATCTATAAGCTTAGGTTCACTTATTTTTTGAAGAACATCGAAACTGTGATTACAGCTTTTACAAAAATAATCATAAATCGGCATCAATATTACTCCTATTACTTGCAGACTGCCGAGCGTGTGTAATTATACCTTACAAATTAAAATATAATATTACTTGTTAAGCTGCATGTAAAAGTTGTGGCTAGAGAATTATTTTCAAGGGTATCTTATTCCAACAAAACTAATCATTCTTTTACTGCTTGAGTTTCTTCGATAAGAATAAAAAAGCTCTTTATTATTGAATGTACAGAATTCACCGCCGAAGATTTTATTAATACCTAGAGCTTTGAGCTTATGACGAGCCAAACCATAAATATCACAAAACCATCGATCTTTTTTGTTAAAAATAAAATAAATTTTGTTAGCTGGATCGAGGTTTAAGAATTTATCCCTAACATCATTTCCAACTTCAAAAGATAGTTGAGAAATTGCAGGTCCTAACCATACAATTATCTTTGAGGTATCCACTAAAAGACTTTCAACAACATTTTCTAAAATGCCCTCAGCTAAACCACGCCAACCAGCATGTGCAGCAGCAAAACTATTTCCATCACTTGAACAGAATAATACTGGGAGACAGTCTGCTGTTCGGACAGCACAAAAATATTTTGAATTTTCACTGATACAAGCATCAGCCTCTGGTTGTTTATTGTAATGATCGGCTTTAATTACAGAATTGCCATGAATCTGATTAATCCAGCAAGGTTTACCAGCAACTGGAAATGAAAAATTGATTGATGATCGAGTTGTTATTCCCGCAATTATTGAATTAGGAGCATCCCAATTTGCAGCAATCCAATTAATCATTTATTAAATCTCGCCGCATCACATCAACCAATTTAATAAAATCTTTAGGTGGTGAAACTTTAATATCTATGATTTTATCTGTTAAGGGGTGATTTAAAACAAGTCTTTCTGCGTGTAATGCTTGCCTCTTAAAATGGCGCAGAATTTGGATTAACTCTTCTGATGCACCCCTTGGTATAGACAAACGTTTTCCATAAGTTTGATCGCCAACTAGAGCATTTCTGCGGTGTGCAAAATGTACTCTTATTTGATGAGTTCTTCCTGTTTCTAATTTAACGTTAATATAAGTAAAAGAAGCAAAACGTTCTTTAATCGTAAAATGGGTAATTGCCTCTCTACCACTATCCTGTACGCTCATTTTTTTCCGATCTATAGGATGTCTAGCAATTGGTAAGTTAATTGTCCCGCCACCAGTTAAAGCACCGTTACAAATGGCTACATAGTGTCTAGATATTTTTCTTTTTTCAAAAAGACGAAGCAATGCTGTATGAGATATTAAATTTTTTGCTACTACCATTAACCCACTAGTATCCTTATCCAAACGGTGAATAATTCCAGCACGAGGTACCTCTTTTAACTCAGAGTATTTAAATAGAAGTCCATTCATAAGAGTGTTTTCAGGATTTCCAGCTCCGGGATGCACTACCAGTCCTGCAGGCTTATTAAGAACTATAAGCTCTTCATCTTCGTAAACTATATTAAGCATTATAGGTTGTGCCTGAGCCTTAATAGTTTCTTTTTTTTGTGGTTTTATTTCTACAGTTTCACCGCCAGAAACAATATCCTTTGGGCGTTTAGGGCCACCTTGAACTATTATTATATCTTCTAAAAGCCATTCTTTTAGGCGACTCCTTGAATGCTGTGGAAATAGACGAGCCAAAGCTTGATCTAGCCTTAAGCCTGCAAGGTCATCAGGAATAACATTTATTTGTCTTGATACATTCATGAACATGGCCTAGTTTACGTTATACTTAGCTAACTTAAGTCAATTAATAGATAATGTATTAAATTTTATTAACTTTATAGATATAAATATGCAAATAAATCCTCATGTAAATTGGTTTTTTATAAGAATTATTCGTGTATTAGTACTTGCGATTATTGCTTTTTCTTTTTCGAGTTGCGGTAATAATGACGAAAAACGCTCAGAAATAGATAATTATGTAGAAGCCTATGAGACTGCTCAAAAAGCTATAGAGGACTATGATTACCAAAAAGCAATAGGAATTTTTGAAGCTATCCAAGCCCGATTCCCATTCAGTGAACTATCTCGTCAAATTCAATTAGAGCTCTTACATGCTTATTATAAAAGTGATCAGCGTGAATTGGCAGTAGAAACTGCAGATACTTTTATTCGTGAAAATCCAATCCATAAACGTGTAGATTACGCGCTTTATATAAAAGGGCTCTCATATTTTGAAAATGAGACTAAATTCTTAGAGGAAAAATTTAAACGTGATTTAACAAAACGACCACCGGGTGAAATGGATCTCGCTTATTCAACGTTTCTTCGATTAGTTGAACGCTTTCCAGATAGTAAATATGCAGCTGATGCACGACAACGAATAATTGCTATCAAAGAAAGAATGTCAATTTATGAAAATCATGTTGCAGACTACTACTTAAGACGTGGAGCTTATGTAGCATCAATCAATCGAGCAAAATCCGCTTTGGAAAAATATAACGGAACCTCCGGAAATGCTGAATCTCTTAGAATATTAATTGATGCTTATGATGCTCTTGGACTAAGTGAGCTTCGAGATGACGCTAAAAAAGTTCTAAGAGAAAATTTTCCGGATGATGTCATGCCTAAGAATGAACAATCAGAAAAAGGATTTCTCGACTGGATAAATAGCGGCCTTCCTTTTAAAAAAGATTAAAATAAGGTAATATAAACATTCAAATCAATACCTTAGAGCGACAAAAAAATGCTTAATTTAGGAGTTTTAAAAAAATATTTAAATATTTTTTTACTAGTAGTATTTTTGTTTCTCAGTGCTTCCTGCGATTATTCAAAAAGATCAAATACTATTGTTCAAATATATGGGTGGTCGGAATGGGACTGCACAGACAGTGAATTCAGAATTTTAAAGCAAAATCCAGGTTTAGATTTTTTGGGATTATCATTTTTAAAAGTAAAAAAATGGTACTCACTAGAAGAATTTCACAAAAGTCATTACGAGGCCACTTTAGAGCCATTCAAAGATTTACCATATAGTGATGAGACTCTTAGTGAGTTGGCTCCCACTTTTGATGACAGCGCAGCAATATTGGGTGAATTAATTGCTGAAGTTGATTGTGATTATCCTGAAGATATACTGTTTTAACTATTTTAATTCATAACCCGAAGTAATTGGATAACGCCAATCTCTTCCGAATGCGCGACCCGTAACTCTTACGCCTGGAGGTGCTTGTCTACGCTTATGTTCATTACGTTTCACCATCTCTAAAACTCTAATTATTATATGGCGCTCAAACCCCAGTTTTGTGATTTCATCCACAGAAAGATCTTTTTCAATGAAGGCCTCAAGTATAGAGTCTAAAACAGTATAATCAGGCAAAGAATCGCTATCTTTCTGGTTTGGCCTTAACTCAGCTGATGGCTCTCTGGTAATAACTCTTTCAGGAATAGCTAAATTTAGTGAGTTTCGATACCTTGCCAATCGATAAACTAATGATTTAGAGCAGTCCTTTATTGGAGCAAACCCCCCAGCCATATCGCCATACAATGTAGAATAACCAACTGCCATCTCGCTTTTATTTCCAGTAGTCAATAGCATATTTCCAGTCTTATTAGATATTGCCATTAAAAGTAACCCTCTACATCGAGATTGAATATTTTCTTCAGTCACATCTTTCTCAGCGCCATCAAATATTGGATCTAACTGAGTAATTATTTTCTCGTAAATGGATTCTATAGAAATTACTTCGTAACGAAATCCTAATATATTGGCTTGTTGAGCAGCATCCTCCTTACTTATTTCTGATGTATAAAGAAAAGGCATCATTACAGCATGGACGCGATCAGCGCCAATGGCATCACAAGCAATAGTTGCTACTAATGCTGAGTCTATTCCTCCTGACAAGCCAATTACAACACCAGGAAAGTCATGTTTTTTGATGTAATCTCTGGTACCCATAACAAGTGCTTGGTATGCACTAGCATCAGCATTTAATAATTTTGCTGATGTATTTTTTTTTATTTTAACTTTTGATTCTTTAGATTCTAATTCAACTCTATATAAACCTTCTTCAAATGAAGGTGCACGAAATTTAATTTTTTCATCCGCTGACATTGCAAATGATCCGCCATCAAATACGAGTTCATCTTGACCTCCAACCATATTTAAATAAATAACTGGTAACCTAACGTTTGCAATTTGTTTTTGAACCTGATCTTCACGCGCCTTTTGACTATCTTTCTTAAAAGGTGATCCATTAATAGCAATTATGCATTCAGCGCCATCAGACATAGCTCTTTCCATGGGTCCAGGACCCCAAACATCCTCGCAAATATTCAGCCCTATAGATATTCCATTTATACTGAAGACAGAAGAATTGTTACCACTTTTAAAATAACGCTCTTCATCAAAAACGTTATAGTTTGGTAAAATTTGCTTACGATAATGAGCAATAGTCTCACCATCATTAATAACTTCACATGCATTAAAAATATGATTCTGACTATACTCTGGATAACCAATAAGAATATTAATACCAAAAACTTTTTTGCGTATTTCAATCAAGGCTTCTTCAATTAACTTTTGAAAGCTTCTATGAAATAAAAGATCTTCAGGAGGATAGCCACATATGCTTAATTCTGGAAAAATTACCAAGTCAGAGCGAAATTCATCTCGGGCTTTTAGCGAGTAATTAATAATTTTTTTTGTATTGCCGGCAATATCGCCAACCACTAACTCAATCTGAGCTAAAGCAACTTTAACATTATGATCCATGGTTAGTTCTGCATCATCAAAGCTTATGATTTGATAACTTCCATCATCTTTGCGCCAAGTTCTGCTGGGGACCTTACTGTTGTAACGCCAGCTTCATCTAACGCTTGATATTTTTCTTCGGCTGTTCCCTTACCTCCAGCAATAATAGCTCCAGCATGGCCCATTCTTTTTCCTGCTGGAGCTGTAACTCCAGCTATATAAGTAACAACAGGTTTGGATATATTATTTTTAATGAATTCAGCAGCTGCCTCCTCATCCACACCTCCTATTTCACCTACCATAATAATGCCCTGAGTCTCTGGATCATCCTGAAATAGTTGTAAGCAGTCTATAAAATTCATTCCTCGGACTGGATCACCCCCTATACCAATACAGGTGCTCTGGCCTAAACCATTTAGCGTTGTTTGATGAACTGCTTCATAAGTTAAAGTACCTGATCTAGATATAACTCCAACACACCCTTTTTTATGAATGAATCCTGGCATGATTCCAATTTTGCATTCTTCTGGAGTAATAATTCCAGGGCAATTTGGGCCAATCAAATAACAATTATTATGTCGCAATGATGACTTTACTTTAACCATGTCATTTATGGGAATACCCTCAGTTATACAAACTATCAATGAAACACCTGAGTCTGCTGCTTCAAGAATTGCGTCAGCTGCAAAGGATGGGGGTACATAGATCATACTGACATTTGCACCTGTTTCTTTGACAGCTTCTTGCATAGTATTGTAAACAGGTACGCCTAGATGCTCAGCCCCCCCTCGACCCGGCGTTACACCTCCGACAATTTTTGTACCATAATCTATACATTGTTTCGTATGAAATGATCCTTGTTTACCGGTAATTCCTTGGCAAAGAATTTTGCTTTCTTTATTAACCAAAATACTCATTTTATTTTCTCAATGACGATGCTGCGGTAACAGCCTCTAAGGCTGCATCGGTAAGATTATCAACTGCAATAATATCAAGCTTGCTGTTTGATAGAAGCTCACGACCTTCAATTGCATTAGTACCTTCAAGTCTAACTATTATCGGAACGCTAATATCAACCTCTTTGACTGCACTTATAATTCCTTGTGCAATAAGTTCGCAGCGAACTATTCCACCAAAAATATTGACCAAAATTGCATTAACATTTTTGTTAGAAAGAATTAACTTAAAAGCTACAGAAACTCGCTCTGAAGTTGTATTTCCACCTACATCTAGAAAATTCGCTGGATTGCCGCCATGTAGCTTAATTAAATCCATAGTTGCCATAGCAAGACCAGCGCCATTTACCATACACGCAATATTTCCATCGAGTGAAACATAATTTAAATCATGCTCTGAAGCTTTTCTTTCAGTCTCATTCTCTTGACTTAAATCTCGTAGATTTGAAATCTCGTTTTGTCGGAATAAAGCACTCCCGTCAATATTGATTTTTCCATCTAATGCAACTAAATTTCCTAACTTATTGATAATTAGTGGATTAATTTCTATTAAACTTGCATCTTTTTCTAAATACAATTGATATAAATTATTCAGAAGCAGAGAAAATTGTTTAATTTGTTCTTTATTAAAATCTAATTTAAAAGCTAATTGTCTTATCTGATAATCTTGTAATCCAACATCTGGGGAGATTGAGATTGTAAATATCTTTTCCGGAGTTTTTGCGGCAACGCTCTCAATATCCACTCCGCCTTCTGCTGAAGCAACAAATGATATTCGACCATTATCTCTATCTACTAGTATACTTAAATAAAGCTCTCGCTCAATTTCAGAGGCCTCTTCGATATAAACTTTATTTACTGGAAGCCCTTCTGGACCTGTCTGATAGGTAACCAAGGTCATACCTAACATTTCATCAGTATATTTACATACTTCATCAAGAGAATGGGCCAGTTTTACACCACCAGCTTTACCCCGTCCGCCTGTATGCGCTTGTGCTTTAACTACCCAAATATCTGCAGAAATTTCCTCTGCTGCTTTAAGAGCTTCAACTGAAGATTCAACAGCAATCCCTTTCGGGACGTTAATACCGTATTCAATAAATAAAGCTTTCGATTGATATTCGTGGAGATTCATTAATTTATGAAAATGTAGATTTAATTATAAAAGTTGCTATGTATTTTGTAGGTTTAATTAACATATGTCTATATTCAATAAAGTTTCAGCTTAATTTGTTCAAAAATATAATCGCTTGAATATTAAAAAACTCTTTTATTTTGAAAAAAAATCCTAAAAGTACGATCATACTGAATAATTTTTAACTAAAAAACTTGATTAAAATAGCCAATATTACTTAAATTGTAATTATAAAATAATAATATTAACAATAATATAAAAATTAATTTTTTAAGAGATACTAAATTACTATCTTAATGGCCTAGTGGAGAATATGAGTGCTAAATCTTTTGAATGAATCTCCACATCTTTTAACTATAGTAATTTTTTTTACTGCACTCCTAATCGGGAGTTTTTTAAATGTTGTTATATATCGTCTTCCAATTATGCTTGAACATGAATGGCGCTCCCAAACTAATTCTTTTGAAGATTCAAGTATAGAAAGATTTAATTTATTATTACCTAGATCACACTGTGTTCACTGCAATGAATTAATATCTATCTTTCATAATATTCCAGTATTAAGTTTCTTGTACTTAAAAGGGCGTTGTGCAAATTGCAATAAATCAATATCTCTAAGATATCCTTTTGTTGAATTACTTACTGGCTTTTCATTAACAATTACTTCAATACATTTTAATTTTGGAATAGAAGCGCTTATGGCGGCCATTTTGACTGCGATATTGATTGTAGTTTCTATGATCGATAAGGACACTCAAATTATTCCGGACGCGATAGTAATCCCTTTAATATGGATTGGTCTGAGTATGAGCCTCATTCACCCTTTAACAAATACTTCTAAACTTTTCATTAGTCCAACTGATGCTATTATTGGAGCTTTGGTCGGTTATTTAAGTTTATGGAGTGTATTCTGGACCTATAAATTATGTACGGGCAAGGATGGATTGGGATACGGTGATTTTAAATTATTAGCAGCTCTTGGTGCTTGGCTTGGGTGGCAACAAATATTATTAATTATAATGTTATCTTCAATAATAGCTTTATTGATTAATTTTGCTTTAATTATCCTCTTTAAAAAAGATAGAAATACTCCAATTCCGTTCGGGCCATACTTATCTTTTTCTGGATGGATAGTAATGATTTGGAGTGAAGAAATTAAAAATTACTATTTTGGCTTGATCCTCTAAGTGACTAATAAAGAGATTAAAAAGCTTTATCGCATAGGAATGACTGGTGGTATAGCCTGTGGCAAGACTACTGTATCTAGTTATTTTGAAAAATATAATATTTCAATAATTGATACAGATTTAATTTCAAGGGAAATTGTAAAGAAAGGTCAGCCGGCACTTAAAGAAATTAAAAAAGAATTTGGAGATATGGTTATTGATGATAATGGCTATTTGGATAGAAAGCTCATGAAATCAATTATATTTTCTGATGAAAATGCTAGGAAAAAACTAGAAAATATTTTACACCCAAAAATAAGAAATGAAACTATACGTCAAGCCAATAATGCTGAATGTGTATATCAAATAATTGTAATACCGTTATTAACTCAATCAGGTCTAAAAAAGTTGCTTAACAGAATTCTTGTTGTAGATTGTTCTGAAAAAATACAAATTAAAAGATTAATGAAACGTGATAATGAATCGATAGAAAAAGCGCAAAGTATTCTAGCGGCACAAGATGAACGTAAAAATCGCTTAAGAATAGCTGATGACATAATTAATAATGAGGAAGGGAAAATGTCGCTGAAAATAAAAGTTGCGAAATTACATAAACTATACACTCGCTTAGCTTCTAAGTATTAATTTCTAAGAAAAACCGTAATTTCTTGCTTAACAATTTGCTAGTACTGAATATCTGAAGCAAAATAGTTATATGATTATCTTTTCTGAAAAATTGAATGATGAAAATGAGACTGACATTGGCTTTATTGAACAGCCAGTCTCTGAGCGTATGCGTACATTTTTAAGATTAGAATTTCTTTATTATCCAATGTTAAAAAATATTGAAAAAAATGATGAGTGGTCAACAAGAACATCAATCTCTTTTTTATTAGAAATCCAATCCATTCTATCAAGAGGAGATGTTAGGAATGATTTATTAAACGAATTAGATCAGCACATATATAATTTTGAAAGATTTGAAACTCACTCAGATGTTGATAATAGTAGATTAAACAACTTAATTAAGAAGTTAACTCTTACTCGCAGTAAAATATCAAATATTGGACCAGGCTATTTAAGCCCTCTTAAGGATAATGTTTTTTTAAATTTAATTAAGCACAGAAGCTCTATTCCGGGTGGTACCTGTGAATTTGACTTACCTGAATATAATTATTGGTTAAAACAGTCTTTATTAAGAAGGCAGGAAGATTTAAACAAATGGACGAAACCAATTAAGATATTATGTGAAGGAGTAAGGGAAGTACTTTGGTTGATACGTGAGAGTGCACAGCCAATCGAGGTAAAGGCAATCAAAGGTATGTATCAACACACCATGCAAAGAAATAATAATTTTCGTTTATTGAGATTAAGACTGGTAGGAGAATCGAATTTATTTCCAGAAATAAGTGGCAATCAGCATCGTTTTACAGTACGTTTCCTAGAATGGTCAACAGTTGAAAGTCGTGCTATACAAACAACAGACGATGTTCCATTTCAGCTTACAATTTGTTGATTTTTTGATTTAACATAAGAATTTTTTTTTAAGAGCTTCCACTACAGTTGTATTGGCTGGCAAAAATTCATATTCATCTAGTGAACACAAAGATATCCAGGCTAATTCTTGCTCTTCAAGGCCAAGGGGCTCTTTATACCAATTTCGAATAATAAAAAACTTAATAGAAATATTTTTATCTTCATATTTATATTTAACTTTCATAAATTGTGAAGCATCTATTATTTCTATACCGAGTTCTTCTTTAAGCTCTCTAGATAAAGCATCAAATGATTTTTCATCAATTTCTACTTTGCCTCCAGGAAATTCCCATAAATTATTGTAAAGATCGATGCTTGTATGTTTAGCTAATAAAACCTGTTTATGAGAATTGATGAGTATTCCAGCAACAACATCAAGGTGATCTTTCATGACAACTAATCACCTAATTGACCACAGCAATGTTTAAATTTCTTTCCTGAGCCGCAAGGGCACAAAGCATTTCGACCAACCTTTCTTTTATCTCTTACATAAGGTTCACGTAAATCAGCCAATTTAGTTTTTTTACCGTTCTCGTCCAATCCATCTGGTGAAGCATGTTGAAATTTCATAAAATCAGTTGATTTTTTTTGTTCTGAAATTTTATCTAAGTCTTTTTCGCCCTGGACACGAATACGTGCAAGTATGCTAATCGTGTCATGTTTGACTTGTTCAAGCATGGCGCCAAACATTTCAAATGCTTCTCTTTTATATTCTTGTTTTGGATTTTTTTGAGCATAAGACCGAAGACCAATACCTTGTCGAAGATGATCCATAGAAGCTAAATGTTCTTTCCAGTGATGATCCAATTGATGAAGCATTACCTTCTTTTCTACATTTCGTATTAAGTCAATGCCAATTTCAGCTTCTCGCTTTTTGTAGTTGGCTTGCGTCTTTTTAATGCATTTTTCTACAATACCCTCAGCACTTAAAGTTTTGTCATTTTTTACCCAGCGAGCAATATCTGCTTTTACACTGAATTCAGATTCAAGCGCTTTAGTAAGCCCTTCCAAATCCCACATTTCATCCAAGCTTCCAATTGGTACATATTGTTCTACAGTCAATCCTACAACTTCTTCAAGAATAGCTGCTACTGAATCCTCAATTTCTTCCGCATCCATTAGCTCGGTCCGCTGATGATAAACTACTTTTCTTTGGTCATTTGCAACGTCATCATACTCAAGTAAGTTTTTACGTATATCAAAATTGTGAGCCTCAACTTTTCGTTGTGCCCTTTCAATTTGACGAGACAAAATTTTACTTTCAATTGCTTCACCTTCTCGCATGCCGGCTTTGGAAAGTAAACTTTTAGTGCGTTCTGGATCGCCAAAAATTCTCATTAATGAATCTTCCATTGATAAATAGAACCTTGACGAACCAGGATCCCCCTGCCTTCCTGAGCGACCTCTAAGTTGGTTATCAATACGTCTAGACTCATGACGCTCAGTACCAATTATATGTAGGCCGCCAGCCTCTAAAACCTGCTCATGAGATTTTTGCCAATCTGTTTTTTTTAGCGAAGAATCAAAGATTCCACCCAGTACGATATCAGTACCCCGACCAGCCATGTTAGTTGCAATTGTTATTGCTCCCGGCTTACCTGCATTTTGCACTATGTGCGCTTCACGCTCGTGTTGCTTTGCATTTAAAACATTATGTTTAATATTTTTTTTCTTCAAAAAAGAGGCCAATAATTCAGAAGCTTCTATTGATGTGGTTCCAACTAAAACAGGCTGACCACGCCGAGAACAATCAACAATATCAGCAATAATTGCCTCAAATTTATCTTTTTCAGTCAAATAAACGAGATCCGGTTTATCCACACGAACCATGTCTTTGTGTGTAGGGATTACTACAACTTCTAATCCATAAATTTGTTGAAACTCAAAAGCTTCTGTGTCTGCTGTACCAGTCATACCCGAGAGATTTTTATATAAACGAAAGTAATTCTGGAAAGTAATTGATGCAATTGTTTGATTTTCTTGTTTGATCGAGACGCCTTCCTTCGCCTCAACTGCTTGATGAAGGCCATCGCCCCAGCGGCGACCAGGCATGGTTCTACCCGTAAACTCATCAACAATTATTACCTCACCACCTTTTACGATATAGTCAACATCTCTTTGGTACATAGCATGAGCTCTTAAAGCTGAATTCAAATGATGCAAAAGTTTTATATTGATGGCATCGTATAAACTTTCATTTTCTTGAAGCAAACCAGACTGACTCATCATAGCTTCCACTCGCGCATGCCCTTCTTCCGTTATGTAAGTTTGCTTTGCTTTTTCGTCGACAGTAAAATCTCCACGCTCTACAATTTCACAATTTGCAATTTTCTCATTAATCGAAATCATCACTAAATCAGCATTTCTTTTTTCTGCAAGCTCTATTGCCTCTTCCAAATTAAAACTTTCAGATCCTTCTCCATCAATAAGAATCTTATCTGAGGGAATTTCTAGATTAATATGATTATCAAAATCTCTTTGTTGCCTAAGTTTTGGAATCATTTTATTTATTTTTGAATAGAGATCAGTTTTTGATTCAGTTGGACCAGATATAATTAATGGAGTTCTAGCTTCATCAATTAGTATTGAATCTACCTCATCTACAATTGCAAAATTTAGACCTCGCTGAGATTTGTCAGTAGTCGAAAATGCTAAATTATCTCGCAAATAATCAAACCCAAGTTCATTATTAGTTGCATATGTAATGTCACTCTCATATGCCTGACGTTTTTCGTTAGATGTTTGGCCGCTCCTTGAAACACCAACAGTCAGTCCCAAAAATTCATAAATAGGTCTCATCCAGTCGGCATCACGCTGAGCAAGATATTCATTGACCGTAACTATATGAACGCCATCACCACTGATTGCATTTAGGTATGCTGGTAAAGTTGACATTAATGTCTTACCTTCGCCTGTTCGCATTTCAGCTATGTTGCCAGCATGAAGCACCATTCCACCAATTAACTGAACGTCAAATGGTCTCATCTTCATAGTTCTAACGGAAGCCTCACGAACTACTGCAAAAGCCTCAGGTAATAATTGATCTAAAGTCTCGCCATTATTATATCTTTTTCGAAACTCCAAAGTTTTAGCTTTTAATAAATTATCATCGAGAGCTTTCAGATCTACTTCAAGTTCATTGATAGCTGCAACTGTTTTTTCATAACGGCGAATCAGGCGATCATTTCGACTACCGAATATGCGTGTCAAAAAATTAGCCACAGAGCTCTCCTGAATTTATGTTTACAAAATCTATTATTTTAAAATCGGAAAAAAATACCCAAGTTGAATCATTTTATATTAGAGAAATAGTAAGATACAGGACCCAAACAAGAAAAGAACTTCAAATAAAAACCTTGATTAAAACTGACTTCGACCTATTACTTACTAATAAAGTTTAAAGGATTTATTTGATTACCATTATGAAGTACCTCGAAATGTAGGTTTGGGCCAGTTGCACGGCCTGTTTCACCCATTAAAGCAATTATTTGGCCTTTTTCTACAATATCACCTACAGATACAAGATTTTTTAAATTATGCGCATATCTTGTTATGTATCCGTTACCATGATCAACTTCAACCATTATGCCATATCCATATCTATCTGAAGACCAGGTTACAACACCATCAGCAACTGCAATTATCTCGGTTCCGCTTCTACCAGCAAAATCAACGCCAGTATGATTTGCTATTTTTCCAGTGAATGGATCATTTCTTTTACCAAAATAAGATGAAATCCAACCTGACTTAACAGGCCTGCCTTGAGGGATGACACGATCATTCAAAATTTGGTTTGTCAGGTAGCCCTCTAAGATATCTAATTGAGTTTCTTGTCTAATCAGCTGCTCCTCGAAGAAGTTAATCTTATTGATTATTTCAAAATCTATATTATTTGCACCGGAGGATATTAATTTCTCTGGACCACCTACTGGCGGATTAGAATCAAAGTCAAATTCACTATCATCAATCTTAGATATTTCTGTCAGACGTCGACCTAAAGCATCTAATCTAATGATTCGGGCATTAATTTGTGCAATGTGGATAGAAAGTGCATCTAATGTATCTTCGTTTTCTTGCCGAGCTAAATTAATTTTATTTCGTTGGTCCTCCATATTGAATGTTAATTCTTTAAATGCATTCAAAAGAGCATTTGAGCTATTTATTGAGGAATACCAAGACCCAATAAATAGGCCTATACAAGATACAAACAAAAAACAAATAATTAAAAACAAGGAAATAGACAGCAAGCTCATTTTACGAGGTGATTTTAATCCCTTGTCAAAAATTACTATATGCATTTAGCGCGCCTCTATTTCAAATCATTTAATTCAGCATGTTAAAAAATACGAAATAAGTAAAATTATTTAACAAGTTTACTATAATTTTAATATTTTTTTAAAAAAAATATTTATTTAGCTTGAAAAGTACTAACCTTTAAAAATACTATTTTAGTTAAACAAATACTATTAATAATTTACAGCTTAATCAGGCCATAAGATATAAAATATTTAATTACTTTCATGTCAAAATATAAACTCAAAAATATTTTAAATTCAAAAGATCAACATGATTTGGGAAGCCTTGTTGAAAACACCAAACGATTGGCGAAACTCACTGAAAACCTTAGCTTCACTCTACCTGAGTCTGATAGACATGCAATTGTTGCAGCAAACATAAAGAATAATGGAGAATTAATTGTTATTTGCGCCTCATCAGCTTGGGCGTCACGCCTACGATATAAAACTAAAGCGCTAATCTCTGCAGCCAATCAAACTGGAATAAAGGCTAATTCATGTAAAATTCGTGTTAGTGAAGGCTGACAGCTAAGCGTAGGACTGTGTTGCGTAAGAAATAGGCACATTACTGGAGTCGTCAAAAGTAACAACTTCCCATGCACTCTCATCATCTAACATAGCTCTTAATAACTTATTGTTGAGATCATGACCTGATTTGTAAGCACTCAGTTCACCCACCAGGTTATGTCCAAGCAAATAAGCATCGCCAATAACGTCAAGAATCTTATGTATTACAAATTCATTGGCATATCTAAGACCATTCTCATTAAGAATACGATAATCATCAAGGACAATAGCATTGTCCATGCTGCCTCCTAAAGTGAGATTTCTCTCGCGCAACGCCTCTACATTACGAAGAAAACAGAATGTTCTAGCCCGACTTACTTCTTTTAGAAATGATGTTGATGAAAAATCAATAGTGGCTTTTGGATTCAATTTTTTAAAAACAGGATGGTTAAAATAAACCTCAAAATTTACTTTAAATCCATTGAAAGGTGACAATTCTGCCCATTTATCGTCATCTTCAACTCGAATTTTTTTCTTTATCTTGATAAGTTTTTTTGGCGCACTCTGCTCTTCAATCCCGGCAGATTGGAGAAGAAAAACAAAAGGTCCAGCACTACCATCCATAATTGGAACTTCAGGTGCTGATAAATCAACATGTAAGTTATCGATACCCAAACCAGCCAAAGCAGACATTAAATGCTCTACTGTGGCTACTTTAATGCCATCTTTAATAAGTGTTGTTCCAAGCATAGTTTCACCAACAAGTTTTGGGTCAGCTTTGATAGTAAATGGACCATTAAGATCAACACGATGAAAGTTGATACCAGAATTAATAGTTGCTGGTCGCAAAGTCATATAAACTTTTTCACCGGTGTGTAACCCAACACCAGTAGCCCTTATTGCAGTTTTTATTGTTCTTTGTTTCAACATTTTTTGAAGGTTAACATAATTATATTTATCTTCCAAAAAGCCTCTTAAATTCAGTCTCTTATCCAAGTCGCATTATAAGAAACAAGAAATAGAAAGGCCGGAACCTTAAGGACCAGCTTTCTTGCTCTAAATAATTAAAATTCACTATCTAAATTTTTTTAATTTTAAAATTGACCTTGAAACCATGATCTCATTCGTTCCCAAATTTCACCCAAGTTGCCTCCAATTGGAGTACTTTGATGGTCATGGTGTGAGATACTTTCAAAGCCATATTGCAGTAACCCAACACCAGTGGCATGAATTGGATTTCTTATTACATCTACCAAACCTTTAACATATTGTGGAGAGCCCAGTCTCACTGGAATATGAAAAACTTCTTCAGCAAGCTCAACAGCACCCTCCATTTTTGCGCTGCCCCCAGTTATTACTATCCCAGCAGCAATCAATTCTTCGAATCCACTTCGCCGTAATTCATCTCTTACCAATCCAAACAATTCCTCATATCTTGGCTCCACGATCTCAGCAAGTGTTTGACGGGCTAAACGCCTTGGTGGACGATCACCTACGCTTGGTACTTCAATTGTTTCATCAGGATTGGCGAGCTGTGAGAGAGCGCAAGCATACTTGATTTTTATTTCCTCTGCATACTGTGTCGGTGTTCTCATTGATACAGCTATGTCATTTGTAACTTGGTCACCTGCAATTGGAATTACAGCAGTGTGCTGAATAGCACCGCCAAGAAATACTGCTATATCAGTTGTGCCGCCTCCAATATCAACTATACATGATCCAAGCTCTTTTTCATCATCCGTTAACACTGCATAACTAGATGCAAGCTGCTCAAGAACAATATCATCTACATTTAGGCCGCATCTTTTTACACACTTTACAATATTCTGTGCGGCACTCTCAGCACCAGTAACCATGTGCACTTTTGCCTCGAGACGTACACCTGACATTCCAACTGGTTCTCGTATATCTTCTTGATTATCGATTACAAATTCCTGTG
>MDSZ01011991.1_pt1 | contig 18362 bp, 25 predicted proteins | sample 811201 | NCBI WGS metagenome assembly MDSZ01 (sample SAMN05326647, study PRJNA326480) | marine metagenome | isolation source: seawater | place: Indian Ocean: North | collected 2010
ATCGCGCCTAAACCCATTGTCATACCACACCTCCTAAACTCGAACCAAGTATATCGTGTTTCTCTAAAGAATGGTTAAGACTCGCGCATTGCGAATACCAAAAGTCAATCGCTGATAAAACTTGTGGTTGAATGTCGCTGATCTTTGACCGACTTTTCGATTGACCTCAGCAACCAAAGTCCCCTCGTTTTCGTCTAAAGATCTGTCGATTACAGGAGACATGTAAATCATTAAGTCTAAGCTGTGCCAGCCTGCGGATACGTTTGTCTCCATATGATTCATGTCCCATTGCATCGACACAGCAGGCTCTCTTCGAGTTGTCTCAAAAGTCTTTTTTGCTCCCGTAGCCGGTCGGTCTTCTACTTTACGGCTACCGGAACTGCCGCTGATGCCTAATAAAACAGACTGAGGTATGGCTCTTTGAGTGTGTTGCAGCGCAGACCCGTCAAGTCTTGCTTTGATCGACATATCGAAGTTTCGACTACGAAGAGCCGCCATATCAGCTTCAGTAAATATCTTGAAAGGGGAGAAGAAGAAAGACCACTCCCATAGAGCCAGAGATACGTTATACGGTACATAGATTCGTACTGAGCCGCCGATAATCGGTCTGAAGTCACCGGCAGAAAACGCAGAACTATCTTCGCTGATATCTGAAAACGAGTCACTAAAGTAGTCTACGGTGTCGACTAAGAATTCTTGTTGGCCGCGGCAAACTTCTCGAGGCCACACATGCTCGTCGCTTACTTGAAACGTGCTGTGTAAGTTGGTAGTCCCGATACCACCATTCGCCTCAGACATGATGCCGACACCGTTGTCGGGCGTATAAATGTTCTGGTTATGCCCCAGTGTATCAAGTGTCAGGCCGTTGACGTAGTTGTAGGGGGTTGAGACTGTCATACCTGACCTCAGATAAAGAGTTGAATCACCGATAGATTACAGCGTCGATAGAACATACGAACTCGAGGCGTGCTTGAAACCGTAGACGCGGCTCCTCCAGGCGAACATGTTGACCCATAAATATCAAACGTCGCGATGTTCTCGCCGCCCGACATAGACGACAGTTCAGTTGAGGTAAACACATGGAAAAGAGGGATGTTGACCTCTTCGTCAAAACTTTTGTCGTGATCTGCAAATTTTGTCGGCGCTGAACCTGTCGGCGCATTCTCAAACGTGATCGCATTAAACGAGTTGACGTAAGTAATCGTTTGTTCGCTTATGACGTTGGCGCTGGATGAGGCGGTTGTAAAACCCAACGCAATCGCGCCGAAGTTGGCCATCGTTCCGACACCCTCTGACGTAGAACTTGAGCCGCTACCAAAACCTCCTAAAGTCGTTGCGTTCTTAAGTCCGTTGACCTGTACGTTACCCGTTACGATAAAAATAGAAGCTTCGGTCAAGTCAAAAGCGCTGGCGGACGACGGACCTACTTGAAAGTTACCTGACGATGTTCGCATCAAGTAAAACCCGATACCCGAAGACGTCGAAGAGAACTTGGCCGTGTGAGTTGAACTCTTCCATGAACCATGACCTGGATACGCAGCTGTCAAAGAAGTAGACGGGTCGCTTCGCGCTATTTGATTGGCGTCAATCACAGGTGATTTAAGATGGTAATGGTTCAGCGCACCTCGAGCCAACGCACCTCGCTTGACGGTATTGTACGCAGTACGGATGGTATCGACTCGGTCCACTTGCAAGGCTTCATTGTCGAATGCGTCTTCGGTCTCGAATGCAGGTACTTGAATAGAAGATTCAACTGAAGTAGCTGTAGGATATCGTTTGAGCTCAACAACCAATAGCTTACGTGTACCGACTAAGACAACATCATCATCAATGTCGCTGTCCTCCAAGTCGTAGCGATCGTCATTGGCATCTAAACGAGGCAGCCTTCGTACTACCAACTCAATCGTATGACTGCCTGGCTGCACTTCTTGATAGCAGCCCAGCCTCACAGGCAATACAGCCGGACCTAAGCCTGTAGCCCCCTCTGTCCACGTACCGTGCGGGCCGGGAAATTTCTGGGCTGCCGCGCCCGAGCCGAATCCCATCCCCCCACCGCGTTGAAACTCAGAGCGAATAGGTTCAATCGAATGCTCAAAAGCATAGCGTTTACCCGTAATCGTAGACTCAACGATGCGCCCATCGATTCGAATGGCAAACTGTAGTCGACAGTTACCGAGACCTTGTGACGCCCACATGTGATTCGTTCTTTCGGCGGCTGTCGTTATCGCTGACCCGCTAGACCCGCCTCGTGTGGCTGAGCCTGCTACAAACCCCATCCAGAAATATTGAGCTGATGCCGTGATCCACAGCGTTGAGATACCCGTAGTGAAATCTGTGACTCTTAAGTTACTGGAGTCGACCACATCCCAAGAGTTGTCGTTTCGGACTTGATGCTCACCACTAAACGTAGACAAAAGAGGTAGTGTGTAAGGTAGCGAACCTCCTGCGGTCGCCGCACCTAACTGGGGATCTCCACCTGTAGATTTAAAAGCGTATTTGTAATACGCAGTCTCGTCTGTATTGTTCCGTCGAAAATCAGGTTGGACGTTTTCTTTGATATTATGTGCGTTTAGCTGACCTGAATACAGTTCCGCCGCTGGTATAAAGTCTTCGTTCAGCTCAACTACGTCAAGAATATCTTTGTCTTTCAGTCGTCTCTGGGGAAAAATATACGGCACAAGTCACCTCAAACGTCAGTTCGGTGGGGGATCCTACCTCGAACATTACCCGCTGTGGCGATACTGACATCAAAACCAAACGCGGCTAAGTGCAGTCGAGTCGGGCTTTTGGCGCGAATCTCAAACGCCCATGACGTAACATTCTCCAACCCCACAGGAACTTGACGGTAAAACAGTCGCGGGTCGTGCGCTTTGGCTGAGCCAATCTTCGCTTTGCCTGCCACGTCAGTTACCACGTCGCTCTCGTCGTCAGTCCCGATAGGTTTGACATCGGTCATTAGAACCACAGATTTGAACGAACCGTTGCGATAGAATCGAATCTCAAACTCGTCATCAAACGCGTCTAACATTCCGATATACATGCTTCTGACATTCAAGACAGCTAAGCCTGTCTCATTGCCTTTCATCCAAGCCGACCGATAGACGATATCTCGTGTGTTGGGTCGGTAGCTGAGAGTCTCCCGACCGAGCACAAACACGTCGTCTCGATCGAGTTCGGGGTCTTTACCGACAGCCAAAACATACCGCCGCCAGTCATCTGTCTGGCACATGTCAGCGATGTCGATACCCAGTTCTTGTCGCTTCCAGTTGGTGCCGTTGAAGGTCAACAGTAATGAGTTTGCGTTTGATCCTGCAGGCGCCAATGCACATCGGTATTCTTTGCTGACTGGGTCAACGACAGCTACAGCCATCGACGCTTTGGGTTTATTGATTCCGTGACGCAGCGTTCTCGAAATCGGCAAACTGACTGGAGTTAGTTGATTGTCTCGAAGAGCGTAGAACCCGTCTTCACTCAGCCAAATCAAAGAACCGTCAGGCAGCGCTTTGATGGACCTCGGTGCGATACAACCCACACCTTGAGCCAACGGGATGGGTGTCATGAAGTCCTGCAACACATAGCTACTGGTGCGTGTGAACGCGATTAGCTGACCGTTGTGGGACGCTACGCCTGTGACCTCGGCACCGCCCGAATCAGGGTAGATGAAGTCAGAGCGCTCAAACGTACCAGGGAATCCGACTTGAGACCGTCTTACAACACCAGGGTCATCCGGTGTGTTGGCGATCACTAAACGACCTTGGTGCGTACACATCATGCGGAAGACAGGTACAGCTACGGTATTGATCATAGCGTTACCCAACAACCCGTCAGCTTTTGTGTCTGAGAAAAGCACCTGAGACTTGCCGGGTACGCGTACCACCAACTGAGGTACGGCATCGTTGTTCTTTGTATCTTTGGTGCGGTAGATGTGTTTTGCTACACAGTGATCTGGTCCGCCGCCTGCGACGCGCACCATAAACTGGCGAGTCAGGTCTCCAATCTCGGCGCCTGTGGCGTCTTCGTCCATGAGCTCGAGAGGATCGGCTTGAATCGACTCAATCAAAACAACATTGCTTTCAGCCGATGGCTGAGACAGGTTACCGTGGATGTCCTCATATTGACAGTAGTAGTACCAGGCACCGGCACGGACGGCGCCTGTGAAACCGTCAAGCAAGTCTCCATACGTACCGATACCTCCAGCCCACGAGTAACCCAAAGAGTTAGGGTACAAACCGTCTCTGTCTTCGGGTGCGGGCTGTTGCGGTCCATCTACAATCGGTGCCGTCGGTACTTGCGCAAACCCGAGGGGCACAACCATACCGTCTGCACTAATAGTCAACGCCCTATCGATACCGTTGGTCCAGATAATCTTGTCGTTCATCACCAAGAACTGGTCTGGATACAGCGCTCGAGGCTCTGTCGTTAAGGTGTTTGGTATCGTCAACTCCTCAAAAGAACGTGACCAACCGTGATGCCTGTACAACTTACGACCGCCGCGCACAATCAAAGTGTCACCGATACCGCCAAGGAGCCCGGCGTGAAAAATGCCGTGCCCCTTGTCTACTGAACTACCTGAAGACCCCTCTGATTCAAGAACAGCCTGATATTGATCTTCATCAAACTGAGAGCCTGGCGTCTCCAGCAGTCTTTTCGGTTCATAAAAGGTCGGACCCACTACTGACCTTAGCGTCCCTTCAGGGGTCGACTCGAAGTTTAAAATCTTACGTGCGAGCAACGTCGCCGAGAAGATTACCTGAGCCTCCCCTGCGGGGATGATCATGTCAATAGGTTGCTGATTGCTTGGACCCGCCATGCTCAACTCCGAGCCGGTTAGGCTTCCGCGGCTTCGCCGGATTCAGCCTTATTCTTCCACACATCCGAAAGGATCTCAGTTGCTTGAGCATCTTTCTTCAGGGCTGGGATCTCACGGAACACGCGAGCACGCCAACTCATGTACTTTTCGCCTGACCGAGGGGCGGGAACTTTCCAGTCAACCTTGTCGGCGTCACGTACATCGTTTGCATCAACTGGCGCAACCCACACTTTACGGTCTTCGTCGTACATCCAAGTGATGGGCACCCAGTCGTGGCGTCCACGGTACTCTTTGTCCGACCCAACGAACTCAACGCCGTTCTTGGTCAAAAGAGTTGCGGTCCAAAAATCAGGGTTATCGGGCGGGCCGATGATACTGATGACAAGGCACTCCTCAACTTGCTGGGTCAAAGTAAACTTATACATCTTATCGCCCAGCTGTGGACGAGGAAGAGCAAACGATCTGGCTGACATTTTCACCTCTGTGAGTTTATTATTCGGTGACCGAGAATGTACCAAACCTTGATCGTTGGTAGTGGCCGCCGAGCGGAACGGGTTCAACAACCCGACCCGGATTAGCATAGTTCAATCGGTAGCGCATTACGAGTTGATTATATCGTTCCATGTGGAGCTGGGCTCCTTGCTGATCGACACCGTCGATCAAAGACAAATAGTAAAGAGCGAGTTCAAGCAGCGCAGGCACCGCATCACGTTGGATTGGTGCCGTATCTTGATCATCCTGAAACTTAGCAGGTAGTTTCAATACACGAAAGTCTAACTCGTAGCGGGCATCTTGGTGCGGGAACACGCTGTAAGCGTAATAACCGGTCGAGTGCTTCAAGGGTCGATGGTAGTCAGGGGTGACGCTACCATCCCAAAGATAGCTGGCTTCTTTGGCAGTCATCGCTGCGTTTGTCGGCTCAATCTCTGTCAACAGATAAAAGATACCTGACGACTCGACTCTGTTGTATGAACCTCGACCCGCAGTTCGGATAGAGTCTCGAGCTACATAGATGCGAATCCGCAACCCTGACTTAGCGTATCGGGTTGTCGTGCTGTCACCGAAGCCCTGCATGGCATCGATATTCGTTGCCTGAATCAGAATCTGCGAACTTGTATTTTTTGTATGGTCGAACAAGTCACTGACTGGAGACGGTGCGCTTTCAAAGAGAGGGTCTCTAAGACCGCCAGTTAAACCGCCTGGAGCCACACTGACACTGTTGTCACGTCGGCCCCACACATATGTAAAGCAAAAGCGGAAACCCCCTTCTTGCTCAGGACCGACCCACGGATTTGGGGGTACACCTGTTTCAGACGGTGCTGTAGTGCGGGGTGTTGCCAAAGGTTTCTGTCTCGGCGCAGGTATCTGAAAATGACGCCCTCTCCACATACGAAACGGTGTACCCGTGGCGTTTGCTTGGAAGTCAATCATATCTTGTCGATACGCACCGCCTGTGTCAATCGACCAGACTTGCTGCCGCTCGCTATCGTATACACGGGCAGGCTCTAATACTTCCATCACGTCGTCATGAACAAAGAACTCAGGTTGATGGATGCGAAACTTCATCAACGTGTCGGTAGTGTTGGGCCAAGGGCGGTCGATGGTAACGTGCGCTGTGTTACCTGTGACAAACCACTCTCGTGCTTGCCTTCTGTGAATGATATTGTTCGAGTCTGTGATCTCGAGGTGCATGACACCATCCCAAGTTCCGTCAGACTTGAAGTCAGATGAGTACCAGCTTCTGGCGGTAGCGTCGGCTCCACCTAAGCCCAAAGCCACCCCTGCTGTATCGGTAATCTTCAATACTAAGTTTTCAGACGTAGCATTGATTTTTATGTTGTACGAGTCGCTGCTGACATCGGGCAGCAACACAATCGTTTCTTGTGCAGGAATCAACGCTTCGGGTACATCACCTGACATACGATACAAAGCCGTATTCAGAGCCTCTCTCACGCGTTTATCAAACGTAGCGCCGGAACTATCCCACGCTCGCATTTCCAAAAGACGCTCGCGAAGAGCCCCAAGAGATACGTCCATCTTCCCTCCAAAGAAAAGGGCCGGGGCCTTTTGAGCCCCGACCCTAATGTATCACGAATCAGCTAACTACCACACACCGTTGATCCAGCAAGTGGCCTTGTCTCCCGAAGAAGAACCTGCATCGGCTTCAAGAGCCATAGCAAAGACACACTCAAGGTTGTCGGTGGTTGCATCGGCATTCAGAGTGATTGTATCAGCGATACCTGCGGTACTTGCATGAGCAACCAAGCGGTCACCCTGAGCAACACCACCGTCACACTGAACTTCACCAGAGCCCTTAGCAATGATCCAGCCATAAGAACCTGCGGGGATCGCGTGAGCCGCTACACCAAGAATCCGGTACACATGAAGTGTCGCGGTGGAGAGCAGTCCGTGGAAGGGAGCGTAATCGCTGTTATCCAGCATGATCACGTTTCCTTCAGCGAAAGCCGTAGAAGCCTCGTCGTTATAAACGAAGATCCACTCTCGGTCACCGTAGTGAGTCGAGTTGGCTGCGGTTACCTCGTCAGCAGGTTGAACATACCGAGTACCTACAGGGTAAGCCTCAAAGGTATAGGTCGTATCAATAGAATCAGTTTTAACTGCGTTTCCCATAATGACCTCCTTTAAGCGATGGTGTTAGTGGCAGTACCAACACAAGCACCCTGTGCAGGAAGCTTAGTGCAGATAAGATTGCCTTGCATTGAGAACAGTGCCGTCACCACGTCTTGGTCACCAACTCGCTCCTCGAACTTGCCGATCGTGGGAGCTTCGTGCATTGGAAACTCCAGGTAATCGGTGTTCAGGAAGTAAGAGATACCTTCAGTTGGATCTGGGTCTGTCCCTGCGTCTTCAGTGAAGTCAGTGGTGTCCAGGTCGAGAGAACTGAATACCTGACCAAGACCAAGCTCAAGACCAAGCATGTTGGATCCTGCCTTGTCATCTGGGTCCTGAACCACGTTAACGCGAACATTACTACGTCGAGTGTCTTCAAAGTTTCCATAAGTCGCATCATCCATGATGATGAGATCTGGTCCCTTACCGACACCGCCAGCGTAATGAGCACACTTACGGTAGGTTTCACGCAACTTCTTCATACCGTCTGTGCTAAACCCGTTCGCCGCGACGAACTGGTTGAAGTGGAAGTACGATTCAGCCTTAGCCACGCCCTGAACTTCGTCGGACTGAGAGCCGGGAGCAACAAAGTCAATAAGACCATGCTGTACGCCAGTTCCGATACCGGTGTTCTTTTCACCGTTCAGAGTCATTAGTCCGCGCAGTTCGGCAGTTTGGAAGACCAAGCCACGACTCACACCAGTGAGCAGGAACTTGTTGATGTCTGCCTTCACACCTTCCATAACGGTCTGAGGGTATTCTTCGATGAGTCGGATGACAGCAAGTTGCCCGCTGTTCATCAGAAGCTCACGCTTCGGAATGTTAATAGCGACAACCAGACGATGCGGTTCCACTTGGAACTTTTTAATCTGTTGACGCCGAGTCATGTTCAAAAGCTCGTCACCGACGTAGACGCCAACACCACGAGCAGGAGCACCACCGGTAAAGGTTCGCTCAATGAGAGAACCTCCTTCCATGGGCATCCGTGCCTTGTCAGACAGCGCCTCGAACAGCTCATTGCTTCGAACGAAAGAATTGACCAGAGGACCGCGAAGGTCTTCAAAGGTCGTATTCAATACTTCGTTTGAAATAGCCATTGTAGCCTCAATAAAGAGAAAAAATATATTGCGTTGCTTGACTGCCCGACTCACGTAATGACGGACCCGAGGGCTACCGACAAAGACGGGTTCAGCTAAATGCTTACATCATCGGGCTTGACAAAGCAAGTCGAATTCTACTTTTAGTATAGTTTGCCGGGATTGTTTTCCGCGCCCGACGCAACTCGAAAAGGACCACCCTTACCGACTACTTTCTTAATCATATTACGTCGGCCTTTGAGTTGAGCCGGTGTGAGTTTCTCTATTGCTGGTTTGATTTGTTTACGCATCGTCGCTTTCAGGTCACCAGGCATCTCACTTCTCCATGACTACGCGGCATGTTACCATGACGTACAAGGAGTCTAATATGCCAGTCAAAAAGATCAAAGACAAAGAAGGTAGAGTTATTGGTCACCAGTATGGAGACAGCGGCAAAAAATACTACGGTAAAGACTCGCAACGGAAAGCCGCGGTGCAAGGATACGCTATCGAGCAAAGCAAGCGTGAAAAGAAATGAGCGCTCGTAAACCGCCAAAGTTGCTGTCGAGTGGCGCCAAGCTGGCATACCACCCGAACTTGAACCAAAGTAAGGTTCACGCCATGTTCTCTACGCCTGACGCATTTGTATCTATGTGTCAGATTGTGCGAGAGAACGAAAGCATCGGCTACCTCGAACCCACTAAGACACAGAGAAAACTCCTGCAGGCTGTGCATGACCACAAGTGGGTGCTTGTAAATAAGTTTCGTCAAGCAAAGATTACGACCATCTCCGTTATGCTTTTGTTGCGCGACTGCATGTATCTTGAAGGAGTCAAAGGACTTCTCATCGCTGAGCGACAAGACACAGCAGAAGATATCTTCGAGCGCATCTTGTTTTCGTACAATCGATTGCCTGATGACGTAAAGATGCCGATGGCTAAAGGACGTAAGGCAGGGACGACTCAGATGCACTTTTGTCATGGTGGAGGCATCAAAGTCCTGACTGCGGGCGGGCGGTCGCCCGCGATTGGTCGTTCTATTGACCGTCTGGTCATCACCGAGTTTGGTGAAGCGCAGTGGCAGAAGAAAGCCGCCATCAATATCTTCCCGACAGTTAACAAACGCGCCAACGCTCGAGTGATTCTCGAGTCAACTCCCGGTCGCGCAGGGTCGCACCACGAGCAGATGTGGCGGTCAGCCCTCGAAAACAAGAGCCGCTTCCAGCCGTTATTCTTAGATTGGTGGGACGACGACAGCTGTCAAATACACGACAGTAGCTTTCAACCTTCAGAAGCTGAGTTGAAATACTTACAGCACCATGAAGGTATGACTCATGAGAACCTGGCATTCAGGCGCAGTGCTTTGAACACAGAGTTTGTAGGAGACGCTCGCCTCTTCAGCTCTAAGTACCCATCAGACCCTTACGATGGTTGGTTGGGGTCAATGGCACCCATCATGCCTGCTGACGTCTTGAAGCCCGCATTGGCCAAAGCTGTACCCGACCCGCCCCTGGCTACCGTCGGTTGTTGTGTGCTCGACAAGCCTTACATCAACGGTCAATACATCATTACAGCTGACCCGGCAGGATTCGGTGGTTCTGGTGATAAAAGCGCGCTGACCGTATGGGATGCGCTTGAGCGCAAAGAAGTGGCTTTTTGGGAAGACCGAGAAGACCCAGGACGGTTTGCATATAGGCTCATGCGATTGCAGGGATACTACAACGGAGCTCTGCTTGCGGTTGAGTCAAACGCTACGGCATGTATCGCGGTACTTAAAGATAAGAACTGCAAGAACCTACTATGGACCAATCGAAATCATCCAGGCTGGTACGCAACAGAGAAACGCATTCAAGAAGCGGAAGCCCGACTTGTGCAGATGCTCCGTCAAAGCGACATACAGATTCGATCGAGAGGTCTTTTGCACCAGCTAATCAACTACGATGGTAGTAGAAAGAAGCGCGTAAAAGGGCTCGACGGGACAACTCACCACTTCGACAGAGCACGCACTGCTATTATGGCAGCCGATATACTGTCGCGCCGACACTTCACACAAGCTAATATCGGGGAGACACAGAAGCCCCGACTACCAGGGCAGCTGAGCATAGCTGATTTGGATCAACATAAGAAGCGTCTTAAGCAGGATGCTGTAAACCCTTTTGCACCCCCACCTCGAGATTGGTTGTAGCATGGCAGACAAAACAAAAGTATTTCGACCGCAATCTATGCTAAATCGGCAAGAAGTTTTTCGTCGAGCGATTCTAAAGCGAGACGCAGCAAAACCGGCTTCGAAGAAACCGGCCAAGAAAGAGGAAGGCGGCTCTAATGCCTAAGTTATCCACACTGATTCAGCGGCACAAAAAGTTCTACGAGAACAACGAGAAGAAGCAGTTTGACAAGGCTCGTCGATATTACCGAGGTGAGTTTTACTCAAACAAAGCAGCCGACTTGCAGAAGTCGACTCAACTTCATCTTTGCAGCAAGAACTTAATCTACTCGATTGCGGATACTGCCGTCAGCGCACTTCTTGGTCCCAACCCGCAAGTCTCTGCTACACCGCGAAACAGCAACAGCCAAGAGGCTGTACCCGCGGTCAATGGGTTGATGGAATACATTTACAGCTCAAACAACATGCGTCGACGTGCTGCCACAGCGTTGATTGATGCTGTTTTGTGTAAGCGCGGTATCTTCAAGACAGGCTGGGATATTGTAGAGGACCGACCTGTAGTCAAAGTCTGCGACCCATCTACGGTGTTCTTTGACCTAACGGTACGCGACCCTGATGATATTCGGTATTGGCTCGAGGCCACGGTTGTGCCTTTTAGAGAGTTCAAACGACGAGTCAACTCAGGACTATACAAAGTCAAGATGGGCGACGTGACGCCTGACCGTTATCCAAAGTGGGTTCTTGGGGACAAGCAAGGTAAAGAAGCCAACTCAGTCAGAGATGCGTTTGAGTGGGTCACCATCTACGAATACTACGATCGAGAAACCAACCAAGTAAAACACTACTTAGAGCAGGGCGAGCAAGTCGTATTCGAGGACGAGATTGACTACATCCCCTACTCGATGTTTAGCCTGAACCAATCAGGTGTGGATTGCTTGGGGCTATCTGAAGTCCAGTTGGTGCTGAACCAGCAAGAGACCATCAACGACCTGCTGACTCACCTCAAGCGAATCACGTACCTGCAGATTCCGAGAATCTTATACGATGCCGGTCGCATCAGCGAAGAAGACCTCAACAAAGCTGTCACCGCCACTGCAGGTAGCTTTGTAGGAATCGCACCACAGAACGCCGAAGCGCTTAGAGCGCTCAACACATTGTTCTACGAGATGCCCATGCCGCAGAACCCTGTGGGCGTGCAAGAGTTCATTGCTCGTATGGAAGGTGATGCTGCCTTTATCAGCGCCTTAGCTGAAGCAGCTCGAGGTCAAGTCGTTGGCGCCCGTACTGCAACAGAGATGGCAATCATCGACGCACAGATGCGGACACGACTGGCGACTCGAGAAGGTCATATCAATGCAGCCTTAGAGGATGTTGCAGCCAAAGCGTTCTACCTCACCCGTAAATACATGAAAGGTGAGAAGATGGTGCGTATCACAGGTAGTAGCGATTGGAGATCGGTCAACTTGGGACTGATTCAAGACATCGAAGTAGACTTCGAGATGGTCAGCTACAACCCAATCAGGCAGAACCCTTCGGTGCAAATCGAGACTCTGATTCAGATGATTCCGCTGCTGCAAGCAGATCCAAACATCAATGCCCGCGGTCTTATCGAAGAGATTGTGCGGAGCATGGGACTGCCCGTCAAGTTGCTCAAGCCTGAAGAGCAGGTGGCCGCTGAGGCCCAGGCCCAAGCTCAAGCGCAGCAACAGATGGCGTTGGGCGGCGCTGCAGTCAAAGCGGCTGAGCCGGAAGCCGCCCCAGGAGGCGAAGAGTTACCACCCGAACTGATGGCCCTGCTGGCTCAAGAAGCCGGGACAGCACCTGAACAAGCTCTCGCTGCAGGCGGCGGCGCTCCCATTAGAGAATAACAATGGCTGACTACTACACACTCAAACGCAAAAAGAAGTTGCTGGCTGAGCACAACCTTGAAGGCTGCAACAAACCCAAACGCACACCGAACCACCCTAAGAAAAGTCACATTGTCTTGGCGTGCAAAGGCGACAAGTTCAAACTGATTCGATTCGGGCAACAAGGTGTTCGAGGTGCGGGTAAGAACCCGAAGACCAAGAAAGATAAAGCACGCAAGAAAAGCTACTACGCTCGACATGATGCTCAAGATGCAACTCCCGACAAGTTCAGCGCCCGATACTGGTCGCATAAGGTGAAATGGTAATGGCTAAAAAGAAAGGCAAAAGCGAATACGAAAAGCGCAAACAAGGCAAGAAAGACGAGGCTCGCGGCGAGGGTAAGAAAGTCAGTGCAAAGACCAGAGAGACTCTTCGCAAGAAAGCCGCGGAGAAAGAAGGTGTGAGCCTGGCTACTCTGATTAAAGTCTACAAGCGAGGTCTGGGCGCATTCTTCTCATCAGGCTCCCGTCCTGGCGTATCCGCCCATCAGTGGGCCATGGGTCGAGTCAACAGTTTCCTGCGCGGTAGCAAGAAACACGACACAGATTTGAGGTAGTCATGTCTGATAAGAAAAGAAAGATGATGCGCAAAGCAGTGAAAGGCCAGAACAAACGACGAAAGCAACCTTACGTAAAAGTCGGAGGCGTAGAGCGTCCTGCGAAATATGTCAAAGGCGCGTTCAACAAAGCCAAAGAAGCCATAATCCAAAATCGGATTGCGCGAAAAGCACGCAAGGGCACACTCACAAAAGCCGAAATGGACGCTGAATCTAAAAGACGCGCAAAAAGCGCGGTAGCATAATGGCGCGCAACTACCGCAAAGAGTACGACGAGTACCACAAGCAGCCCGAACAGAAGAAGAACCGGGCTGCCCGGAACAAAGCACGCCGCGATGCGGGGCTCAAGAAAGGCGACTCTCGAGAGGTCGATCATAAGAAGCCTTTGTCGAAAGGCGGAACAAATAGCCTCGACAATGTTAGGATCGTGGCGCGTGCTACCAATCGAAAGAAAGGTAACAAAGACTACTACGCGTTGAAAGAAGAAAAGAAACGCAAGGCGAGCAGCTGAGGACGTCATGGTCGAATACTACGAAATGATGGGAACGATGAAGCGGGACGCGCAGAACATGGATGCGTGCCCTGAACCCACTGTGAATCTTGAGCTCAATCTTGAGAATCGACAGAACGCACTCGACAACAAAGAGTACGGACCAGCGAACCCAGGTCTTGACGAAGAAGGCGGCAACAAAGAGTTTTGGCAAAAGTACGCAGATCGATTCAACGACAGCATTGAAAACGTCATGACGATGCGTTGCGCCAACTGCAGCTTTTTCGACACAACGGATCAAACACTCGAATGTATCGCAAAAGGGATTGGTGACGAGTCAGACCCTGAGTTGGCAATCGACGCAGGAGACCTGGGATACTGCCAGGCTCTTGATTTCAAATGTGCCTCGGCAAGAGTCTGCATTGTCTGGGCAGGAGGTGGAGCGTGAGTGAGAAGTGCCCCCTATGTAATCAAGACTTGCCGGAGGCTCTGCCTGGCCCCCTGGGCCTAAGCCCAGAAAAAGTAGCGGACCAGATCCGAAAAGTGGGCGGTCGCGTCTTCAAAGGACCATACAACCTTACGCTGTTTGGTATACGCAACAATGACACGCAGTCAGACATGTGGGATGATTGGGTCGGCGCTTTGTACCACGATGATGAAGGCACGCTCCAGATGGACCTATACCCTGCAACGACAGACCCCGGCACCGCTTGGCTCGAAAAGGGTAACGCGTCTCGAGGCGGAACTGCCGTGTTGTGCGAGAACATCCAGTTCAAGAGTTGCTGGCAACTGGGGATGCACCGCGGATACTACCCTGCGTTGGCCCAGACGGGCGGGCAAGTCGCTGTCTATCGAGACAACAACAAAGACGACCAAGTAGACGCAGAAGGCAAACAACACTGGGGCTACTTTGGAATCAACTGCCATCGCGCATCAGCTCATCGACTTGTATCCAAGGTTGGGCTATACTCGGCAGGCTGCCAAGTGGTGAGAGACCCGGCTCACTTCGAGGCCCTACTTGATCTATGCCGAAAGTCTGCTCAGTCTTACGGTGACAAGTTTAGCTACATCCTTCTTAAGTGGCCATTTGGAGAATAGTCATGGCAAAGACTAAAAAGTATGACAACAACCCGGCACTCAAGGGTGGTCAGAAGAATCTACCGGACGCGCTACAAAAGGGCATCATCAAAAGCAAAGACCCCAAAGCGCTGATTGATGAGATGAAGCGAAAAGCTCGAGAAGAGGAGAAGTAGCATGGCCATGGTACAGCCCACCGACGCTCAGCTTGAAGCCAGCTTCCCTCCCGAGGGGTCGGGGATTGCAGCCAGCGACTGGTCAAAGGCCAGCCGCGACGAGCGTGCAGCTATGTTGATGCGAGGTAGTCGACCCACAGAAGCGGCTACCGCACCAACGGTCGAGGCAGAGGCCCAGAAACCCACAGCGGCGGTTCAAGCACCCCCAGATCCGCAAAAGATGATTAACCGACTGCTGGCACAAGCAGGCGGACTCGGTACACCATTTACATAGAGAGGTTGATATGTATCACGGAAAGAAAGGTAAGAAAAAAGACCCGGCTAAAAAGAAGCTCGACGAAATGAAAACCAAAGCAGGCGGAACCGGCAACGGAAAGTCTAAAGGGTCTTACTGAGTATGTCTTTTGTCGCTCATGGATTGAAGTGTGACTCATGCAGTCACCAGGAGGATCATGTCTTCTACAAACGCGCCGACGGTCCCCCTGCGTGTCCGTCTTGCGGTGGGGCTCGTTCTGTTCATTGGGGCCACGGTAAGTTTCCTGGGGTCAAAGGCGACGGAATCAAGAGCTTCAAGAAAGTCGACTTAGGTGTGTTGGGCGTCTGCGAGACCCGTGAAGAGTACGACCGTGCAATGAATGTCATTCAGCAACGATACCCAAACAAGAAAATCGTTGTTGAAAGCGACAGCGACACCGATAAGAAGACCCGCTCTGACGAAGCCCGGCATCGTCAATGGGCACATCGAAAGTCGCAAGGACTGTCCAACAAGATGGTAGCCGAGATGAAATCCGAAGCCAAAGCGTTGAAGAAGACGCTCAAGAAAGGCCAACGACTTCACGTTAGTAAGTCAGGGTCTACAATCACACAGGCAGGACAAAGCAATGGCTGAACTAAACGAAGAACAAATACGAGCCAATGCTCAAGATATCCTTGATAACAAAAAGCCCATCTCATTCGACCGAGATATTCAACCTGTAATTGACTTAATCAACTCAAAAATTTTCTCTGCCCTTAGCGGGCAAAAGGACACACCCATGAAAAAAGAAGACGACATGATGCCTGACGAAGCGCCTCCTATGGACGCCACCGCCGACACACCAAAAGAAATGACCGAGATGGCAGCAGGCGCTGGTCCTGAAGGCGAAATGCCAGAGGACGAGATGGTCGATGACATGGGAGCACTGAAGGAAGTTCTTAACGCTGACGACGCGCAAGCCAAGGCAGTGTACGAAGCAGCACAAGAAATGGCTGAGACTCGAGGTAAGTCTATTGAAGACTTGGCCAAGATGATTGCTGGTGACTTCAATCTTCGTATGCGTCTTCTTGAGCTCGCAGCTCAAATGGCAGAAGCCGGGTTACCTCCCGCACCTGCACCAATGGATCCAATGATGGATGCTGGTATGGCCGACGCAGCAGCAATGGCACCTCCAGCAGCAATGCCAGGCGGAATGCCGCCAGAGGGGATGATGTAGAATGAGTGAGATTGAAGGAGAGGTAGTCGAACCTCAGGAGAGCAGTGAAGCCGTAGAAGCTACTGAACCTGTCGAAGCTACAGATTCTATCGAAGCAAGTGAACCAGCTGAGTCGTCGGAGCCCGTAGAGGCTTCTAACGAATCCGATCTCGGTACAGTCATCGACTGGAACGGAGAACTCAGCAGCATGAAAGACGCTGAGTGGTTCAACAAGTTCGAAGAAGGTACGCGACAGGCTCTACTTCAAGGCATGGAAACGAAGTACAAAAACTGGCAACGCGGATACACCAAAGCGTTCGAGGAGAACGCTGCGCGTCGTAAAGCGCTCGAGGACAGAGAGGCGCAAATCAAGTCTCAAGAAGCTCGTGTCAGTAAGTGGTTGTATGGAGAGAAAGATCCAATCGCCGACCTGAAGACTGAGATTGAAACCCTCAAACATACCCATGAAGAACGTCTGCTCGCGCTCAAAGAAGAGCACGAAAAGAATGTGGGAAACGCGTCTCAAGGTCGAACAGAAGAGCTGGAAGCTCTGATGAAAGAAAGAGACGCCGCTCTAAGTCGAATCGAAGAGTTCGAAAGTCACATCAAAGAACAAGAAGAAGCACAGATTAATTCTGCCGTGGATGAGTTTGAAGCCTGGATTCAAGAGACGGCTAATGACGTATACGCCAACGACGAAGCATTCTACAGCCTTTGTGTTCTGTGTACTGGCGGAATCGACCGAGAAGACGCACTGGCGATGGTGCGCGGCAAATACAAGATGCCCGAGCCTGAGCCCGAACCTGAAGCACCAGAACCCGAACCCGTCCCTCAGTCAATGAGTCTGATGAACTTGGGTACAGGGCAAGCAGGCGGCACATCTAAGGGCGAAGCCCGCGGGTTCAATGAGATCATGGACGCCTTACGGCGTGAGGCACAGTCACTGAAATGAAACGCACAGAAGTAGTATTCCCTGAATCACCCAAGAACCCCGTTGTGGTGTTCGAGACGGTTCAAGAGGGCACAGATAAACTGACGACTCAGTACATCAACTTGCGGTACGCGTACTCTATTCGAGTCGCGCGTTCCACGTTAGCTATTGGTTTCTCTGGCGGTGAGATCGTTGTCGACGGCGTAGACGCAGAAGACGCGGCTCACATCGCTGAGAAGTGGCTCGACCTGCAACCCTGAAACTACCACCCGTGGGGGATGATATGCCCAGGCCCCCACGGAGTTTCTTGCACCAACACTTTCTTACCTGAAGGACTCGCGACTGGAAACGGTTCGAGTCCTTCTTGTTCTTCTACTGTCGGACACCAGTAAAACGACAGGGTCTCCCGACCAGAGTCGCCCCACCAACGAGACCAACCGTTTCGTTCGTAGTACGCGTGACAGTCTGCCTGACTTGTGGGTACGCGCTCACCAGCACTCCACTTCTGCCAGCCTGAGGGAGGCACGATCTTCCCGTCATCGGTCGTTACCACCTTGGTATCACTTTCTGGGGGAGGCTCAGATTTTTTCTTGGCTTCGGCCTTGGGTCCCTGACGGGGTTTGGGTTTCTCTTGAACAGGTTCAGGCGCTCCCTTGAACGTCTTGAGTCCGCGAACCAACGCTGCTCGAGCCACCATCTCATACGTGACGTCGACGCCCAGCTCAACGACGGTGGGTGTTTTCTTCATCTCTTCGATTGCCGCATTGAGTTGCGCGAGAACCGAATCATCCAGTGTAAGTGTAATGTCCATATGACCTCCTCAGTCAGCATAACAACCGAGGTGTCTTTTGACAAGTTGGTATGGAGTTTGAAAAATACACACGCCGAATGAAAGGGCTCTACGTAGGGGCCCGGCGACACGACGTAGGGGGGTGGTGGGGTCTTTGTCTCGAAAACAAAAAAGACCGGAGCTCAAGTAATACCTTTAAGGTGGTTTCGAACCCTATTCTACTGGTCGGTAGATTCGTTGGAACTGGCCACTATCATGTGGAGGATCGGGTTTGGTCTTGACAAGCCAACACCGAAACTTTGAG
>MDSZ01097556.1_pt1 | contig 18362 bp, 10 predicted proteins | sample 811201 | NCBI WGS metagenome assembly MDSZ01 (sample SAMN05326647, study PRJNA326480) | marine metagenome | isolation source: seawater | place: Indian Ocean: North | collected 2010
CGAGGCAGGGTGAGAACGACCAGTAAGTGTTTGAAACTCATTTGGAAGGTCAATTCGCTGTTTTACATCCTCTTCCTTCACAAACAGGTTGTCTAGGTCGCCTAACTCAATATCGGCGTCAAAGTCCTTCCATCTGTGGATATGACTTATATCGCCCCAACGCCTGACAAGGCGTCGTAAATTTTTGGTACGCCAGTCACAAGTCCAACACTTGGCAACGTTCTTGTCAAAGTTGACTGAGAGTTTCTTTTTGTGATGACCACAACAGCGAGAATGGTAAAGATATTCCTTGCCTTGGCGTTGGGGTCTGTCAAGGATCTCATCTAAGATGCGCTTCTTTTTTGTTGAGTTAGGATCGTTAAACAATCAGAGTCCCAGTTCTTTGAGTTGTCTAATAGTATTATCCACGTCATCTGGATTATGTTTAATAGCGATGCCGCCACCCTGAATAAATTGATTGATATATTTATCACGGTCGTCGATCAGCAATCCTTGCTTGCCGTTATGAACCCCGAAAGGTTCTTTGGTGGGCGAAAGGTTTACTAAGTCCTCATCTAGTCCAAGCTCTCTTTTGACCCAAAGTATTTTACCCTTGCGGGAACCCTCAGCCATCGGTGCAGACAATATTTCAATGCCGGGGATGTTTTTTGCGTAGTTCCACAATTTCTTGCCATTGCGTTCCCATTCAAGATTTTCCCACAACTCCACATCATCTTCTACAAGGCGATACATAAAATCACGAGTGCGATAGTTTCTCGGAAAACTTTCTTCAGAACTGTCTGGTCGGGCGATATGCCAACGAGTGATTTCCACATCCCAGCCGCCAATTTCTTTGGCAGTCGATTTGGCTAACTTATAAAACTGGTGGGATGGGTCTCGATTCGCTTCCTGCATAATCTGATTCATATACTTGAGAACGCCAGTCTCAAAATCAACCAGCACTCCATCCATATCCATAAAGACCTGATAAGTCATAACGATATTCCTCCATATGAATATTATGGCATAAATTTTGGGGAAGTCAAGAAAATAATGGAAAGGTGGGTAGCGCTCTATAGTAGTCTTAATAGAGTCAGTGTTCTAGTTAGCAGTGTTTTCCCCACTCCCGAAGGAGACTTAGAATAAGGGGTCAGGGTTTTCACCTGCCACTACCTTCTTTCCAATTATAGAATAACACACCCTATCAGAGTGTCAAGGAATTATTTCTTTTTCTTTTTCTTTTTGCCAGAAAGTTTGGTGTCATAACACATATGAGCCACTTCAGGCTTCGCAGCTTTGACGGCACAAGCCCAACGCTGTTGTCTTCGTGTAGAGGCTTCTTCTACCGCGTCTTCAGGACGATTTCCGGTCACACTATCGGATGTACTGAAGCCGCTTGTGAATGAATTGGAAGCCTTGGTGTCGTCTTTAGCCTCTGCTTGATGGTCATTGATTAACTCTTGGGCTCTTTGTACCACGGCATCCAGTGCGTGATCTATATTCTTACATTGGGCTGCCAGTCCGCGAGCAAGGGTTTCTACAGGGATTTGAACTTGTTTTTTAGTTACGGGATCAGTAAATCGACGCTCTCCTGGCTGAAATTCATACAGGGATTCAATTTCTTCTTTAATGAGGTTGCGAATAATGTCGGGAGTCAATTTCATACAATAAATAGTACCCTAATCTACTAAAGCTATTTACTAAACGGAGACTTCTTTTTAATCAGGTCCATAATCCCCTGGGCTCCTCCCCACATGGTCTTCATTTTTTTAAGAGCTTGGCGAGCCACTTTTTGAGTAGGTGTTGGTCGTGGACATTTAGAGGATACTGGCTTTCCATTGTTTAGCGTCGCACAGGGCAAATTCTTTTCAGCATACTTGAAAAGTTCAGGCTTTACCCTAGTCTTGAATTCTTCACGCATACTCTTTATTTGTTCGGGAGTTACGCTGACTCCCATCCACTCTCTTGTCTCCTCGACGCTTTCCATAACATCTTCGAAAAACGCGTCAATGAGTTGCTCCCAAGGAACTCCTAAATTACGGGAATCAACATAATAGGCACGAGCATAGGCCTCAATCTCAGCAGGTTGCAACATATACTCAATAAAGGTTGCGCTGCCTTGTTTAAGTCCAGCTTCTAGTTGTTTTTGAAACCGTTTTATTATGGCCGGGAGATCCCCTTCATCGACGCTTTTTTGTCGCCCACTGGATTTTATCAGGTCGTGGTATTGAAGGTAGTGAACAAACTCATGGTAAACAACTCCATCCAGTTGAGATAACAAGTTCCCAAAATGCTGCTCCGGGTTTTGAGATAACAATTCTTTATTATAACCTATTCTTATTGAAATACCGGATTCCTTGGCCCCTCCACCGAGTACTCCCACAGGATCTCCCGCCACGATCTTGTTATGAGCCAGATGGATCTCAGGCGTCACAGTCAGCCTTAGTCTTAAATTATGCAGTATGGGCTGGGGGAGTCCATCTTTAAGCCATTGGTCCAACAATGTAGGTACCGTATCTAATCCTTCCGGAAAAATAGCTCCACCTTTGCCGGCTGCCATATTGTATATTTTACCTCTTTTATTCCATTTATCCCGATATTCGGACCATTCGCCCTCTTTGTCATACACAAGCCCTCTCTGAAGCTGTCCTGTTAAGAAAGTACGAATCATTAGCATATAGATTCTTGTAAGTTGTCGGCTTGCTGCACGGGCTTTTACGCTACTATGTTCAGTGAGAAGAAAATTTCTCCATGCGTTCATTTCTTTTTTCATACAATAAATAGAACCTTAATCTACTAATATGATCTTCTCGGTAAGGAAACCCTTATTGTCTTTGTTTCGTAAAAGATATTCCCCGGCACGAGCGATAACGATAGCATCGGCTCGGTCATCGGTCCCTTTTTTATAATTCTTTCCACCACGGGCCATTTCATAGGAGAAGGCAGTCTTTTCTTTTTCAATGACAGTCTCGATCACCATCTTCTTTCTTTTGGGTCCTTTGGTGCCGCGTGGGAACGATAAACCATACAATGAACGAGCGCTGTTCACGTTTAAATAAGTGGGCTCCACCTCAAAACTATCATAACACATCCAAGAAACCACACCATTAAATTTGGCTAGTTTCATAAGAGTGTCGGCTCTTGACCTGCCAGGTATAAATTTCTTCAACGCTGTTTCAATAAAAACGTGTTGCACATCATACTCATTACGAAGCTGCCAAAGTTCAGATCCAATAAGTTCTGCCTTGGTAAATAAACTTTCAGCTTTCGAAATATCCCAATGAGTACTTAATACCAACTCTCGATCGTGGATCAAGGCGACCCCAACAATTGTCGTAGATATATCCAAGCCCAAAATCATAGCTCAGTATACTACATATCTAATTTAAGTTTAAACGTGTACTCGTCTATAACCTTTTTTTGGACGGGGTTGGCTAGTTGAGCCACGCCAATAAGGTTTTTGTTTTCGTCGAAAAGTCCTATTTCTGAAATGAAGGTTTGTTTTTCGAACTCGTCCTCAAACTTGCAATATTGACTCTGTATTGTGTTCTTGATTATTAACTGATTGGGTTCGACATACTGAGAAGGGTTAACAGATGAGTTAGATCTCCAATAACCATTAGAAGAACTTAGCCACGTCGGATTCAGAGAATTAGAAACATCTCCAGCTTGGGCTGTGGCAAACATTGTCATATTGGGAACTTGCTGAGTTCCTCGGAAATTTAAACTAAACACGCTGGCGCTTGCATATGTGCCCGTACTTCCACTAATGCTTGCCGCGTCATAAGCTCCGAAATCCAACCAAGTGGGCGCGGACTTAACCCCTTTTCCTCCAAAGTTATCTACCCCGGTTCCAATTGCACCTGTGGCAGTCAATAAAACAAACCCTTCATTGTAGAGAACAACCCCCACGTCACTTCCACTAAGCAATCCCTTGGTAGATACCAAAGTTCCATCTTGGCGCAGATCTCGTGCATTGTCTACCAGTGCGCCGGTGAAGTAAAATTTCAAACTAACGCTGCCCGGTTTAATAGAACTGCCATAAAAAATTGAGGGAATCTGTACCATATTCACCGCCCCAGACACGTAACTTCCAGTATAGTGATAATTATTATTTCTGTAACGATAATAGTTCATTACGTTTTGCAATGCAATAATTTCTTTGCGTCGGTTCACATAACTATTCTTTTTAACTTCCTCGCCGTCCGGAAAAGGATAGACAGTGGCGGGATAGTTTTGCCGCAAAATAGACGAAGTGAGAGGATAAAGACCACGGACCACTTCTCCAGGCTCTAGATCTCGGTATTGTTGTTTGGTGACATTGGGAAATTTTAACCAACTGCCATCTTTGATAATGAAAGGATAAATTAATTGCTGGACAGCGGTTCTATCTACATTATACTCATATAAACTAATGGAGCCGGTGGGAATATTTCGCCCCATAAACCTGTCATTATTCACATACATGGATCCACTATACATCACGAACTCATATTGAGGTGATGTGATCATTCTATTTATGAAGATATCATCCGGACCAAATTTGTGGAGATACGGCATAAAAGCCTCTCCTTAGTAATCGAGTCGAACTCGTAAGGTGAACTCGTCGCTGGGCGTCTTCTTAAGAGGTTCGCTTAGCTTTCCAACTGCCAACAATTCATTATTAGCCCCATAAAGACCTACGCTTGTAATATAAGTGACACTTTGAGCAATTTGCTCTTGGTCGTCAAGTCCCTTCTTGACTCGGATGGTACTCCCCGACAAGTAAGTTGGATTGCTGCTATAATTAAATTCATTAGCATTAGCGCGGCAGAAATAAATGGTGGAATTTAGTTCGGTTGTATTGGTAAAGCTGATGTTTTGTAGTCGGCGGCGAAATGAATCTGCGTTCCCGCTAATAGAAGTCTCGGTAAGAACATCTGCAATCACTTTGCCTGCGGAGTTCCATCCGCAATTTGCGGTGAGGAACTTATCTGTAAAGACAGATGCAGTAATGGCTGCTATCCCAGCTTGGTAAAACAATAATCCACAAGGTCTATCATTGTCACCCACGGTAACAGCCGCACCCGAGGCATATAAAAGATTATATTGACCAGACGGAGAGTTAGTCTTGGCATTAGGTCCATTTTTGTCATAGACCTTAAGAGTTAAAGCAAAAGGTGAGGCGTGAGAGGATCCCACCCCCAGTTGCATCTGAAAGCCATCAGCTTTTTTCTGGATTTCGTCCTTTGTCAACAGTCGAGCAAAATTAATAAATATGACCTCGTTCATTTTAGTCTTCTCTTTAGAAGTGGCAAACCCACCACTAACATCGAGACGATTAATAGATCCGGTATTATTATAACCAGCCAGAACCTGTGCCATTTCATTATAAACGTCATTTTTAGGATTTTTCTGAACTAATCCGGCGGCACTGTTAAGTTTCGACGCACTCGATAGACCAACCGTAAGATCGAGAATATGATTGGCTGAAGAGCTTAGGTAAGGATAATCATAAACGGACTGGAACATACCATGGGTATAATTCTTAATATTGTTATCAGCGTAGGTTCCGGACACAATTGTCCCAGTCACCGGTACTGCTTCATGAAGAAACGTTCGTGCCTGTTGGACATCCGAGTTTAATAGTGTTTTGAAGCTAGTTGCAGCCATTGTTGTTTCCTACCTTTTGATTAACTTGATGCGGTGCGGAGTAAACGAATCGGAACATCTACGCGATATCCTGTCGTAAATCCAGTTACTCGGACAACTGTATCAATAAAATTATATGTATTTCCACCCGCCTTAGGAGTAACAGTGCCGCCCATTTGAGTGAAAAGTTCATTGCCAGTTTGAACCCTCAGAGAGGGTACTAGAGCCATACCAATACGGCTCCCAATCTTGCCCCCAGTAGTTCGATCCGGCACAATTGGCGATCCGACAACTGTTTCATTAGGTGCCTGCCCAACAATCTCATAATTATTGCTCCAGGATCCGCCAGCCATACCATTGGGTTGCTGTGCAAAAAAGTTATTATCAGTACCCAAAGACACATAATAACTGGCCACACTGTCATCATCAATAAACGAAGGTGTAGCACTGACGAAAGTTTGAGGATCGCTCAGAGTAATGAGACGATTGTCTACCTCAATAATATAAGAAGTCTCTACCAATTCTCGGTTAAAATCTCTCAAATAGCCCAAAGGCTCAGTAGGAACTATCAGTCCCTGGTCGAATCCTACTGTGGCTAAACCTTGGTTAATATCCGCCGGAGCACCCTTTAGATAACCTTGGAGAGCTTGTCCGTCGGCATCCACGTTGTTAACCGTGGTTTGATTGACTGCCAAGAAGTAACCTCCAGTAGGGGCACCATTCCCCCCGGCAGTACTGGAAGTCCACGCCAAATCATTATTAAGGCGAACGACCGGCAGATAATCCAAACTATTATCCGCATAGGTTAAAAGTTTGCTCAGTAGTGTAGAAGTATTGTTTGTAAAAGCCTCCAACACAGGAAGTTTAAGAATTCGCAAATCCTGATATCCTGAGCCTGATTCCGGAAGAGGGTCATAAAGGCTATAGTCGATCTCATCGTCGCCGAGGGCGAACTTAGACACCACAAAACTCCCATCCCCTAGAGAAAGTCGTTTGCGTCCTGCATCGGTAAGTACGGCATCTAAAATAATATCGCCGCTATTGTCTAAAAAGGCCATTAGTTATTCCCCTCTTTGAATTTCTTAGTAAATAGTATCGTTTTTTTAAATTTAGACATTATTATTTCCCCCAACCAGATTCCCTAAGGCGTCTACAGCCAATCCGAGATCCCTGGTCCCCAGTTGTGTTCCGAGTTGTTGATTGAGATCTTGAACTCCGACCGGAGTACCTCCGGACTGCAACGGAGGAGCACATCTCTCAGGATCTTCCTGAGGATTGGGATCTTCATAATTGAAAGACAGGCGCAAATCAAATTTTCTGCCCGTGTCTATAGAAGTAAGACGAATAATGAAATCTTGATTTATGACCGCATCACCAACTTCAGCACCCAAATTGCGATGTGCCGACGTTACTTCTCCATCTTCTGAAACTCTCGTGGTGGGAAAGGATTGAATATCACTTGCTTGGATTTGAATATATCGAGCAAATTTTCGACTTGGCACAGTGTTCGATACGGGTTCAAAATCGTAAAGCTTAATGTCCGGAATCAGAAGTCCTTTTTCATAATTAAAACGCATTTCATAAATGGCTGACGGGTTGGAACTATTCCCGTGGATATCTCCCACTGTACACGTCAAATAATAAGTTATATTAGGCTCCACATTTACCATGGCAGAAAATCCGGGAGCGAAACCCTCAGCATCTTCTATAGGAACTTGACTGTCCGTAGCATAGATCACCTTAGTTGCGGCAGGATTTTGCAAAGGGTCAAACGACTGATAGAGATCCTCGTATGTGTTTACATTAGTGTCCAGATAAGAAGTCGTATAAATTGTCATCTTCTTTATCTCGTTACGACCTTCGTTGGCAAACTCCAGACGATCCGAAGGCAACTGGTAATATTCAAACTCTCGTTGATAATCGGCTAATTCGAAGCGACTCTCATCATCCTCAATAGTGATATTCTTAAGAGCACGACTCCCCACATAACGACCCATCTGAGGGCTTACCATCACTTTGGTTTGTCGATAATTGTTTTGCAAGGCTAAAGGAAGTACATCTGGGGCAACCGGTGGTCTATCGAGAACTTTAACTGTGGGAAACTCTAAACCAATGGGGTGGGGATTGCCGGCATCTACATATTCTTGCGGCACCACTTCTGGCCCTACAATTTGATGTTCCACTATTTTTACTACAGGCTCCTGGATTATAAGGAAGTCATACCATAATTCATCGACGGCTGGGGTGCCGGGCGCCCAATTCTCAATGTGTCTATTCAACCACGCCTCGTTGCGCTCTTGGGTCGCCGCGGTGAGGAGGTCTTGTGCCCAATCGGACTCAAACATAGCTCTTTGGATTATATCGGTAGCCCACCCCCAACTGCCCAGATGATCGGTCGGTCGCTGGTAAAACCAATTAGGGATGGATATATCCAAAGGCACCATCACCTCGGAAATGCCGGCTACTCCTACATATTCATACAGACGATAATTATATTCTTTTCCATATTTTATTTGTATGTCACTATAGGTTAAGCCTGTAATATTGTCTTTATTCGAAAAATAAAAACACTGTATCAATTCATTGTCCGCGTCCAATTTTTCTAATTTATAAAATAAAGGATCACCTACAGTGGGTTTTCCACCAGAAAAAGGAGGACGGGGTAAAACTCGATCCCTAGATCCATTATATATATCTATATAAGCAGATTGAAGACGTACCTGTTCAACTGCCTCCATTTCTCCCAAAGGGTCAGTTCCCCACGACGACAAAAGGAGTGCATTGTCGTCTTCTCGTTGTGGTGTCGGTCTTCCAAAACCACCGAGATCGGAGTTTAAAGCGGCATTGACCGTTTTCCCTAAATCCAAAACATTCAAATTTTTGACTACCTCATAAGGGTGTGACTTGTATACAGTAAATTGCGCACCCATTGCAGCCCGTTGGTCCTTATATAAATAAGAAGTGGCATAATTCATTCCCACTGTCTGCACTATGGAACTCTCTTCTCTATTTTGTATCTCTCTGTCCACCATGCGAGAAATTACAGTGTCCATATCATATCTATTTAAAATCTCGCTCATATAATCGGCGTCGCCGAAAGCTAGTTGGATATCTATTTTCATCGGGAAAAACTTAACATTTTGACTTATTGTATTGTAAATGTCATAATCGTCTTGAGCAAAAACCAAAATATCTGATAGCGACTTTAATATTGTTTGTTCTGCGGGTCCTAAGCTTCCTGCGGCAAAAGTATTCCCTACATCATTCAGATAAGAATGCAAAGACACGGCATCCATCTGAAACTCCGGCAACGGTACTGATCCTTGGAGAGTAGTATGATTGTCATATCTTCTTTGAAGTCGCACCCCCTCGGCTTCGGACGACCCCTCAAGCCATTGAGGACTCACGCGTTGGCCCGGAAACCCTTCAAAGCCTGGAAGTGTAGAAGTAGGAACCCCCCTAAGTGTCATTCCGTGGATATATAAATTAGGGAGCATCTTCTCATCTACATCAGGTTCTTGAATCTGTTCTTCATAACACTCTAAATAATAATGATATTCAGGATTCAAATGATGGAAGCCCTCATTACCGATTAGCCCATCCCTATATGCCTGTGACGAGGAGCGTCTTAGGACATACGGATTAGAAATACGGGCCTGAAACTTTTCATAAGTGGGGGTATTTTCGTCGGCTGCATACATAGCACAGACAACTTTTTCTGTATCGGAAAGTAAATTATAACAGAGAATAAGGAATTCGGGAAATTGAGCGAAGCCAAGATTGCCGTAGCGTTGCGTGCGAAAATTCAAAAGATCTGCAACAGTCTGACCGTCGTTTAGTAAATTGTCCGCGGCTTGAACCTCTTCTCGTAGCTCTACGTTGGAAATGTTCCGGACGGAAGTCAAAAGATTATTATATTGTTGTGAAGGTTTCCGGATCGCCGACAGTCTAGATTGAATGGGACCTGTTGGGTCTTTTATTCTTTCATATAAACCATTTGCCATATGGCTCAACTGATTGGCAAAGTTAAAAACAGTACCCCCTTCGGTAATAGGCTTAAACACCCATTCCGTTCCCTCATCTGTGGACTCGGGAAAGTTGGCCGGGTTTGCCCGAATAACCCAATCCCGTAAAACTGAAGGGTCTACAGGGAAAGGAGTATTTTCTAGACTATGAGGACCATACCCAGACAGAGGTTGAAGTGGGTTGTTTGGATCTCGATACCCACCCAAAGAAAAACGGACCCGATAAGTATCTGGAATCACTTCTCCTTGAACTGTGTGTACGTCGCCGTATGCACAAAGACTTTGGATATTTCCCGGCGTATTTGGGTTGGTTTCGGTTTCTTCGCCCTGGCTGGACCAAATTGGTTGCCCTGCTAGTTTAATTGCTCGGTCAATAGGTCCTTCTGAAAGAAAAGAATTAGTAAGAAAAATAGTGCGATCAGATCGGCTCATGATTGCCCCCTTCTATTATATAAGTCGGGAGTAGAAAAACTACCGGGTCGAGTATTCTGAGGAAGAGTTCTTCGGTTCGGATTATCTCTTCTGTTGTTGCGCTCGGCTTCCTCGATGACCTGCAAGGTGTGAATATGGTCAAGGGCCGGTTGTACTATAAAATTCCGAACCTCGTGGCGATGTGGTCCAATACCTTCTTCCATTTGTTCTGAAGTGTGAGTCCACCCATTGCCGTCATCATCTACATTATAGTGATGGAGATGTTCTAGAGTAGAAGAAGTTTCCCCCTTTGGCGCATAGGATTCGTTGCCCGTGTCGTTGGCAACCGCGATGGCTAAATCTAATAAAGGCAAAGGCGGCGGAGGGCTCCACACTATTCGTGGAGGGAAAGCATCTTCGGGTTCGGGATCGGCTGGGATATCAAACACCCCTATCCCAGGCGGCGGAACATCTTCCTCAATAGTCGGAAGCGGTTCGGGATCTTGCTGTAAAATAAAGTACTGATTATACACAGGGAAATCAAATCCCACATCTGATCGGAAATATTGCTCTAAAACTTCGCGAGATTCCTCATTCTCAAATTGATCAAAAATAGGCATCATATCTCGCGGAGATAATCTTCGAAGACGACACAAAACTTTTCTTGGAGTCTTACTAATACCGGTGAAAAAGATTTGACTCATTGGTTGCCATTCCGGGAGCTTGGGTTTGTTTATCATTATGGAATCTGTAGAACCTACTTGGCTTGCATCATCATCTTTGATCAAGTTTTTATTGAGTTCCCCAAATCCGGATAAGTATTCTAAGATGAAGATATTCTTGTAGTTCATCCAAAAAGTCATAAATTTGGCATAAATTTTCATCGGGTCCAAAGTTGTAGGCAGCGGAAACTGATCTAAGTTCGATCGAAGATAGGAAATCATCAAGTCTTCCATAGGCGAATTATCGTCGTCCATCAAAAGTGGTCTTTTAGCATCGAACTGGGAAGCTCCTGCTCCTAAAATAGTAGGTTGCGCGTTTACTGTTGCTACCACCAGAAGGCTTTTTGTCTGATTAGGTAACCCACTTAAAGGAAAGTTATCAATTTGATCTGCAATATCCTGTGGGTTTGTCAATAAGTTAGCCGCTCGGGTAAGCGAATTGATCGACTCTTTGAGATAAGTGGGACCCAAAGTATGCATTTGGGGATCAATAGACATTTCTCCAAAGATAGCAAATGGCAACTTAATGGGAAGGTCCCGCCTTACAATTCCTTTAGGTGGCTTAGGCTTTGGTTTACCTTTTTGACTTTGGTATACACTGGCCCAATTTAAATTAGCGTCTTGAATATATCTATATCCCGTTCCAGCGGTCAAACTTTCACCCCCCACCAAGGCGGGTATAGCCAAAACCCCACTCCAATCAAAGGAGGATGCGCCGGTGCGCAAAACGGTGGGATTATAGGGACCCGAACTCACTCGGGGTTCTTCAAATTGAGGAATAATTTTTTGTCCTAAATGAGTAGCAAAATGTTTCCACAAAGTACTCTTAACAGAAGAGAACAAATTTTCATTAGGATTTTCATTAGTATTGTTTGTGATCTGAGGATTTTCTCGGTTTAGATATTTTCCTTCTAAATTTAATTCTACTTTATCCGCAAAGAGTTTGGCATAAACATTTAGGTCATAAGGGGCACCCAAGAATATACCATCCCCCGTTGCTTGCTGAGGTTGGTTGATGGTCTCTTGGTTAGGTGTTCGCACAATAAGAGGAGTGAAATAACGATAAGAAGAGTCAGCATACCCCGGCGCAAACATATCCAAAGGTTGGTCATTAGTAGGGTCAAAATATTTCTTAAATTCAGTACGGCAACGATCCATATAATCACTATATGAGAAGCGCGTAAGTCCAGGCTTTTCTTGAGGTGGTTCCGTGATCATCATAAAATCTTGTCCTGATTTTAAACCTGAACCTTGAAAATGTGAAGTTTCGAAACGATGCTGAAAAAGATAGATGGGTAATTTGGTTTGATACCCTCGGGATTGAATAGGTGCCGAACGGGAATTGACTGGTTCTCGTCCAAAAGGATCTGTGGGAAAAATTTCATACAATTTTTTATAGAAAAAAGAAGTTGAAAAATCTACCACCCTTTCTAGTTCTAGGAAGTATTCCGGATCGATCAATCCTCCGTTGATATCTAATTGAGAAGATACTTCAGGGACCAATCCTCCTGGCAAGAAACCTGTAGCTGGAGTAAAATCCGTCAAAATCATTTCCAAAACTCTCACCATATCCATCAAGTGATCTCGATATATGGTGCCATCTTGGCGGGCTATTCGAGATAATGGTACAGCAAGGCGTCTAGTGCGGGGGTCATAAAGCCCTCGTCCATCGGTAACAATTCCGAGACGAGGTTGGGAATTGGTAGCAGGAATGGAACTTACTAGATTCTCAAACATTATGCGGATCTCATGCTTTACGTTACTCAATAAACGCAACACGTTCCTCATCAAGGCTGGCGAAGAATCGATTACTGTCCCTTCGCACAAATAATAAAATGTTCCCAAAGGTGTTTGATCGATTAATTGCATTTCATCTTCTTCGGCAGGTTCGCGATAAATGTCTTTTCCTTCAAAGAATTTTAATTGATTGGCAACACCGGAAGAAGTTATACCGGGAACATAAAGATCTAAAGGGGTCACATGATCTAGATATACATCGGGATATACCAATTCCGGATCGTCCAACATTCCTCTCCCAATAGTCCCCAGTTGATTGTTCCCGATTTGCCCTTCAGTTTTATATTGCCGGCGTCTTACTTTTATATCATAACATCCGGATGGTTTTTCATTATTCATTAGCCCGGTGCCATTTATGAGTTGGACGGCTGTTTTTTCATTACGATAAAGGTAAGGAAAATAACTATGCTCCGCCAGATAAGATACTATATCAAACCCAAACGCTAGACGTAGATTTTCGTCACTATCTTTAGAAAACCACAGGTCCGTAAAATGATTATTTTGACCCAAACTGTCTCGCAAAATAGGCTGCTCATCGAGTAACGTCGGACTGAAGCTTTTATATACTTTGTCGTAGATGCTGTTAAAACGGTCTACTGTTTGGTCTAATAGTGAAAAATTTATACTTTGAACAAATCCCGCATCAGGACTTATCTGCGTATCGGACCCTTGCAGATATGCGTTGAGGTCAAAGGGGTTGACCCGAGGTAAGCGCACTGGGGGTCTGCCTAATAATCCTAATGGGGGCCAAATAGTTTTTTGTCCTGCTACGTTGGCAGAACGAATTAATGTCATCCCATTACAAAGGGTCATTGCTAAAGCAGGGGGTTGATTTCTAAATCGACGGTTCTTGTATATAAAAACATAAAAGGTTAGTTGCTCCAATTCTTCTCCGGGCATAACACCTAACTGATTCGTCAAGTCAAACTCAACACGGGGTAAAAATACCCTTTGCAAATTTTGAATAGCTGCCCGTTGTTGGATTTCTTCTTGGATTGTTAATGTTTCCTCTGCATCTCCATAGTCCACATTCGAGATAATATTTTCGCCTTGTCCCGGACGAGGTTCCACTCCGTTAGGGTCTACGGGTCTAGGAATACGACCCACCAAGGTAGAACTAACAGGTCTCCTAATAATACGCCCCTCTGAGTCGCGAGGAAGAAGATTCACAACCGCGCTTTCCCACACAAAAGTATTGGGAGAAATATTTCGAGTATTTTCTGCGGCTGTCCTTCCACTATAGGCAAAACTAGAATTATTTTGTCCGGGGCGTAGCATATCATTCAACTTCATTGAATAAGGTGAAACTTTACCACGGTTAGAGAAATTTTCGTCTACGGGATTAGGGTTTATAGGAACATTTATACCCATTGTTTTCTGAAGGTATTGGACGTAAGTTGGGTCATCAAAAGTAAGACGGTCTGGTCTGACCTGTTGGGCTAAAAGATACTCATTTTGGCGAGCACACAAGAAATCAAAATAACGAGCAGTATCAGTATCATTTACCCCAAAAACTCTAATAAAATAGTTTTGTAGTTCTTGGTCCGCACGATTTACATCACTCACCCCTTGTACCATCGATAAATCTATTCCGACTCGGACCCTATCCGGAGGGCTCGGGTTCCCGCCATTCTCGACTGGGCGGCGCTCCATTGTAATGGTCTGGAAAGATAAATCCAGAATATTATTCAACATAGACATTAGCTATTATCCCTTCCGCGAGAGCCGATTGCTCGGCAGAATTCCTGATCTTCTGATGTCGGATTGCGATATACAATAGACCCTAATGGAGCATTAAACTGGGGAATTTCCCGGTCAAGACTAATGTTCAAATAATACTCTACATAAGAATTATCTAAGATAGGAAAACTCTGTTGAATTTGGGCGTCGGTACCAACTATCAACTGAGATAAAGAAGTTGGTCCTGTCTGTTCGTACAATGATTCAGCATTGGGGGAAGATTCATTGATAAACCCCAGAGACTCAAGGCGCTCATTAGAGCCATTTCGGTGGACCTTCAATACTTCTACTTCAAAATTCCCATTCAATTTAAACAAAGTATTAAGTTCTTGTACATCTAAAACAATCCGATTATTGTTCTCCAAAGAATATAATCGGATACCGTTTTCTAAATCATCAAACCCATATTCTATAGCGAGACTAGCACTACGTTCGGGCACAGTGTGGTTAAAGTTGTATTTCACCCCATCATTGAAGTTAACAGTGGTTGATGAATCTAAATTAATACTCCAGGCTGGAGAATAGTCTGAGAAGGGGCTATTCTCTCCTAAAAATCTGTAATAGGGAGCATTATAGCTGCTTGATTGATAAAAATTATTTTTCCAATCAAGAACCGATAAAGCCACCTGCGGCTGTTCCGTGGAAGTATAGCGCGTATTGCGATTGAGGCGAGGAGTGGAATCCTTAACACGGTCCACAATATTATTTTGAATTTCTGTTACTCCTCCGAACTGCCCATCATACAAAATGTCTGTATCATAAAAGGCATAATAGTGAGGATAAAAAGATCCACTTGTAAAGACCTCTTTTCCGTAAGGAGTTAGCTCTACTTGTACCACTTCTTCTTTTTGATTAAAAAACTTTACCATACCTTAATTATCACTCATTTGGAATTCCATTAGGATATTGCTCTTCCATTTCTCGTTTTAGGTCCGGACGGAAACCCACAACCGTCTCTAGTTGAGATTGTTCTATAAGCGAGCAATAGTCGTAGGGCCAATTAAACGTAGGATTAAATAAGTTATGATCTAAAATATAAGACATCATAGAATGTCGATCACGAAGGATTCGACTTTGTTCTGGATCCTCGGATCGCTGGACTGATAATAAGGGATTATCATAAGACATTGCAGACTCTCCATCTACCTCGTCCATAATCATCTGCTCATAAGTTCCGATACCTTTCTGCTTCACTCGGAACACCATCCATTTTATCTCACCAAAAACTCCTTCTGAAGGGTTTAAGGAGGCAATATCTAACAAATCATAACGGGGATGACCCGTTCTCGGCACCCCTAAATCAATTTGTGCGCGCACCACTTCGGGAAACTGCGATGGCACATCTTCTACTTTATCACCGGGCATATAATGGTCTACCGAAGCTAGGCTAAAATTAATCTTGCGAGATAAGTCGGGCATAATTCCCTGCCAAATATCCGCCAGGTCTTGACGTGTGAGACTCACTTTGTGCTCCAAAAGATATATCACAGGACTTCTCAAAGGTTTAATCCCCAATTCGTCTAATCCTTCCAGAACACTATCATATTCGTCAGTCCCAAAAGGAGTTATAAGATCAGGAATATCCGGGTATCCGGGAGGTACCATCGTTAACAAATGAGCGGCCAAAGCGGGAGGCATAGAAAATTTAGTAAATTGTTTTCTAAACTCTTTTATTTTGGGTCCTAATTCGGTCGCTGGAGCCTGAATCGTAATAAAAGTTGGCTCATTCTTAGAATTGATATAATAAGGTAGCGCCAAGACGGCTTCCGAAATAGATTTATCACCGTCTTCGGCAAGTTCCCCTAAGCGTTTGGCTTTTGAAATATCAAATCCATCAGTCATTATTTCCTCGGGATCAAACCCACATAAGGTGGCTAAAGATTTAACAGGTAATTGATTTTCTATAACGAAACGTGGTAATTTCTCTACTTGCGTATAAGTTCTTTCTGTAGGAAGGCTGGGCCCTCCGGCGTTTTGAACAGGTAACGCGATGTTATCATATTCACCGCGATTCACATCCTTGATATACAAGTAAACCCCTTGATTATCTTGGGGTATTACCCCATATTGATGCCACATCCCCTGTGTAGTTTGAGTGTATTCCGAAGGGGTAACTGAAGCTGAAAATTCATATAGGGGTGTAGGAGGAGACCCCTTGGTTGACCGAGCGCTGGGGAAATCTAAAATGGGGCATTCCCACTTAGGCATAATTGTCCAGGTGTTAGGATCTAACGATCGATATTGTCCATTAGCGATTGGGAAGCGATTGGAGAGAGAAATCGATGCATCAATGTCCATTCGGTTTTGCCAGGCTCGGTTCCATCCATAATTAGGACTATGACCTTCAGAACTGACTATATTTCCTTGTTGGTCCACAAAAGATCCCGAAGCCATATCATAGTAGCTGCCGCTCTCATTTAAATATTGAACAAAAAGTTCTCCCCGAGTGTTGTTGATAATTTCGTCAAGGGTATAATTATCTTTATCTCCTCGCGGTACAAACATCATTCTAACCAGTGATGGTCCATAATAATACGGAGGAGTAAAAGGAGCGAATTCTCCACGGTGTTGAGGCCATTTAGGATGATCAGGTTTTTCAGTTTGAGCTAGCAGGTCCCAATCACTGGATCCTGTAGCTGTAGGAATCCCAAATGCATAAGGGTTACTGTACATATTGAAGTGATCTGTCTTCATTAGACCAACTTCCATCGTGTAGACCGCACCTTTGGACACCTGCACAACCCCAACGCCACTGTTGCCGCCTATATCTCCAACTAGTCCTCCAAGGTTATTGGCGGGTGTGCTCTTAATGCGTCCTACAAACTTGGTTAAATGTCCTGGGTATCCATTACTGTTGTCTTTCTTTTTCAGGAAAAACTGGGGGACATTGGCTAAAAAGTTAGAAACGGCCTTTTTATAAACCGAGTCTTCATTTCCGGGCTTAAACGCACCGGTCACGTCTTGCATCAAATATTGATTAATATCATCCATGACGATAGTATTATTGATGATAAAGTCTTCTTGGTCCGCACCTGGGGCGTCGGGATCTAAAACGCCGATGCGAGCAGTTGGATTAAGAATGGTTTCAAAAGGTAGGCGATCAGCCCAAAAGAACTTGTTTACATCCGGCCCAGCCAACCCCGAAGTCCAATCAAACGTGGTATTATTATTCTGCGTGGCGCGGCGGCGAGATCCGGGAATCCTCCCAGCCTTGGTCTGAGTGAGAGTACCACTCAAAGCTCCATGAAGCGGACGAGTTGCACTAGTTTTTCTATATTGGGTTGTATTGCGGGTTGGACGTCTCACCGGGAAATCCACGGCCACGCCGGCGCGAATGGAATTATAAAAGATTCCCGGTGCATATAAAGGCTTCAGCAATGATCTCTTAGGTGCTATAGAGGAGGTACCCTCAAAAAACGTAATTCGTTGATAAGCTTTAGAGAACTCATTAGCTAGCTGAACTGAGCGTCGGACAGGATAAAATCCGTCATAAGGCAGCAATTTAATGTTAGCCTTAGATCCTACCTTTAAATGACGGGCAAAGTGGTTAAACTGATAATTCACATCCTGTGCATTGTCTGACCATCTATCTGGTAGAAAATCTCCCAAAAATTCAACAAAGTCACTTTGGCAATATCTTTCATAAAAAGCGGACTGCGTGCCGTCATAAAGATTAGTACTGGATCCCGTAAGTCCAATCGAAGAAGATACTACACCGAAAGGATTAGAAAGAGTAATGTATTGGGAAATATGTTCACTGATACGGAACTCTGGAGTTATCGTATGATCTTTGCCTATTAATCTGGCATTCTCAACGAAATCTTCATAAGTGTCATAAAAAGGATAAGTATCCGACTCGGGAGTATACTTTCCTTTATCGGTACCATCTACATAACGTCTTCCACGAGCAGCGGACCAAAATGGTCGGGTATAGACTGATCCCGGTGAACGAGGTTCCGGAAGATTTACATCAAACGATGCAGCGCCCCCTGCAAAAGTTGGGGGATTCGGAGTAATATAAAGCGATGTTACAGCCGTACCAGTTATAGTCTTGCCG
>MDSZ01093088.1_pt1 | contig 18360 bp, 15 predicted proteins | sample 811201 | NCBI WGS metagenome assembly MDSZ01 (sample SAMN05326647, study PRJNA326480) | marine metagenome | isolation source: seawater | place: Indian Ocean: North | collected 2010
ATTGATACTGTTTGTTCAGCAGCTTCTAGCTAGAAGTTGCTGACGCAACAAGTTGTTCTATACGTTCAATAAACAAATCTAGGTTACTATTGAAAGACTCTAATGCGGCAGTTCTTCTTTCTCCAGTATCTGGTGCTGTAAGGCCTTCAAGAAGCTCTACTGTATCATCAGCAATCAAATTGACGAGTATTGTTAACTCTTCATGGCTTGAAACCAAAGATGAATTTGTACTTGGTGGGCCAGGACTAGTAAAAATTATTACAAAACTGGCAAAGTCTTCAATAAATTCTTCAAACTCAACCTGGGCTTCCTGGTAAGTAGTAACCTTATCGTCCCAGCGTTGATTTGTTTCTAAAACTTTTTTTCCAAGCTCTATAGCTTGTATTTTCTCACCAGTTATTTCTTCAAGATAATCTACAACGTCTTCTGGAATTGTTGTGGTTGTACTTGAGGTTGTTGTGTCAACAACTTCCTCAGCTAATGAAGTCGTTGTTGTATCATTGGAGACCAAATCAATTTCATTATTTGTAGCAACTCTATTAATGAATGTATAAGTTGTAGCAATCATGCCAATGAGTACTAGTGGTAATATTAATCTTCCTGGCTTGGGATCACTACTGTAAGATTCCATGATTATATTTTATCAAGAATATTATTTATATCTTTTAAAACAACCTTCCAATCTGAACTGTTATTTTTTAAGAGTGTATAAAAGTCAGGCCCAACAAAAATTGAATCAATGCCTTCTAAATTTAAAAGCTTGTATTCGATTTCATTAGCCTGAAAGTTATTTATATTTAAATTTTCTCCAACTCTTTGATCATGTTTAATTATTAGTTTTTTTGCATTTGGATTTGGCGTATCTAATAATTGCATGATTATCCATTATTTTAATACAAATTACATTAATATATGCAAGTATGAATAATCAAAGACAGTTTTTTCAACAATCTTTTGGACTTAAAAACTTTTCGCCAATATTGGCATTATATTTTTACTCTTTAGGATCGCTTTTTCTTGGTTATTCTGTATTTCTTATTTATACAATAAATTCAGAAAATTCACCTACAAGTTGGGCAGGAGAATCCTTGTTCTGGGGTGTAATTGTTTTTTTTGTTGCTATTTTTGTTCTGTTTTTACCTGTAGAGTTTTTTAGTAAATCAAGCGTACAAAATTCTGGATTCAACGAAATGATTATAAATATAGTTGGAATTATTTCAATATCTCTTATTTTCTTAATTCTTTTTCAAACTATTGTTCAAATTGAAAGCACAATAATTAGTGATTTAAAATTTATTACAAGGTCGGTTTCTTTTTCAGGATTTATAGTGATGCCGATTTCATTATTTATTCTTAATAGTATTAATAGTAGGTTCAAAGCTTTAGATTCCTATAGCTTTTCAGTTTTATTGCTTATTTGGATTTTATCTTCTCAAGTATTTCTTTAAATCTACATTTTTTCCACAGGTTTAATACCTAAACAGAAAAATACATCCTGAATTGTTTTGTGGAAGATACTAACCAAATGCATTCTTTTATTTATGTTTTCTTGCGAAACACTATCAGAAAATATTTTACAGTTTGAATAAAAAGTATTAAAACTTTTCGCTAATTCATATGCGTATTCAGCTAGGTGATGTGGCTCGTATTTTTCTAAAGATATTTGCAAAAAGTATGAGAATTTTGTAATTTTTATCGCAAGGTCTCTCTCGTAATTGTTTAAATCATCAAAATGCTTGATATCTTCAATAATTTTTCCTTCATCTATTAATTTCTTTGCACGTACCTGCGCATATTGAAGATAAATTGCTGTTTTGCCATTAATGTCCGTAAATTTTTGAAGATCAAATTGATAATTTATTTTTCTATTTGGAAGCAAGTCTGAATAGGTCAAAACTGAATTAGTCAAGTTATTAATGGTCTCTTTATCATTATTATTTTTTTCTAATTCTTTATATGTTTCTATAAATAAATCTTGTAGTTTATATGTTCCACCTTCCCGAGTTTTTAGTGGTTTTCCATCTTTTCCATTAACAGTTCCATAAGCTACATGAAAAAAATTACTTTTTGAAAGTTTAAAATATTTTACAGTTGAGAATACTTGGTTAAAATGATTCGATTGTCGTTGGTCTACTACATACAGATATTTATCAATGGAGAAGTTTTGTTCTCTAAAATATACAGTTCCTAAATCAGTTGTTAAATATAAATATGAACCATCAGACTTTACGAGCAAAATAGGAGGATCGGTTTCTTCTTTTGATATAATCGCACCATCATCCTTTAGCGTTAGGCCCTCATTAATGGCGTTTTTTAAAACAATCTCAGATTCTTTTACAACATCACTTTCTCCATAGAAATAATCAAAGTTGTGCTCTAGTTTTTCTAAGAGTTTTTTAATTTCATTGACAGATAATTCATAAAGCATTTCCCATTGACTTTTGTAAATTTTGTTGTCTAAATTTAATTCATTTGATATATATTTAGCTTTTTCATAAAAAGTATTATCTTCTGAAGATAAATTATTTGCTTTAGGATAAATTTCTTCCAAATCAGACGGTTGCATAGATTTCAAGGATAAATCTTTTTCATCAACAAAGGCAAGTATTTGAGCTACAGGCATTCCCCAATCGCCTAAATGAATATCAGATATGACATTATTTCCGACAAATTTGTTTAGGTTGTAAAGCGCTCTACCAATATTTAGAGTTCTGAGATGTCCAACATGAAGTGCTTTACCAATATTTGGCCCGCCATAATCTATTAAAACAGATTGAGTTGTATGTTCTAAATATTTTTGTTCAAACTTAGAAAATTTATATAAATATTCGTTTGATAGTTTTATGTTGATAAAATTTTTATCTGTTATATCAAAATCTTCTATTAAGGTTATATCTTTCAGGGCTTTTGATATGTTTTCTATAATTTCATTAAGATTTTGATGGTCTGAAAACTTAATCAAATTATTACACTGTATATCGTATCCTTCTATTTGTGTATATGAGAATGTTACTTCCTCATGTAAATCATGATTTGAAAGTAAATTTTCAATTACACTTGAAACATTGCTCAAACCAACAATCATGTTGTAATTTTAATAAGAAATTAATAAATATATTAAAAACCAATTGTTTTATTTATAAAAAGTTTTTTTACTTTCTTATTCTCACAATATTAAATTAAAAATAATTACTCTAGATATAATATTTAGTAATCGTGAAATGAAAAATACAGCCATTAAAATTCAAAATAATTTTATATATATAATTTCGCTATTATATATTTTCTTTATTAGCAAAATATCTTTTCCTCTTAACTTCCAACAAGATGATATTTCAGAATTAAAAGTTGCTAACTTTCAAGATTTTGTTTGCGTTTTAGATCAAGGAGATAACCATCCAATTTTTTCATATTCAATATGGTTAATTGCTAAAGCTTTTCCAGAAAATACAGAATATATAATCTCAGTTTTTAATATAGTTATTTCTATTGTTGCAATATTTGCCTTACAAAAACTTATTTTAAAGTTGTCAAATCAAATCATTTCTTTGCTTATAACGTTAGTTTTTATAAGTTCCGATACCTTTTTGGTTTATTCGGTATCTCTAAAGCAGTATTCAATCGAAGTTTTAGGATGCATAATTTTTGTCTCAATATTAACTGAGAGTTTTAAAGAGGGATTTAATTTATTTGAAAACTATAAATTAGTATTAATTTGCTTTGTTTTATCAATTACATCATTGCCGTTACTAGTTTTGTTTTCTTTAATACTCTTATTTATTCTTTACAAAAGACAACTAAAATTTCAGTCATTCTACAAGTTTTTGGTAATATTTTCTCCAGCATTATTATTTATTCCAAGAATTATTTCAAAGATTAGTAGACCGACATTTAGAAACTATTGGAGTGATTTTTTTATTCAAACTAGCTCAGTAGCCGAATTTTTTAGTAGTTCAATAAACATATTTAATTTGATGATGGATAATTATTTTGGTGTATTTTATATACAAAAAATAGGAATTCTGTACTTTTTATTTTTCTTGTACCCATTAATTTTGAAAGATTGGACTTCAATAAGAGTATTTTCTTTAATTGGTATTTTTATAATTTTTAATATAGGAGGTTTTTATCCATTAGGAGCAGGAAGGACAGATTTGATTTTGTTTCCACTTTTTCTAATTCTAATTTCAAGATCACTCTTCTTTTTAAACTTAAATACTTTATTAATTCAAATTTCTTTGATCTTTTTTTTAGTTCTTTCCTCCATGCTTGTTTCTCCTTATTACAAAATTGAAAGTATGACGCCTATTTTAAAAGATGTCTCCAAAGCTATAAACTCTCAGGAGAATCTAATTATTCCGATGGTTGAACAGAAACACCCATTTGAGTATTACTCAAAAAAAATGTTTGGGCAAATATTTGAGATTGAAGACACTGGATGCAAAATTTTAAAACCTAATATAAGTAATTATTTAGTATTTGACCCAGATTACGAAACAGTTAATTCTGAACTTCTTGAAATCCTTTCTTCAGGTCAATATAAAGATGTTTACTTGATTGGAATTGAGTTACCAGGAACAGAAGGAGTAATAAGACAAGCTGAAACCCTCTTAGTTAAATCAAATTACAACTTTGTTTCTCAAAATTTATATGATGTTGGAATGCTTTTAATTCGATACAGTAAATAAGATAATTTATTATTACCTTATTTTTTAATTTTCATACAAATAAGTTTTATCCAGTAAAATTTAATTATGTAATTCAGTTTGAAAATTTTAATTTATTTAAAATTTTAATTTTTCATACATGAATAATTTAAACTTCATTTAGGTAAAAAAATGAAAAACAGAATTTTACTTTTAAAAGGCTATACGGGAGATTTTTTAGTACTTGTTTTTCAAGCGCTTTCAATTTATCTTTTTGTAAACAACAATCCTAATTATCTATATGCAAGTTGGGTTTTAGTTTTAACTCTAGTAAATCCTATTGTAGGATTTTCAAACATGTCTATGGATTCCGTCATTGCAACTGAAGAAAATGATAAACAAATAAAATCTTATCTTCTTTTTCGTCTGAGAAATTTATTTATATTTTTCCCAATAGTTTTAATTATAAATTTTTTTATGAGAGCAATGCATCCCCCTGGTTTTTACTGACCTTAGCTTATTTGTTGAAATCTTTTGAAGGATTTGTCATTTCTTTTAGGGGGTTGTATTACCGAGATAAATTAATTTCTAATGTTAATTTAAGTAAAATACTAGCAAAATTTGGCTACGTTATTGGGTTTGGTTTTTTTCTTGAAGAATTTGGAAGTCTGTCATTTACATTACTAATAATTATTGGATGGAACTTTTTTGTATTTCTTTTTTACGATATATTCCTTCTAAGAAATAAAGAGTTTTTATCATTTAAGTATTTTTTTGAATTAAAAACTCATTTTTTAATAAATAAAAAGTTTTTTCTACTTGGCTGCAATAGTTTTTTTCAGTTGATTGTAATTTCTTTTCCGCAAATTTTAATAGAAAGATATATCAACCTTGAAGCCCTTTCTTTTATTGGGATAGTGATGTTGTTTAATTCTGCTTTAGATACTTTTTATTTATCATCTATAAATTCACTTAGAAAGTCATATTCTGAGTTAGTTAATCTACCAAAATTATTGAATTCATTCATTAGAAAAATTATTTTATTTTTTCTAATTTATTTGTTTGTTTTAATTATATTGTTCAATATTTTTGGTGACTTTTTGTTTAATTTTTACAATCAAGACTTTTCTACACAAATAGATGTAATGACCCTTGTACTATTAGGATCTTTTTTGTTCTATACAGCAAATGTTATTAATTTTCGATATTTTGTTAATAGAGAAGTTGTTGAAATTCTAAAGTTATATTTTGTAAGAGCATTAGTTGCTTTTTGTATTTCTTACATATTTATAATTGAATATCAAGAATTGGGTTTTGGAGCAGTTTATCTAGTTTCCAATTTTATTTATTTTCTATATTCTTTGATTAAAAATAGATCAGATAACAGCTCACTATAAATATTTATTCATCATTGACTATTAAGTTCATAAACACAATAATTTTCAGTACATTCAACTAATTTATAATATTTCAGTAAGGTGTTAAATGTAGGATTAAAGGAAAAATCCTTGTTGATAACGGCAAAATTTGCATTTTCACTTTTTATATCTTGGTAAGCTAAATCTAACACCTCATTTTCAAACCAAAATCCATCCCAATTGTAATAATCAACTGAACTCCATTTCATATCAAACCACCACCAATATCTTGTTGCAGGTAAAAAATTATTTTCGAAATATAACCAAAAATAATCTTTAACCGGAACCCAAGATAAAATAATTTCTGCATTATTTTTGTTAAGTAAATTTGCAACCTCTACTTGCTCCGGTGTTGTTACATTTTTATTTCTATACAGTGTTTCGCTATCAGATATACTTCCATAAAAATACGTCGGTAAAATTATAGGGAAAAGAGCAAAAATTAGTATAAACATTAAGGGTCTTAATTTTGGGATAACTAGATTTAAACACTTGTTGAGTATCAAGGTGAATAATATAAAATAAGGCACTTTCATTGATTGTCCATAATGAACAAACCTAGGGCCTGCAATATTGAGAGCTACATATTGTCCAGCTAAAATTAAATAAAGTGCTATTTCAACATAATTTGTTTTTGGTTTTAATATTTTACGAAAATTTAAAATTATATAGAGAACACAGATAATAAAAATAAAGTTATAAACACTAAAGTAACGAGAAGTTCTATAACCTAATTCGACCAAACCCAATGCTCCAGTAAGGTCAGATGATAATTTATTTGTCATTTTCAAGTGAAAAATATAGTTGTAATTGATTACTCTTACCAAATCATTAGTAATTAATAATTGTGTAAAGATTAGTAGTAAAGAACTTCCAAAACCAAAAATATATTTTTTAATATTATTAAAAGACAATTCGTTTAATAAGAAAAATAATAAAAATAATAAAAATGAAGAAATAACTGAGGTTTCTAAGTTGTAAATTGTTAGAAAGCTGAAAAAACCAAAATGATACTGGTATTTTTTGTTTTCAAGACATGTATAAAAGTAATAAAGCGTTATGAGAATAAAAAAGATTTCATAAGTTCTAACATCGTTTTTGATTATTGCTGTTTCAATTGTTGAAGATGTTTGCATTATTAAGAAAATAAACGAAGAGGTTATTTTTAGAAATAGATTGATATTTAATATAGACAATATTCTAAATAGAAGGTACGAACTTAAAATTGAAATTATTACAAGAAATGTATAATGTCCATACAAATAATAATGACCACCTCCAAAGAAAAAGTTTGTGATTAAGTTTCCAATTGAATTAAATTCATTCACAACAGTAGTGTGATGGTTGTATGCGGACATAAAATTGCTTATTGATAGTTCAGACCTTCTGCGGGCTGTAATCTGAGTTAACATATTGTCAGTAGCAAGCATAGAAAATGGGAGATAATTCCATATATTTATAATTCTTAAAATGAATACGCTTATAAAAAATAAAATTAATGAGAGATTTATATAGTTACTTAGAAAAATAAATTTTTCAAAGTTTATACTTTTAGATTTGTTAAAAGATAATTTTAAAACTAATAGATAAACTATAGGTTCAGTCCAAAAGGGCCTAAAAAAAGAAACAATTAACAACAATAGAAGAAACAAGTCAGTTATTAGAGAAATATATTTTAATAGAGAAGATATATATGAATTTGAGTATTGATCAATTATTCTTTTAAGTTCTTTATTGTTTACTAAACTCAAGAAAATGATATTTAAAATCAATAGTGAAAAAAATACATAGATAGCCTTGCCTATCAAGAATTTGTTAGAAGCTGTTTTTTTTATTAATACAATTTCTGAAATTTCTTCTTGTATTAAATTAGCATCTGCATTTTGAATTTTACTTGAGCCTTGTATTTTGTTTAAACACCTTAAGGGTTCTGTATAGGTTAGGTATTCAGTTCTTATTTCTATATTGGTAACTTTCAATTTGTTTAGTTTGTCAATAGCTTCATCCTCTGAATACGCACAGGTGCTATTGAAAGTTGGTATTCTATTTTCCAACCTGCTATCAAAGTAATTTGTTGCAGGACTAATTATTGTTAAGAAAAAGAAGATAAATAATATTATTAAGCTTTTTAAAATTTTATTGATCTTATTAATTGTTAAATATTTCATTGTTGTCAAGATTGGATATTGCACCCATGATTTTACCTGTTCTAACCATTTTAATTTCATCCACATATTCAATATCAATATCAATATTTCCAACAGTTTCACGCAACTCAGTAATGATATTCTGAATATCAGCATCTGTTGTGTTGTCTTTTTTAATAAGTTTTAGATTTATAGAATCTTTAACATTTTGAACCACTTGGTATTGTTCTATAAAATCTCCATACTCTTTAAAAAAGTGAGCAAAAAATGTACCCGGCACCCACCTATTGTTTTCACAAACAATTATTGCTTTTGTTCTTCCTTGAATTGTGCTAATTGTATTAAAATCAATTGAATTATTTTGAACTTTACTAGCTTGAGATTTTGTAGCTAAGTCACCTATTCTATATCTAATCATAGGAGTAATTAAATTATTCAAATCAGTTATAAAGATTTCACCAATTTCATTTTCTTCTACATCTTGACCATTTTTTAAAATTTCTAGGACATAAGAGTCATCATTTACTAAATGATCAAAATTTTCGGAAGCTTCATAGGCAATACCACTAAATTCTCTTGCACCATATTTGTCGTAAACCTTGCTTTGAAATTTACTTTCTATTTGTTTCTTAAGGTTTTCCGGCATTTCTTGAGCAGATGAAATAATTGCATCAATTTTTAAATCATTAATATTGTTAATTTTTGAATAATTAAGAAGAAAATTAAAAGACTCTGCATAGCCATCGATAAGATAGGGTTTGTGTTTAAGTAATTTATTTATGTATTTTTCTATATTTTTTTCATCAATACTATATGCAGGAATAAATTTTCTTTTGAAAAAAATATTATCTACAAATTCTCTAAAAATTTGTGTATTGGACATGCCTAATGTTTGATGCCATAATCTAGCTTGTTTTTTAGATGGAGTCCAACCTGTCCATGTCCACGCCCTAAAAGTATTTGCCCAACGAACCTTTAATTGTTCACTGTTAGCATAAATATTCATAGGATTACCTGTAGAACCACTGGTTGAAATCAATAAAGTCTTAAAGTCATTAAATCTATCACTAAGTAAATTATTTGAAAAATTAAGTTTTATTTCATCTTTGGTCAAAATTGGAATTTTTTTTATGTCTTTTAAGCTGACAATTTCATATGGATGAATGTAAACTTCAGAAAGTTTTTTCTTAAAAAATTTAGAATTTTCATAGTAATACCAGACTAAATCTACAAGTTTACGATTTTGGTACTCTAAGATTTCAGACTTATTTAAATATTGAAATTTAAGTTGGGCATCCAAATATGATTTTAAATTTGCACCAATTGTCCATTTATGGAAAATGTGAGAATAGAAATATACATTTAATTTAAATTTTTCAATAATAGTAAAGTTACTTTTATTTTTTATATTTCTTGTGAAATAATCAACATAAATTAAGTAGCTATCTTTTTTACGTAAGAACATTTTTAGTTTCAATACTTCTAAAACAACTTCAATAATTGTAAAGATAGGAACAGTTCTTAAAAAAGATTTCCCACCCTGCCTTGCTGCAAAAATTACAGGAATCTGTTTTATTTCTGAATTCAAAAATCTTACATAGATTGAAATAAAAGTTTGACCAAATTTATAATCTGGAAAAAAGTCAAAAATATTTTTCAGTAAACCTTTTCTTGTGACAAAAAATCCTGATTTAACATCATTTAAATCTTTCATAAACTTTTTAAATATTAGTTTTATGAATATAGAAAGTGTTTTACTAATTAAATTTCTAACTTTGTTTACGTCAGAACTATACACTCTTATACCTTGAACAAACTGGTTGCCATCTATATGGTGTTTGTATAAATTTACTAAATCTGATGGTTGGTATTGCAAATCAGAGTCTATGATTGCAACACAATCAAATTTCGCATTTGCAACTCCATTTTTCCATGCTTTCCAAATACCTAAATTTGATTCATTCTGTACAAGGTTAATTTTTTTATTTTGTGTTGTGAATTTTCTAACAATATTTGCTGAATTATCTGATGACCCATCATCAACTAGAACTATTTCATAGTCATCAAAATTTGACTCTAATACACTTATAAATTCTTCGATTGAATTTGAAATGACATCCTCTTCATTAAAGAACGGTGCAATCAGTGAAATTTCTTTTCTCATCGTTTATCCATCAATACATTTTTTTAAACCATCATCTAAACTAGTTAACTTTTCTAGGTTTAAATAATTTTCAAGATATTCAGTAGTACCATAACGATTCAAACCTTCAGTCCAGTCTGGATCAGTATAGAGATTTTCAATATTAGAATTAAAGATTTGTTTCAACTTGTCAACAACTTGTTCAACAGAATAGTGTTTACCACTTGAAAAATTACTGATCATATTTTTACTAAAGTCATCTTGTGTGTGTTCTATCATAAATTTGCACAAGTCATCAACAAAAACAAAGTCCATTGTTTGTTTGCCAGATCCATAGATTACAGGATTTTCGTTACGCTTTAATTTTTTTATAGTTTTATGAATTAAACTATCATAATTTGAGTTCTCTGTATTTTGGTTTGGTCCATAAATAAAAAAAAGTCTTAATATTGAATAATTTATTTTTGTATTTTCACTCAAATTTTGAATAATTTTTTCTCCTAGTAGTTTTGTTATTCCATAAAGAGAATGAGGAGCTGTAAAATCATCTTCATGGAATGGTGCTTCATTTTTAAGTCCGTAAACATATAAAGAAGATGTGAAAACAATTCTTTTCACTGGGTTACTGGATACTAAATTTGTTAAGTTTTTTAAGTCCTCAACATTTGCATAAAGCATTTCGTTATGGTTCTCAATAGAATCCCTATGTTTTTTTGCTCCAACATGATATAAAATTGTATCTTTATTAAAAAACTCTTTTATATATTTTTCATCTAAATTTTCAAAGTATCCATTATGATGAACATATTTTTTATGATCTATTGATGACCTTAGAGGATCAATACCTAAAACGTCTATTTCTGAGTTTAGTAAAAACTCCGTTAGCCTTTTACCAATAAATCCGCTAGCACCTGTAACTACTGCTTTCACATTAAAATAATAACAGAATAAATAAACCAAACAGGCGAGCAATAATTCAATTATTGAAGTAAATTTAACAGAAAAGAACTATGTGGATTTTAGAATCAATAATTAAGTTTAAAAACATATATATTGATGATTTGAATTTAATAAAATTTAAATTAAACACTCCAAAATATTTAAACTTGCCCGATGACACTAGCGCAATTATAAGAGTTGAAAATTTAAACTTTAAACCATCTGAATTCTTAACTTATGCATTTATAATTTCGATTTTTTTATTAATTTTTGAAATTCAAAAATTTTCAAAAGTTAAAAAAATATTATTATTTATAGCTCCTTTTTATTTAGTCATAAAGTTGATTATTTCTTATGAATCATTTCTAGAACTCAATCAAGATTCTATCGCTTGGATAATTACCTCTATCAGAATGGATTCCTTGAATACATTTGAGTATTTGGCTTCGTGGGATCATAAAGGTTCAACAATTTATTGGATTTATTTATTAATATTTAAGTATTTTAAAATTTCAGACAACTTATGGGCCAATTACTCGCTTGTATTTATTTTGTGGAGTTTGTTTATTACATATTTGTCATCGAAATATTTGAATAAAAATAATTCAAATAAATATACAGTTTATTTAATTTCAATAATGTTGTTTTTAAATTTAACCTTTACTCCAGAAGCACAATACCCTGTTTTTGATTCAAGATTTGTTGGCTCTTCTTTCGTATTTATTGGTATCTATTGTTTAATTGACGAAAAATATAAACTATCATCATTCTTCTTAGCTTTATCCATATTAACTTTACCAACATTTGCACTCTCATCTTTTGCGATATTTTTTATCACTGTTTACAAAAATTTAAATTCAAAAATTAGTAGGTTTCTAGAAATTGTGATGCCTTATTTTTTTGTTTTTATTGGATATATAATTTATTTATTTTTTACATCTCAAATGGATGAATTTTTGCGTTTAGTAATTAAATTTAACTTAAACCTGAATGGAGTTGGAGAGTACTATCCTCTAATTTATGTAATTCAATCAAATCTATATCTAGTTTGCTTTTTCGTCATAACGTTAGTGTTCTTTAAAAAGTTATATAAAAAATTTGGTGATAAATATTTATTGATCGAAGTTTGGAGTATTTGTGCATTTTTACACCTTGTTTTAACAGGCCCTAGGTATTACCAATATGATCAATTACTAGTTATTCCACTGAGCTTAACCGGATTTTTTGCCTTTTATGTAGTTTACGATATATTAAGAAAAGCGCGCAAAAGTAACGTTTTTCTTAAATTATTTCTAATAATTTTTACATTTCTACCTTTAAGTGTTTTTTCTTACTCAATTACAACAGCGTTAGAAATAAAACCAGTAGATATATTTGGTGCAAAAGACAAAGTTATTGAGGTATTACATTTTGAAGAGGATTCAAAAATATATAAAAAGGAACCTGTGCTTGCCATCTTTTTCATAGAGGGAAAAGATTGGCAATATATACATTCTAATTATAACTTTTTACCTTCCACAAGATTTTGGCAAATATTCTGGAACAAACGAGATTTTGGTTGGCCTAGAGAATTCAATTGGGAATTAATTATAACCGATGAAGAATACGAAACATTACTAATTGATGATTTAAAAACTGAGGATCCTAGATATGCAGTTGTTAATGTAAATTATAATTCAAGTCACAAAAACATACTATACGATTATATTTTAAAAAATTATAATTTAGAAAGTTGCGATGAGCGAAATTGTATTTACATAAAAAAATAAATATTGAAGTGCTTCTATTTTCATAAACTTTATAGAGTTTAGTTTATGAATAATTTAAGACTTGGAATAGTAATGATAGATGAGCCTTTTTATTCAAAAAGTTTCATAAGCGAATTGTTAGAAAATTTTGAGATAAAATTTGTGCTACTTCATACTGAGTTTATTAGTATCGAAAGAATCTTAAAAACTTTCTTGATATACAGTCCAATTAAATTTTTGAAAACAGTTTTTGGTGTTTTTAAAAACACTATTAAAGGCGGTGAGATTAAAAACATACTTACCAATAATCAAGTTCCAATTTTAAAAACAGACAATGTGAACTCCGAAGAAGTATCTAAATTTATAAAATATAAAGAAATAGATATTTTAATTTCTTTTAATTGTCCTCAAAAAATAAAAAAGGAATTACTAGACAAGCCAAAAATTTACCCTATAAATATACATTTGGGATATCTCCCACAATATAGGGGAATTTTTCCCATATTCCATGCTTTTAATAATGGTGAAAATTTTGCAGGTATAACCATTCATATTATGAACGAGGAATTCGATGATGGAGATATAATTAATCAAATTAAAATAAGTATAGAAAAGAAGGATGATTTATTGAGTTTATACGACAAAGCATTTTCAGAAATTCCTAAACTTACCCTTCAAACAATTCATGATATAAACTCAGGAAATGTAGTTTTCAAAAGAAATAATTCAGAAGATGCTTCATATTTTAGCTACCCATCATTTAGAGAAATAATTTCTTATAGAAAACTATTGAAGCATAAAAAGCGCTTATGAAAAATATAATTTTTTTAATACCTTTTTACAATGAAGAAAAAAATTTAATTAAATTAGTTAAAATGATTAAAGCTTCTTCTTTAAAAAATAATTTCAAATATAAAATTTTATTTTTAAATGATTGTTCTACTGATAACAGTTCCAAAATAATTACTGATTATGTGAAAATTAATAAAGAAAGTAACATTTTAATTCATCAAAATACTAATAATTTAGGACATGGAAAATCATTATTAAAATTATTTGATCTAGTAAAAGAATATATAAATTCAGCAACAGAAATAGTAACACTCGATTCCGATATGAAGATTAAATCTGAAGACTTCAATGAAATATTTTTATTCAAAAGTTCTGTAGTTTGTAAAAGAAAAAGGCTAGAGGAAGGAATCTTTAGGGGAGTAATTACTCTTTTTGCGGAATTTCTAGTTTTTACAAAAACAGGGAAATTATGGAGGGACGCCAATTGTCCTTTTAGACTTTATAGAATTGAAGATTTCAGATTAGTCTCAGAATTAATACCGAAAAACTTGATGACTCCAAATATTGTTTTAACAATAATTTTGATAAAGTTAAAAATTCCTGTTGTTAGAAAAAATATAGAATTAATTTATGACATTAAAAATTCTGGTGTTACGTGGCAGGGAAGCAATCCTTTCAGTAAATATGTTAAGCTCTTACAATTTTCATATAATTCTTTTTTAGAAGTCTGGAAGCTAAAATTTGACTAACTCCAAGGATTTTGAAATGTTACATTGCACAAACACAAAGTTAGAATCAAATAATGGATAATAAAAAATTATATACTGTTGCAGACGCAGAAAATTTTAAGATTTCAGAAGTCCATGATTTATACAAAAAGTTTATATCAAAAAGTCAAGTTGAATTAATAGGTAGTTTTGGATTTGGAAACGACCTTGTTGATTATGCTGAGGGTAGCTATATTTATCTCAAAAACGGGAAGAAAATAATTGACTTTACTGGGGGTATCGGGGTACTTGGTCACGGGCACAATCATCCAAGAATTATCCAAGAAAGAAAACAATTTCAAGACAAGAAAAGAATGGAAGTACATAAAAATTATTTTTCGCCTTATTTAGCTGCTTTAAGTCATAATTTTGCTGTTCTTATGCCTGGTGACCTAAACTATTCTTTTTTTCCTAATTCAGGTTCGGAAGCAGTTGAGGGTGCTGTGAAGATGGCATACAAATATCATGATGGCAAAAGAAAATCTATATTGGTCTCAAATATCTCATTTCACGGAAAACTATTAGGTTCTGCAAGCTTTACAAAATCTCCAGAACTTCATTTTGACTTTCCGCAAATAAAAGACGTTGAAGAGTTTGAATATAACTCTTTAACAAGCTTGAAAAATTTAATTGAAAGCGCTCCAGACAAGTATTTTGCACTTCTAGCTGAACCTTTTTCAGCATCCAGCTTACAGGAGCTTTCAACAAGCTTTTTGATTGAGCTTAGAACATTATGCACTCAAAACGATATTGTATTGATTTATGATGAGGTTTATACAGGCTGGGGCAAAACTGGGTCTTTGATGAATTTTATGAGACCATCTGAAGAAAGTATAGATTTTGTAAATATTTCACCAGATATTCTTACAAGCGCAAAAACACTTGGTGGTGGCAAAGCAAGTATTTCTGGTTATATTGCAAGCGATAGAGTTTTTAAGAAAGCTTATGATAATTTAAAAGATGCAACACTTCACAGCACAACTTATTACGGATTTGGCGAAGAGACAGTAACTGCCCTAGAGGCCATAAACATTGTAGTAGAAGAAAATCATCCTAGAATAGCTGAGAGTCTAGGTCATAGAATAAAGCTTAAATCAGAAAATTTAAAAAATAAATTTCCAGATTTAATATCAGATGTACGTGGTAAAGGATTGTTACAAGGAATTGTTTTTAATGCAGAATTAAACATTATAAAGCAAGCAATAAAATTATTACCTAAGTCAATTTCTTCTGATAAACAATTTGTTGAAAAGCTTGTTACTGGAAGTGTTATATCTTATTTATACGATAATTATGGATTACTGACATACTATGGTTCAAACCAAAAAATAGTTTTTAAAATTGCACCTTCGACATCTATATCTGAAAATGATATTGATTACTTATTTGAAGCTTTAGAAGAAACTTTAGATTTGGGATGGGTAAAAATTATAACTTCATTTATAAGTAGAAAAGTTAAATCTTTAATTCCAATACCTAATTAATACCTTTAATAATATCTCTAAAATTCTCGTAGGTATTCTGTTTCACTAAACCATATGAATCTGGTTCTTTGGTTGCTACGAAATCATATGCAAATTCACCAATAATAGTTAAAAAACTAATGTGAAGTCCTAGTTTTTCCAAAACATACCCTATATGTCCAACAGTTTTAAAAAGAACTTTTGGTAAATAGAAAATTTTTGAGTTTATTTGTATATTGGATTTTTTAATAAATTTTAATAATGAATTAAACTCTATCGGAGATACATCACCAATTTCAAATATTTCAAGTTTATCTTCGCTTAATATATATTCTTCAAGAAATTTACTAAAGTATTCAAGAGATAAAAAACTTCTATATATATTTTGAGATGGTAAAAAGAATATTTTATTTACTAGCAAGTCAAAAAAATTTAATAAGTTATTAGATATTTTTGAGTCATAAAATGCTGCAGGTCTGATAATCGTAATATTGTTGTTTGAATTTTCGTATAAATATTTTTCAAATAACAGCTTTGATTTTCCATATAAATTTATAGGGTTACCAACTCCAGGAATAATTTCTTTTGTTTTGGCGTTATCTACAGACAGTGATGACATATGGATAAATCTGTAATTAAAATAATTGCTATTAATGTAATCAAAAAGTTTTTTATTTAGTTTAAAATTTAAATCTATTATTTTGCGACTAAATAAAACATGTTGCACTCCGACACAATTAATGAAAATTGTATTACTATTTGGAACTTGTTTAAATTTTTCTTCGAATGATTCATTTAAATCCAAAGAAATATAATTGACGCCATCATAAGATAATTTGTTTTGAAAAAATTTATCTAATGCATAAATTTTAAATAACTTATTTTTTGAAAAATTCTCAACAAGCTTGCTGCCAAGTTGTCCTCCTGCACCAATTATGCAGACGTTTATGTTGTTCATTAATTAATATCACTTAAAATATTTTCAGCAGCTTCAAAGCCTTCTAATATTGCTTGATCCTGATTTATATATTTGTAATTTGCTAGTCTTCCTGCAAATATTACATTTTTATTTAGCGCCTCCATAATTTCAGACTTTAATCTCTGATTTTCTTTTTCATAAATATTATCTGGGGTTGGAATAGGGTAGTGCCTGTCATTGGTTCCTGGATATTCTTCTGCAACAATTGTTCCACCTACTTTTTGTTTTGTAGCATGTTTGGTTTCAATAGTTCTTGTGTATGGAACCTCTAATCCTGGATAGTTAACAACATAAGCCTCTGTTACAGTTGACTCAGGAGTAGTTTTAACATACTTTGGGTTAAGTTTGATGCCTTTCCATTTAAGTGATTCTTTTTGTAAAAAAGAATCTAGTGGACAAGTAAGCAATATATGGTCAAATTTAGTTGAAATATCATGAATGTTTTCTATATCGATTTCCTTTGAAAACATAATCTCAATACCATCAAGTATATTTTCAATAACCGGTGTTACTCCATGTGTTGGAAAGTATTCATATTTATCTCTAAACAATCTTTTGTATCCATCATCACGTAACTCAATTCTTTTCGGTGCAAATCTACTTGAAAGACGCTCAAGTTCTTCCCCCCATTGTTTTATTGAATACCCTTCGATAAATAATTCATACAAAGTTTTCCCCATCATTGACACTACATATTCGATAAATGTTTCACCTGATGGTTCAGGTGGTAATTCGGATAATTCAGACTTTATCCTCTTCCATTGTTTTAATGTTTTCAATTCATCTATTTGAGGAGGCCATGAAAAAGATTGGTATTCACCATCTATCATTAATTTTGTAATTACTTTATGCTCATAGTTTGAGTTAAGACCATGTTTATTAACAAATTTTGCAACTTTTTTATTACTTGTATGAAAAATATGAGCACCATACGGCTCCCAAATAACATTATTAATACTTCCACTTCTTGAATGGCCACCAACTTCGTTATCTTTTTCAACTACTAAAACATCAAAATCGTTATTCTTCAAAACATTTGCTGCAGTTGATCCTGCCCAGCCTGCGCCAATAATTAAAACTTTATTTTTTTTCATAATTTTTAGATCTAATCATCATTTAATTCTAATCGGCATTTAATTTTGGAACAATTGTGGTAGGAGGCACAATGGAACTGCCGACCCCTTGTTTTTCAGACATGGGTAAATCCTTTAATTTTTTTAATAAAGTTTTATGATTTAAAATTATTTTTAATAAAAATTTTGAATTTAAATAATACTGAAGAAAATAAATATATTGACAATAAATTTGGCAATAACCA
>MDSZ01259143.1_pt1 | contig 18356 bp, 17 predicted proteins | sample 811201 | NCBI WGS metagenome assembly MDSZ01 (sample SAMN05326647, study PRJNA326480) | marine metagenome | isolation source: seawater | place: Indian Ocean: North | collected 2010
ATAAAAAAGATAGTTTTAATTCATTTCTCATGCGGGTTTACAATTTTTGTTCTAATGGGATTTTTTTATGGTTTTAATGATTTATACTTCCACCTTGTTGAAGCAACAAATTCCTACGCTTGGAGAGAATGTAAGGATCTTTGGGGGGTTAAGGATAATAGCCTTACAAGAAACGATTTCAGTTCGAAAGTTTTATCATTGCTCAAAATTATGTTTTATTACTCCCAAGAATACTGGTGGTTGTTAATTTGTTGTGCGTCATTGTTATTTTATCAAATCTTTTCATTTCAGCGTAATAACATAATAATTTGTTTGATATTATCATATTTTCTTGCATTACCGACCTGTCTTTCTGCACTTGCAAAATTTGGAGGGGTTGAAAATTCTTTATTATTTGCTCATTTACCTGGTTTCGCATCCATTTTTCTTTTTTTGATTCTTATAATAAATAAATCATTTTTCCCAAAATCACTTAAAAAGCATTTCACATTCAGCTATTTAATCTTAACAAGTGTACTTGCTTTTTTTTGCTTAAGGAAAACCGAAGTTGTTTACCGTGACACCTCATCTTCTCCGTCACAACTTGCCTTTGAATACCTTCAATCCAACCCCGAAAAACCCGTCTTTTTCCCAATGAGTCCATTGCCTAATATCTTAACTGGAAAGAAAATCTACTCTTCAGGCGAAGCATTGACCTACTCAACTATGATGAAACCTGATTCACTCCCAATAGATGCTGGCCTAGAGTTTCTTGAAGAAACAAATCTCATTGCCTTTGACACCCCTCAATACTCATTTTCCTACTTCAAAAATAAATTAAATTTAAAAAAAATTGAAAGTCCAAAAGGACTTGAAAAGTGGAATGTTTACAGAGCTGATCCAATTTTGATTAATCAATGAAAATATTAATAACGGGAATTGCTGGATTTGCAGGACACTCAATTGCAAACGAGTTAATAAGAGAAGATAATAATATTACAATTTTTGGGATCGATAACCTATCCAGAAAAGGATCTGAAAGAAATGTTGAAAGATTAAAACATTTAGGTGCTTCTTTTTTTCATGCAGATATAAGATCTTCTACAGACATAGAAAAACTCCCTCAAGTGGACTGGATAATCGACTGTGCAGCCAATCCATCAGTATTAGCTGGTGTAGATAATCAAACTTCCAGTAGACAAGTCATGGAACACAACCTACTGGGAACTATAAATCTTTTAGAATATTGTAAAAGATACAAAACTGGTCTGATTTTACTGAGTACAAGCAGAGTTTATTCAGCTCTTGATCTGGCAAATCTACCTGTTCGAAAATCCAATAAATGTTTCGAAATTGAAAAATCTAATATTTCAGGATTGTCTAATTTTGGAATTTCTGAAGCATTTTCCACCTCCCCGCCTCTTTCGCTTTATGGTTCTTCAAAATTGGCTTCCGAACAATTAATTTTGGAGTATTCCTATTCTTTTGATTTTCCAGTTTGGATAAATCGCTGTGGGATACTGGCCGGTGCAGGTCAATTTGGCAAAGCGGACCAAGGGATATTTTCTTACTGGGTTCATTCATATAAGGAAAAAAAACCATTAAAATATATTGGCTTTGGAGGTAATGGTTTTCAGGTACGTGATGCCTTGCACCCCAGCGATCTAATACCCTTAATTAGCAAACAAATAAGCGAGCCAGATTTGGATGTCCCCAAAATAGTAAATTTGGGTGGCGGAATTAAAAATTCATTATCATTAAGAGAATTAAGTTTTTGGTGCGAAGAAAGGTTTGGTGTTAATGAAGTTACTTCATCAACCGAGAAAAGACCCATGGATGCACCATGGATCGTGATGGATTCTTCCGTCGCTCAAAAGGCATGGAATTGGAAGCCAAAAGTCAGAATCAATGAAATCCTTGAAGAAATTGCTGAATTCGCAGAAAAAAATCCTAGCTGGTTAAAAATTACCTCTTAGGCAAATAGTTTGAATATCCATTTATTTATCGGTTCGATTCCAGGATACTGGATATTATTTGAGGCGATCGAACTCTGCCTTTACCGAAGCAAATATCCTCAGTGGTTTGGCTTATATTCGACTCCAAAAGCTCTAACCATAGTTTTTCTATTTGCAACAAGCTGGGTAGCTTTCCGTTTTCTTTCTGTTAGAATTGCATTATTTTTAGATAATCTGCCTGAAAAACCCACTTGGGTAGAAATTTCTCCGGTTAAACTTTTTTTCTTTTTAACAATTTTATGCAGATTAATTTTGGTCCATGTCCCTTTGAGTGTTGGAGAAGATGTTGCCGAACAATTTCTAAGCACAAAACAATGGATATCAGCGGATACAAGTTCCCCAAATCTTATTTCTTCTCCTAATCCTGAGAATTTATCTCAGAACATTAAGAAATGGATCTTAAGACCTCCAGGAGCCTCTTGGTTAGCCATCCCTGGGTTGCTAATAGGGCTTAGCCTAGGACATGCTGTCCAATTTATTCTTTTTATCTTAGCAATCATTTCCGGTGCAGGTTGGTTAAATGTAGGGAAAAAGCTTTCACTTCCTCATCCTGCACTCGTTTTTTTAACTTTAATTTTGGCCCTAAATTCCACCCTTAGTTCAATTTCGGTTTCAAGTGCATCTGTTTTAACTGCTGCTACTTTTCCGTGGTTGATTTCCTGGGCATTGCAGATTGGTAAAGAATGGGGGATACAAAACAATGACAAAAGACTCACGCTCCAGTGGATTATGTTGTTTCTTTGCATCGGATTGCATGCTTTCTTTAAACTTTCCAGTCTTTTTACATTGTCAGCCGTTGCATTACTGCCATTCCTGATTTGCTTTTCGACTTTAATTAACTCAAAACGGATTTTCTTTTTTCGGATCTGCGTTTCAGTCGCCCTGTTCATTGCTCCTTACTTTCTGGTTACTACTATCAATGAAAATATGTCTGGGATCAGTTCGGATGAACTATACTCCAAACAGGATTACAATTTACAGCACGCATTGTGGGGTAAACATTTTACAGAAAGCACAAAGGGTGGAATGCTTGGTCTAAGTTTCCTCGGGTCTACTGGTTATGCATCTCACGCTCAACCTTTGATTAATAAATTTAGAGATTTTTTGTTACAATCAAATTATTACTCTAAATTACTCGATATATTAAAATTAAATGCTCGAATACTCGGATCATGTATCTTAGCCATACCGATCACTGTATTAGCTCTTATCTCAGTAAAAGTTTTATGGGGAATACTGGACCGCAATACCCTCTTTTTATTTATTTCGCTTTTTGTAGTGCCGTTTTTGGGACTCGGTGCAATTTCATACCACCATGGTTTCAATTATTTGATTTTTCATGCTTACACGAAAGAATTCTCAAATATCTTTATAATTTTGGGGTTATCTCTAGTTTTCTTTTTAAACAAGCAAATTTACTTAAAGTTCTTAACCAAAATTAAAGTTGGGATATTCCTCGGATTACCATTAATAACCACTGTAAGTAATTTTTTCTCGGTTACCATAAATTCATCAGAAAAATTCATTCCTTCTGACTTTGAAATTCAGCAAGGCTTTGGTTCTTCAGATTTTTCGAATGCTATGAAAATAGTTTCCGATAATTCTAAGGATTCCAACGATGTTTGCTTTTTTTTATGTGCAGGAGACAAGAGAGATTATTGCTTGAGAATACCGATGCGTTCTCTTTCTTTGCATTGGGCAAAAGATAATATTGTAAAGCTTTCTAATTTGGACAGCTCCGTACCAATTAATTTATATTGTGTAATCGACCCGATTTTATCGAAAGATTTTATATTCATTAATAAATTAAAAAACAAAATACCTCACGGTGCTGAAATGACTCGTTTAGACCCGCTTGTATTAAAGTTTGTAATCAACTCCGACGAATCATGACTAAAGATAGCCTCCTTGCCTCAAATAATCCTGACTTAAGCGTCGTTATCCCTTGTCTAAACGAAGAAGATACAATGGAAACTTGCTTGTCCAAACTTGTGACTGTGGCTGAAAAAGAAAAGTTTACTTTGGAAGTTATTGTTGCCGACAATGGCAGTCAAGACAGCTCAGTTAAAATTGCAGATTCATTCAATGTTAGAGTCGTCCATGTCTCACAAAAAGGATATGGAGCAGCTCTCATGGCAGGAATCGAAGCTGCTAGCGCACCATTACTTTTAATGGCCGATGCCGATGATAGCTATAACTTTTTGGATACACCCAAGTTTTTTAATAAACTTAGAACAGGAGTTGATCTTGTTCAGGGATGCAGGCTCCCTAAGGGTGGAGGTACAATAGAGAAAGGAGCAATGCCTTGGTCTCACCGCTATATTGGAAACCCATTCTTTACCTTCTTAGTCCGAAATTGGTTTGGTGCTCCAATTAACGATGTTTACTGCGGAATGCGTGCCTTCAGAGAAGACTTTTATAACTCGTTAAAAATGAGATGCGTTGGCATGGAGTTTGCCACTGAAATGATCATTAAGTCAGCAAATATTGGAGCTTCAATGAAAGAAGTTGCAATTACATTACACAAAGATGGCAGAATACAGCATCCACCCCATTTGCGTACTATAAGAGATGGATGGAAAACACTTTGCTTCTTTTTGCTTTTTGCTCCTTCGAAATTGTTGCTTCTACCCGGACTCATCTTAATTTTTCTCGGAATTTTCGTCTCATTTTTAGGTATCTCAGAAACTTCAATAAACAACATTACATTTGGTGCTCATACATCACTTGGTGCATCGTTATTTATTTTAAGCGGATATCAAGCATTACTTATGCATTCACTGTCTCTGGATATAAGTGAAAGATTAAGCATACATCGACAGAAGAAAGGAAACGATCTTTTCAGATTAGAAGATAAGCAGTGGACAGGGATTAGCTTAATTTCATTTATTATTGGAATTTCCCTATGGGCAAAAGTATTTTTTCTTTGGCAATCCCAAAAGTTCGGCATGCTAGATTACGCTTCCACCATGAAAATTGTAATTCCAGGAACAACCCTTATTTGCATGGCATTTTTGACAGTAATTTTTATGTTTTTTAGATCATGGCTTAAAGTTGTAAATAATGCAGAATGAAAAAAGCATCTGAAAAACTTTCTGTAATTATCCCTGCGAGGAATGAAGCTTTAAATCTACCTTCAATGCTTGATGAACTAATCAAGGAATTAAATTCAAATAGTGTAAATTATGAAATTCTTGTGATAGATGATGGAAGTAAAGATGAAACACAATCTGTAGTAGAAAATTTTAAGTCCAAAAATAAGTCCCTTCATTATATTAAAAATTTCGGAGAAAATGGTTTTGGAAGAGCTGTCAGGCTTGGACTTGAAAAATTTTCCGGCGATGCCGTTGCAATTATGATGGCGGATCGATCAGATTCGCCAAATGATTTAGTACATTATTGGAACAAAATACAAAAAGAGACAGTAGATTGCGTATTTGGAAGCAGATTTATAAAAGGTGCTCACATACACAATTATCCGAAAATAAAACTCCTATTAAATAGGCTGGTTAATACAATAATTCGTTATGCTTTTAAGATAGAATGCAATGATATAACAAATGCTTTCAAGATATATAAGAAGGAGGTCATTAGGGGATGTACCCCACTAATCTCCCCACATTTTAATTTAACTGTAGAAATTCCATTAAAAGCAGTGATCCGTGGGTATTCTTTTGAGGTAATTCCTATTTCTTGGAAGAATAGAACCAAAGGAGTAGCGAAATTAAAATTACGAGAAATGGGATCGCGCTACTTTTTCATAATAGCTTATCTGTGGCTTGAAAAATACTTTAGTAGAGGTGACTACAGAAAAAAATGAGGTCTGAAAAGTATTTAACTCAAATATATGAAAAGCGTTTTTCAGGTCATGAGAATTACAGGAATCGTGTATGGAATATTCTCATTAATGAATTTTTCTCAAAATGGATAAAAAGTGCTGACCATATACTGGATCTCGGTTGTGGTTATGGGGAGTTTATTAACCATGCAAGATGCCAAGTTCGGCATGCAATGGATCTCAATCCAAAAACAAAATCTCTATTGGATAAAGAAATCATTTTCCATGAACAAGATTGCTCCAATTCATGGAAAATTGCTCCCAATTCTCTCGATTTGGTATTTACCAGTAATTTCTTTGAACATTTACCTGACAAAGAATCTTTAGATCGCACAATGGGCGAAATAAATAAGGCCTTAAAACCTGGAGGAAGGCTTATTGCAATTGGACCAAACATAAGTGTCTTAAAAGGAGAATATTGGGATTTCTGGGACCATCATGTTGCTCTTTCCGACCAATCCATTGGCGAGTTGCTTCAGATTCATGATTTTACAATTGAGCAATCCGAATCAAAATTTTTGCCATATAATATGGTTCGGGTGAAGGAAAGACCATTATTTATGGTTTCTTTCTACTTAAGATTTTCCTTTTTGTGGAAACTATTTGGTAAGCAATTTTTAATTGTAGCGAAAAAATAATTAACTCAAGGAATTCCTATTTATTTTTTGTTGTTGTTACGCTGTTTTGCTCAACAATATTCACCTACTATTATTTCTTGTATACGCACGAGTACCCTCCTGGCAGTACTCAAAACATTGTCTCAGGTCTGGCAGATAAAGTTTTTCAAACACGAATCCTCATACCTTTTCTTGCTGATTTCCTAGAACCGTGCACCCCCATGCTTTCTTTCTTGTTAAGTTGGGTAGTGCCTTACCCAATTAATTTTGATGTCATACTTCAAATAATAAACGTTTTTTTCTTAACAGTACTTATCCTATCAACTCCAATTTTACTTAAAATTATAGGGTGCGAAGTGTCAAATTGGAGTGCCTTCATATTATTTATTCCCCTTGCGTGGAATTACATTGTGATAAATGGGTTGATTGATGGTGCTGGCCTTTTCTACTGTTACGATATTCCCTCACTTGGATTTTATGTTTTAGGATTAATTCTATTTATTAAGGGCAATTGGTCATGGTTTTACCCTTTATTCATATGTGCAAATTTGAATAGAGAGTCAGCATGCTTCATCAGCCTATCTGGGTTTTTGCTACAATTAAAACTATCCAATAATCTAAAGTTGTTCTTAAAAATAAACTCGAATCTTATTTTACATATTTCCACACAAGCTCTTTTGTGGATCCTTATACGTTCTGCTCTAAGTTGGATTTATCGAGGAAACCCTGGCTTATTTTTTGAAGAACCACACTCAATGAATCATTTTTTATCATGTATTTGGAATGGTAATTCACATTGGGCTATGGAAAATGCGGCTTGGTTCTTAACACTTTTTGCTGGGATTTGGGTAATACCAATACTTCTTTTTCAAAATCTTGGTTTTTATGGCATAAGACTTTTTCTTGTAGGACTCATATATTTAATCTCTTTATATTTTCGTTCTAACATGATGGAAACTCGAGTTTATAATGAACTAAATGTAATAATTTCATTATGTGCGATAATTTCAGTAAATAAATTTATTAAATCAAAATATGCTTAGTATAAAAAAAAGAATAAGCTTAAAGCTAAAGAAGATTTTTTATGGGAATAATCTTCAAAAGATTGGAGAATGCACGGGAAGCGATAAAGTATATGAACATAATTATGGTCCAATTTATCAAGATTATTTTAAACCAATAAGGAAAGTTAAACTTAAATTGTTAGAAATTGGTATTGGAGGTTATGAAGATCCGAATGCTGGAGGAGAATCGCTTCATATGTGGTCAGAGTACTTTCCTAATTCTCAAATTATAGGTGCTGATCTTTTCGAAAAAGATTTAAAGCTACCCAAAAACGTCAAAACGATACTTTTAGACCAATCTGATGAAAGTCAAATTGCAGAAGTTGGAAGAAAATATGGCCCATTTGACATTATAATTGATGATGGGAGTCATGATTCTTCCCACATTATAAAAACATTCAATACATTGTTTGAAAATATGAACAATAATGGTTTATATTTCGTAGAAGACACACAGACTGCATATTGGAACAAATTTGGTGGAAGTGAAGATTGTGATGAAACTAGAAGTACTTATTTCTTCAAACAACTTACAGATGGTTTAAACCACATGGAGTTTCTTGATCAAGATTATCAAGCTTCATATTTTGATGAAAATATTAAAAGTATACACTTTTATCACAATTTAATTGTGATAAAAAAAGGTAATAATAATCATAAGAGTTTATTCGTAAATAATGGCAAATTATCATTATAGAATAATTCATTATATCGTCGATTACATTGTACAAATTACTTTGTTAATAATATCCTATATTTTAGATAAAAAGATATTCATTATTGCGCGTCCTTATGGAAGATGGGGAAATAGACTGATGTTATTTTCTTACATTCAATGTTGGGCAAAGAAAAATAATTGCATTGTTTTTAATCCTTCATTTGAGGAGTATGCAATTTATTTTAAAAATTTCCAAAAGAACAAGATCGCCTGGATACCCGAAAAAAAAATTATAACATTCATTTTCTCAACAATATCTGAATTGATTATTCAATCATTAACCAGATCTACGTACAGAAGATACATCCTACCTAAGGTATCGAAAATTGATCTGGAAAATGATCATAGAAATTTTTCTGAAGACTTAGTAATAAAAAACATCTTATCTAATTTTCGAATTATATTATTTTACGGATTTCTTTTCGGTAAAAGAGATTTCGGCATATTAAGAGAAGAGAGACAACATTTAAGACTACTATTCCAAATGAATAAGGAAATAACTTGTGAATATGAATCATTAAGAAGGAAAATTAAGTCAAATAAAATTATCGGTGTTTGTATGAGGCAGGGAGATTATAAAGAATATAGCAACGGAAAGTATTACCTAACCGATGAAGATTATCTTTCACTTATATCCAAATTAAAAAAAATATTTTCTTCTTCTTTTGATATTTTCGTAGCATGTGAAGAAAATAAAACTAATTTAGATTCCAAAAGTTTTTTCATAAGCTTTGGCAATCCAGCACTCAATCTATATACGCTTAGCAAGTGCGATTTATTAATTGGTCCTCCGAGTACATTTATGACCTGGGCAGCTTTCCTGAATGATACTCCAGTTTGTTACATCGATAAATTTTCATGGAATCGGAAAGATTATATTTTCGAATCTACATCTTTTTAGAATATAAATTTTAAATTGAAAAGTATAAGTGCTTATATCCCTTCATATAACAACGAAAAAACTGTTTCTGATGCAATTAACAGTCTCAAAAAGCAAACTTTCCAACTTGATGAAATTTTTCTCATAGATGATGGTTCCGTTGATAAAACAGTTGAAATCGCCAAGATTTGTGGAGTCCGAATATACCAAAATAAAAAAAATAAAGGACGTGGATTTACTAGAGCAAAGGCAATGGAAATTGCAAAAAATGATATTGTGTTGTGCTGTGATGCGACTAACGAGCTTGACTCAAAATTTGTAAGTGAAGGGATTAAAGCTTTTTCCTCCGAGAATGTAGCATCAGTTTTTGGTAAGATATCCAGCAAAAATAACTCAGGAACCATAAATAGATGGCGTTCCACCCATTTGTTTAAAGAAAATGCAAAGTATGAATCTGGTTTTCAAAAAAGTAACCTTTTTATCACATATGGTAGTATGGTTAGGAAATCTCATATAATGGCAGTTGGTAATTTTAATTCTAGTTTAGTTCATTCTGAAGATCAAGAAATGGGGAAACGGCTTTTGCAGAATGGATATACCTTGCTTTCAAATCATGATTTAAATGTTTATTGTAATTACGAAAATAATTTTTGCGAAGTATTAGAAAGATATTGGCGATGGCATATTGGAAAAGATGAGAAAATGACCTTTAAAGATTATCTGCACTCTATAAAAAACAGCATCAAACCGATGGCCCAAGAAGACTTAAATTCAGGAAACTGGTCTTGTATTGCTTTATCTCTGTTTTGCCCTCACTACTGTTATTTCAAAACTCTAACATCTAAAAGTAAAAATGAAGGTTCTCTTTTATAAATATAAAAGATCATCAAAATGATTTCTGTCGTAATTCCAGTCTATCATGCACAGAATATTATAGAAGATTTATTGAAAAGATTATTTACTACACTGGACAGGTATCATGAAAAATATGAAATTATTTTAGTAGACGATGCTAGCAAAGATAATTCTTGGAACCAAATCTCAAAGCTAGCTGTCACTAAAGAACAACTCAAAGCCATACGGTTTTCTCGTAATTTTGGGCAACATAATGCGATTACAGCTGGTTTAAATTATTCTAAAGGAGACTTTGTTATAGTCATGGATTGCGACCTTCAGCATAGTCCAGAGTACATACCCAAGTTGTTAGAAAAAATTAAACAAGGTTTTGATGTTGTTTATGCTAAGGATAGCAAAAGGAAACATTCAATAGTTCGAAACTTTTTTGCCAGACTTTTCAAAAATATTTTCAATTGGCTCTCTTCTGATACCGAAACTAATTTGTCATACAGTTCATTTACTTGCCTATCGAGAAAGGTAGTTGACGCGTTGCTTAAAATTAATGACCAGCATAGGCATTATTTACTTATGCTAAACTGGCTCGGTTTTCCATCTTCAGAAGTAATCATAGAGCATCAACCTAGACATTCTGGTAAAAGTTCTTATTCATATTCTAAATTAGTTAAACATGCACTTAATGGAATTTCTTCACAATCAGTAAGACTTTTATATATCTCTATTACTGTCGGATTTATTTATTTATTTACTGCAATAATCTACTCCTCTTACTTAATTTTCAGTTATTTCAATTATGGATTTAAAGAGGGTTGGACATCATTAATGGTAACGGTTCTCTTTTCAACTGGCTTTATTTTACTGTCTCTTGGAATTACAGGCGTTTACTTAGGAAAAGTGTTTGAACAAGTTAAAGATAGACCTTTGTACATAATTAGTGAGACCATAAATATTAATAAAGAAAAGCCTTAATGGAATCTCATCAAAGTTATATAGGATTTAATCAAAATGAATCGAATAGTAATTTTCTGCAAAATGTAGAAAGACTAAAACTCCTAGGTTATTTTGTTGTAGAATCTGTATTCACTCCAAATGAGCTTGCTAAAATGTCCCAAAAATTGGTTGAAATATGGGATCAACAAGTAGCTAAGTATGGTCAAGATTCCTTAAACTCCTTGGGTGATTGGGGAGTTGCAAGAGGGATGATGGAATATGAGCAAATATTTATGGATTTAATAATACATCCAACCATTATTGAATATGTCGATTACATAATTGGTGAAACAGCAATTTTAAATTTACAAAATGGAATTTTGTTATTTCCCTCGGAAAATCATAACCAAGGAAGGTATCATAGAGATTTTGCTAAAGACTTCATCTCTTCAAAACTTTTATCCGTTAATGCACTAATTGCAGTTGACGACTTCACCAAGAAAAATGGTGCGACATTTTTCATCCCAGGATCGCATGCTTATGAAGAAATGCCTAGCGAAAGTTTTATTAAGGAAACAGAATTGCAAATTACCGCACCTGCTGGTTCAATAATATTTTTTGATAGTTTGATTTGGCACAAGGGTGGTGAAAATAGAACATCTAAAATAAGAAAAGCTATTAACCAACAATACACTCGACCTTTCATAAAACAACAACTCGACTACCCTAAGATGTTGAACAGCTTAGTCGATTTGGAAACTAAATTGGCACAAAAGATTGGTCTTTGGTCAGTACCACCTAATGGAGTAGAATCTTACAGGGTTAAAGACCCTAGTTTAAGAAGTTATCGCTCAGGACAAGGGTAAACCTTATTATAAAAATCATTCACTATGATTTTAGAGATTAGAAAACCGTTAAACCAATTGCTAGACTCAAAATCGGAAATATGCAGGGCAATTGAATATATAAATGATGACAAAATCGTAATAGCTAGAAAGCAAATAGATATTAAAATGATAACCTCATTGAAAAAGTATCTTACAAATGTTGGACGAAATTCTATTCCCAACTACCATCCTATTGAAGTTGGTGTACCCAATTCTCATCGGATAAACAATCTTGATGAAAGATCTTTTGTGAAAGGGTGTTTTCATCAATTTTCTTTCTATCCTTGGAACCAAGATTATTTTAACCTTTTTTCACTCACCAAATCTATTTTTCAATTCAAAAACTTGATAAGTGGAATATCTAAAAATAAGTTCCTCTCCGAAAAAGGCGAAGCAGGTTGTGTCGCAAGGTTAAGTTTTCAGTTTTACCCCAAGGGTAGCGGAGTCCTTAACAAGCATAAGGATCCAGTTGATGCTCATCAAATCAGTATCCCGATCTTGATAATGTCCTCTAAATCAGAAGATTTCACATATGGAGGTGCTTATGTCGATATCCCACTTCATGGGCAAATATACTTAGAAGAGATTGCACAGCCGGGTGATGTGGTTTTCTTCAAAGCAACACTGCCACACGGGGTGGACAAAATTGATCCTGAATCCGCTCCAGATTGGCTCTCATTTCAAGGTAGATGGATGCTTCTTATGGCTGTTAATAAAATAGCTTCAAATGCTCGCATTGGAAATGCACAAGAACTCGATTCTTAAATTTATATGATTCGATGGAAGTCTCTTGGTCGCATCCTTCATCCAGGTAACGAAAAGGTAGATTGGTTAAACACCCATGCAGGAGCTGCATGTGTAAGAAACTTATCTGGTAACCATCTCAATGCCTTAGTCTCGGGAAGAAATGCGTCAAATTATTCAGTTCTGGGAGAAGTAGTTATAGAATTGGAACCTTTCCCTAGGGTTATAGAAATTATTGAAACTCCAACATTTCTACCTGGTGAAATCGGATGCTTTGATGATTGTGGGGTTTCATATCCTTGGATAGTTCATACCGAAAATGAAGAAAAGCTTTATTACACAGGCTGGATGAAAGGAATCCAAACTCCTTTTCAAAATGCACTTGGACTTGCTTACCGAAAAGGAAGCAGATACGAGAGAATTTCAAGGGCTCCACTACTGCCAAGAACTAATGAGGAACCATTTTCTTCAGGTTCTATGTGCGTGCTTCGGGAAAAAAACAATTGGCAAATGTGGTACACTTCCTTCGATAGTTGGTATAAATCCAATAACGGTATCGAACCACGCTACCATATCCGTAGCGCAATATCAGTTGATGGAATTCAATGGCAAAGATCAAATAAAAAGGCCATTTTCAGTTCAACTTATTCTGACGGATGTATCGCACGACCATCAGTCATCAAAACATCAAAATCATATGAGATGTACTATTGTTATCGCGGAAAAAACTACAAATTAGGAATGTCGATATCAGATGATGGACAAACCTGGAGACGTATTGATAAAGAATTTCAATTTGTTAATTCAGGGGAAAGATGGGACAATGCTATGAATTGTTATCCTTGTAACTTCAAACACAAGGGTACAGAATATATGCTTTACTGTGGAAATGAATACGGAAAAGGGGGGTTAGGTATTGCAGTAAAAGAAACTGAATGACTTTGTGAAAGAATTCATTGGCAGGTTTTGGATACTAGGTGCAGGCGAGCATCAAGTGCCGTTAATCATTGCTGCGAAAAAAAGAATGCTGGAAGTAATAACTATAGATAATAAAAGCGAAAACCCTGGACATAAAATTAGTCATCTCCATTTCTCGAATGTCTCAATAACAGACCACGATAAACTTCTTTCCCTCGCTAAAAGCTTCCCACCCGATGCAATTGCATCATCGGCATCAGATGTTGGTGCACGTGCTTGTGCTATTATTTCAAAAGATTTGGGTTTATCTGGACCAAACTCGGAAGCAGTTTTAAAACTGACCCGAAAAGATTTATTCAGGGAATTATGTAGAAATTTAAATCTACCATGTCCAAAGTTTTGTATCGTTGATTTTGACAATCAAACAGATGAAATCCCTCCACTACCAGTAATCATAAAACCAGTTGATCGATCGGGAAGTGTATGCGTTAAAACCATCCATAAAAAATCTGAAATTCCTAACGCAGTTAAAGCAGCTATCAACGCATCAATCTGTAAAAAAGCAATTATCGAGCAAAAGATCGAAAAGTGTGGTCCTCAGATTTGTGGAGATGGATTTGCACGCAAAGGTAGAGTTAAATTTAATCTTTTTGGTGATGGATATTTTCATGACCATAAATTCCAAACAACTCCATTTGCTGAATCATTTCCATCTACTCATGGCGAAGACATACAAAAGAAAATTGTCGATCAGTTGAATTTGATATTTGAGACAACCGGTTATGATAATGGACCATTTAATGTAGACGCTATAAAGACAATTGATCACGAAGTTTACATTTTAGATATTGGTCCACGCTGCGGAGGTAACTACATACCTGAATTAATTGAACTTCAAACTGGTGTGAACTTAATTGATCACTATATAGATCAATGTCTTGGCCTAGACCCAAAACCTTTTCTAAGGATGTATAATAAACCGAAATTTAATGCTTCTTACATGATTCACTGGACACATAAACCAGTAAACTTTAAATCTTATTCAATAAAAAAAGAATTTAAAAGGTTCATATTAAAGGAAAGGTGTTTCAAAAATAGTGGTGCTATTATTGAACCGTTATCTGATGGTAGTAAAAGTATTGGTAATCTCATTATGGAGTTTCCAGATATTACTACTCTAAGAAAGTTTTTTTCTGAAAAAGAAATACCTGTAGAAATAAATTATTAATTGGATAATTACATGTATATTTTTGATTCTTTAACTCATATCTCCCTAGGAAAAAATATACTATGGAATTATAGTGAAGCTAATTTGAACCATTTATTAAAAGAAATGGAAAACTCTCTCGTTAAGCGTGCCATTGTATGCCATATTGATCCACTCGAACCAGGATCACGAAAAAACTTTGTAGAATTGATTTCCAATTCTGATAACCTTTTTGCATTTGGTACAATTAATTGTTCAAGTTCAAATGAAATTAGAAGTGAAATCAAAGAATTAAAAGAAAATGGCTATATTGGAATAAAAGTTCATCCTAGATTCCAAGAACTGCCATGGGATGGGGATTGGTTTGTTAATATTTTAACTGAAGCCGCATCTCAAGATATGGTGGTCGCGTACTGCACCTATTGTTTTAATAGGCTCGATAAAGTTACAGGAAATCCTGAACTTTTACTTTTCAATTCCATCGCTAAAGTTCCTGAATCGAAAATCATACTAATGCACGGTGGAGGTATCGATTTGTTGAGATATTCTGAAATTGTGCGTCACTCAAATAATCTATTATTAGATATTTCATTTACAATGTGCAAATATGCAGGATCCTCATTAGACTTAGACATCGAGTTCTTATTTCAAAATTTTGATCGAAAAATATGCGTTGGATCAGATTATCCAGATTTTTCACCTAACGAGTTGACTACAAGATTTCATCGTTTTTCACTAGGAATTGATGATGATAAAATAAGGAGAATCGCTCATCTAAATTTAGAAAATTTTCTAAATATTAACACCTTGACATTTTGAAGGAGAAGGAAAAACAACGCATAAAAGACCTATATCGAGAAAGATTAAACCAGTATGGTGCCACGCACGAAGCACTTGGTTGGCCCAGAAACGACCAGCACATTCGTTTCTCAACTCTCGTCAAATACTGGAACTACAAAAACAAAACAATTGTAGACTATGGATGTGGATTTGGTGATTTTTATCAATATTTGGAATCTACTGGCATTATGTGTGATTATGTAGGTTTAGACTTATCTCATGAAATGATTGATATTGCACAGAAAACTCACCCTGATGTAAATTTTAAAACCATTTCTGAACCCCTCGCGGATTTACCAAAATGCGATATTATCACAGCGTGTGGTACACATGCATTATATTTGGAGGATAATTTAAACTTCATAAAAGAATCATTCCAAAAGTTTGCCGTTACAGCAAAAGAGGGATTTGTAGTCACTTTTCTATCTTCTTTTTCGACAAAAAAAAATAAGAAAAACTACTACGCTAATCCATTAATTATTCTTGAGTATGCATATACAATATCAAAACGAATAATTATGGATAATTCGTTTATGCCTTACGAATTTGCTATTTTCGTTGATCTACGAGAGAAAACTAAAAATCTAGCATATAAATAATAAAATTTACCTTGTTTAGAGGATATTGCATACAAAATTTCAAATGAGTAAAAAGATCCCGTTTAACAAACCATATCTTACGGGAGATGAACTTATATCAATCAAAAAGGCGCACGCAAACGGGCAACTAGCCGGTGATGGAACTTTTACAAGAATTGCTTCTGAAACGATAAGGAAGAGAACTCAAAGCGGTAAAGTATTACTAACTCATTCATGCACTGCGGCTTTAGAAATGTGTGCAATATTATCAGAAATTAATATTGGTGATGAAGTCATTATGCCATCTTTTACTTTCGTTTCTACTGCAAATGCAATTGTTTCTAGAGGTGGTGTACCTGTATTCGTCGATGTTAGAGAAGATACTTTAAATTTAAACGAAAATTTAATTGAAGATGCTATAACATCACGAACTATTGCAATTATTGCTGTACACTATGCGGGAGTTGCTTGTGAAATGGATAAAATTATTGAAATAGCAAGAAAACATCAATTACTTGTAATTGAAGATGCTGCTCAAGGGTTCCTATCCAAGTACAAAGATAATCCTCTAGGAAGTATTGGGGAACTTGGTACATTGAGTTTTCATGAAACAAAAAACATACATTCAGGTGAAGGAGGGGCACTTCTTATCAATAGAGAAAAATTTATTGAGCGTGCTGAAATAATACGAGAAAAAGGAACTAATCGCACCCAATTTAATAGAGGTCAAATCGATAAGTACAAGTGGGTAGATATAGGTTCCAGTTACCTACCAGGCGAAATTACTGCAGCCTTTTTAAATGCTCAGTTAAATAAGGCTGATTATATAACTGAAGAAAGACTGAAAATCTGGAATGAATACCACCAGATATTTGAAGATTTGGAAAAAAAAGAAAAAATTCGAAGGCCTATAGTGCCACTAAATTGCGATCATAATGGGCATATTTACTACATTCTTTTGAACAAAAGTTTTAATCAAAATCAAACAATCAATTTAATGAATGAAGAGGGAGTTAACGCAGTATTTCACTATCAACCTCTTCATATATCACCCGCGGGAGAAAGATATGGAAGATACCCATCACCGCTAACAGTTACAGAAGATATATGTATGCGTCTTGTAAGAATGCCAATTTGGATTGGTTTTAATCAACACGATCGTGTCCATGAAGTTCTAAACAAAGCTCTCAATAGACAATAAATTGAAAATATGATATTCAAGAGGTTAAATCATTTATAAATAACTCAATAAAAGACTGCTGAAATTAACTTTAAAATAAATCTTAAGCAATTTTTCTTATATGCACAAAACGGTGTAATATTGAACTTAATAGGCTATATTGCATATATCCTATTGACTAACTTGGGTCTTAACCCATTAATTGTTGTTACTATCAACTACCCCGCAGGAATAATATTGTCCTTTTATTACCATAAAAAGTTCACTTTCAAGCACAGAAATTCAGATAATGAATTAAATAGATTTAGTAGCTATTGCGCTATTTATTTACTCGGATACTTACTGAATATAACCATTCTTTACATATTTCACATAAATTTATTATATCCTCATGAAATGGTTCAACTCTCATCAATTATAATAATCGCATTTATACTTTTTTTTCTAAATAAAAAATTAGTTTTTAATAATTTTTAGTAAGATAATTTTATAATTTTTCACAATGATAAATAAAATCTTTTATTACTTGAGAAACTTACGGTATCGAATTATTTTTTCAGTATTAAGAGATTACTCTAAAGGCAATGTCATTGACATTGGTGGTTGGGATTTTTGCTTAACTGTCCTAAAAAAGAAAATCCCGTTTAAGCATTGGACTGTAGTTGATAGTGATCCAACTCATCTATCCAAGATAAATCATCAATGTATATCAATTGTACAAATGGATGCTTGCAATTTAGACTTCGATGACGATTCCTTTGATACAACGGTGTGCATTCAAGTTGCAGAACATGTTTTCACTCCTTTGAAATTATTTGAAGAAAATGTTCGTGTACTAAAAAAAGGGGGATTTGGGATATTTATGATACCTCAAACAAGTAATTTACATGGTACTCCCTATCATTTTCAAAACTTTACAAAGTTTTGGTGCATTGAAGCATGTCGGGAGTATAAGGTGGAGATGGTAAAACATTATCCATTGGGCGGAACTTGGTCCACGATGGCGTCAAGATTACTCTACACTCCATTTCAAATGATTAGTAGTGCAGTCTTTACATATCCAGAAGCCAAGAGAAATATCTTTTTTTATGTGTTATTTCCTTTCG
>MDSZ01058913.1_pt1 | contig 18355 bp, 23 predicted proteins | sample 811201 | NCBI WGS metagenome assembly MDSZ01 (sample SAMN05326647, study PRJNA326480) | marine metagenome | isolation source: seawater | place: Indian Ocean: North | collected 2010
AATGCAAAATCGTTCCTGTAATTTGGATATTTTATCCTATATAAATTTTTGTAGTGTACATAATTTTTTTGCACGTGTTTTATCATAGCGAACAGATCTTTGGATTTCTTTGTTTTCCTGAAAATTGTCACAGTGGCCCAGACCAAAGGAATGGTGCATTCGTCTTTGCCCAATATCATGTCCTCTCCTGTGGCATCGTACACTTTGTCATGTAACATGAAATCAAAATTACATTTACACAATTCTAATAGCATGTCTGAAAACACAAAAAAATCGCAGTCCATCAATATTGTTGTGTCATACGGTGAATGGTCATAGGCAAGGCTTCTTTCCTTGTTGTACCATGCTATACTTTTGCCTCGGTATGGCCTATTGTTTGTGGTCGAGTTTTCCACTAATTTATAATTGATCATTCCCAAAGGGCTGATGTTTTTAAAAGTTTCGATGTTGGTGACAACAGTGATTTCTAAATTTAGATGTTTCTTGATCTGTGACACACAACGTTCTAGTAACTTGTGATATTTTATTTCTGGTGTATCAAAACAATATAGTAAAACGCCTGTGGTCATTAAGATCTCTTTTTTGCAAGATCTTCATGTAGTTGGTGGTAGGTGTTCAGTGTTTCTTGATTCCTATCTACAAGTTTTGCTAGGAAATCATCAGGCCTGTCGATGAAACAGGGATTGTCATTTACATCTAACACATAAAAATCTTTTTTAGTTTGTTTGAGTGTATGAACTAGATTTATGGTGTCAGCATCGGCACGGAACAGCCTTTCATTGTAAGCCATTATTTGCCTTGAACGCATTTTTTCCAGTGCGTTTCTCTTTGCCTGTGCTACCTTGAAATTAAGGTCAGCATGTTTTTTAAGATTGCCAATATCCATAACTGTATTATACAGTTAATTATTTTTCCAGTCAATTGGTAAATGAAGAACTGGTATTGCGAATAGTTATTATTATTATGAGCTGTTGTTACTTACTGTGGCATCCGCTGATATTGTAGCCACACTTGATAGACCTTGTGCTGTTGTCGGGTTCATAGTGTGTAATGCCCAGTCGGTCTGTCCAATGAAGTTTGCGTATTGGTCAACACCTGACGTGTTACCCGATGTAAATTCGCTGTCTCCTGAGTCTGGATCTGTTAGTGAACACTTAATTGTCACAACAGTGTCATTGCCGTATGTTCCATTATTTACTTTTCCCTCAACCTCAAGGGCCATTGTCGTGTAAGTTCCACTGGACTGTGTTAACTTGATGATTGTTTGGTATGATGTTGTAAAATCATCTACTCCAAGTGCTAAACCATCGGTTGTTAGTGTTTCTCCTGATCCTGATCTTGTTGACGCAGTGCTACCGATGTCAAAGTTACCCAAAGCAGTGATCATTTCATCAACTGATGAATCCTTTGCTGTTGCAGAACCGCCGCCGTTACCCGTCCTAGTCAATTTAATTCTTATTTTTCCACCTGCATTAAAGAAGTGTCTTAGATCATTTCCATTTGCGAAAGTGATTGAAAATTCTACTATGTGAGAAGTCACCCATCTTGTATTTGATTGAGCACTTTCTAATTCTGATGACTCTGAAATCGCTGTTGCGTTTGGACATCCTGCCGCGACAGATGCCGCCAAAGTTGCAAGGTCCGCCTCCACCGCCGCTTTGATCTTTATTGTGTCACCGGAAGTGACCTGAGCTCTCGCTGTCAATGAGTCATTTGTGTGATTTGCAATGTTATCCATTCCTGTCAACAATGCGTTCCACTGTGCCGCTGTGATTGTTGTGGATCCACCATCTACAGTGCCGATATGTGTCTGACCAAGACCGTAGAGTCCTGAGCCTGTGCCTGCAAAATGATTGTATCCAAACGGTGATGAACTTGAGTTTACGAACGTGTTGTATTCGTCGTCTAATATCTTATCCCCTGCTACATATGCCATATTACTTAATTCCTATAACACACTCTGTGAGTGCTGTTTCTTCATTATATTTATGCTTAATCAATCGTCCTATTACATTAAACGCTGTACACTCATCGAGATTGGCCACCCTGGCCTCTCCATTTCCTGCTGATACTACACGATCCCCAGCGTTTCCTGTGCCTTTCAATTTAACCAATACACGTCCTTTGAGAGCCACCATTGGGTGCGTGTCATTGTTTCCTGCGTTAGCGTTCATTAAAAATGCTGGTGAATCGGATATCACACCAAACACAGAATTGCAAAGTTCATCATTGCACTTGGTAATTTCAGCGGATCCACCTAACATCACCACATCACCCACAGACAGCGGGGCATCTGATTCGTATCTCTCAGCCAAGTCAGCGTACTGTGCCGCTGTCGCTGTTGCGTGAATTACGTTCGCCCTGATGTCAACAAGTGTGGGTGCGGACATTTCCGTTCCACCAACGTCAGTGGATTTGAAGGCTGTCCACGCTCCGCCTGAGTTTCCAAATATTGTTGTTCCATCATCGGCGAATGTTTCGTCCCATACCCAGAAAAGGTCCTGTTCTGTGGCTGTTGATGCGTCACCTCTGTTGACTTTCAATCCTGAATAACTAGGCATTCCTGAGTTGGATGAAACGTTTCTGTTTAATTCTATTATGTTGTCTTCAACTGTCAAAGTGGATGTGTTACTTGTTATGGAATCACCGTCTACCGTAAGGCTTCCGTGTATTCTCACATCACCTGTGTCACCCTGCATCGTCAACACTGATTTTGTCACTCCACCGTCATTTACTGTGAAGGCAATGTTTCCATTCGCCGTGACGTTTGCCACCGTAAAGTTGTCTCCAGACATGGTCATTGTTATGTCTGAACCGGCACCTAATCTTAGTCCGTTGTCGTTGAGTATTTCTAAATGTCCTGTTGTGGAGTCGTTCTGGTCTGATCTTAGGAAGTTTGCCACCGCGATGCCTCCGAGTGCATCTGAGTCTGTTGCTGTTCCTCTGAATTTGGCATTGGACACTGAAGTTGAAAGTTGTACACCCTGAGCCACTGATGAGAAACCTGCCGCAATCAAGGCCGCCGCGTTCGTTTCTGATGAGTCTGGGGTAAAAGCAAGATTTGACACTATTCCGACCACTGTGTCCTGTGTCACAAGTTTTAGTATTGACCTAAACACACCTGTGTTGTCTTTCACTGTTTCAGTCACCACCTGTGTCACACCCGATCCTGTAACCGTAGTTGGACCTATCAATGTGAAAGCCGTGCCGTCATACACATATAATTGATTGTTTGCTGTGTCAAACCACAAATCACCTTTCACAGCATCTGTTGGCGCCGTGGCCGAATTTGTTGGTGATCCTACTGGTTTGAATTTTGTTCCATCGTAAACGTTTATTTGTTTGTTGGTCTGATCGAACCACAGTTGTCCTTGTATCTTGTTCGACGGTGCTGATGTGTTGTTGAAATTCTCTAGTATTTTGATAAGGTTCTCATTCAGTTTTTCACCAAAGCCTGCATAGCCTTTTCCAAATAAAGTGAGGTCAGTTGTGGCCGTATCGATGGTTCCATCTGCTAGAGTCACCAATAGGGTACCGAATGTGTTGTTAATCTTATACGCCATGTATGGATATTTATGCTTCGATCAAAGGCTTTGTGTACCTGCTAAATTTAGTGTAAAAGTGCCCATCTATCGGTTTTCCGTAATTTGGGTCTGCTTTGAGCAGATGAAATGTCAATCCAATCTTCCATTTTATCTTGTCAATGTTATAATTGCTTGAACCGTGTATAGCACACGAATCCTGTACAATAGCGTTGCCTGGACTCCAAGCAAACGTGTTTTCTATGCTTATCCCTTCGTAGGCCGACCGTGATACATTTTCACTCACATGTTTTTGGAACCACTCTTGCGAGATTGCCCCATATTTTACATTTTCAACCCCATATTCTTCATATGGTTTCTCTCGCAACACGTTGCTGTAACTTGGGAAATATTTGTTTTGCCTTCCTCTTTGAAACTGTGTACCTCTGCTTTTGTAACGCTGTTCACAAACATAATAGAATAGTTCTACATCATCTGACACGGCTATGGGTATGATTATGTCCTTATATGGCTTATAACCTGGAATGTGAGTAACGCAATCTGTGTGCAACTGATATGGAGACACTATTTTGAAAAACTGATCACCAACATTGATTGGATCGTCACTGACATCACTGTAATATGTAAAGTCACCAAATTGTTTTTGCAATTTGCTGTGCGTAATTTCTCTTACAAGTTCATATCTACTAGGATGATTTATATGTAAGATCTTGTTGTTGATGTTTTCTCCGTTTTCTTCATACTCTTTATTAAAAAAATTTAACAAGGTAGATATTTCGCCTTCGTGGATGAAATTTTCAATCATGTACGATGGTTCATCCTCATTTTCAAAAAATCTTATATCTGGGTCATGTATTATGTCCTTGTCTGGAGGAAGTACACTAGCAGGATTGGATTTATAAAATTTAGGCATTTTCCTCCATTCTGGGATCTGCTTTGCATTCGCTGAAACCTTGCATCTGGGGGAAAACACTGAATACTGTAGAAGGCTTATATTCAGGGATATTTTTAAACAGTCTCAGTGTGATGCCAAGTTTATACTTGCCACCTTTAATTTTGTAGTTTGTTGCGCCGTGTATCATAGAACTGTCTGTAACAATCGCTCTGCCCGGTGTCCATGGTAGCATTTTATTTAGACTGAAACCTTGTAGCATTTCATAATCATAAATTTCACCAAAGTATTCGTTGTACCAGTCTTTAGATATCATTTTGTCAGGATCGGACTCATAGTTTTTAAAGAACTTATATTCTCCGTATGGCTTCTCTCTCATGATATCTGAATAAAGAGCAAACATATTATCAATGTGTTTGTATTTGAAATGGCATCCTCTTCCGTACCAACGCTGATTGAATGTGTAGTATGGCGAATCTACACCACCCTCCATTTCCAAAGGAATCAAAACATCTTTGTATGGCACATAGCCAGGTATGTGGATCAAAGAATCTGTGTGCGGAGCAAAAATTCCTTGTTGCCAAAAATAAAAATCGGAACTTTGTTTTTGCTTGTCACTATTGATATCACTGTAACTGAACCATTTTCCAAATTGTTCATTCAGTTTTGGGATCAATATTTCCCTCAGTTCAGGATATTTCAGAGGATATACCAAAAAGAAATGGCTTTTGTTCAATTTAACAACTTCGCTTGTTACCCTATCATAATAAAATTTTTTACAATATTCTATTTCAAAGTCGTCTAAAAAATCTATTTGATATGGCTGTTCTTCTGGAATGAATCCTTCGAACGATTTGTCCTCTGGATTGTGTATCAGATCTTTACCATACACTCCTAATTCTTTTGCTTTATGAACGTGAGTCATACATCTCCAATAGGTCTTTTATTGATTGTGTGAAGGACATCTGAAAACTATACCTATCATAATCTGTTTCGTTGAATGCATTATGTAAGGTGTCCGTTGTTGCTAATAAAGATTTTTTTGTATAATGATGTGTGTGTACTACATTTTTATTTTCATCGTAAAATTCCAACCTGGTCTCATGAGGCATGTTATCTGGAGCCAACAAGGTAAGCAAAACACAATTCCTGTGCTTTGTGTGGTGAGCGTCTATGTGTGGTACCATATCGGTTTTTGGTTTCAACCTTATAAAATTCATTGTGGCAGGTTCGCACAACATATCTGTGATAATTTTTTTGGCTTCCAACATTTCTGCTGATACTGATAATTGATTGTCGTATGTGCTACAAACTTCATAGTTTGTTTTTTGTTTGCTCAGTATCGATTGATGATATTTGAAAGTATTTTCTTTAGCCTGTTGTAAAAGTTTTAACCTAAGTTTATCGTCAAACTGAAAGTCTAACTCATGACAGTACGTCTTACTCATCTATAACTCCCACTAAATGCAGACGATCTTCCCAACTTGCATTAATCGCCGTATGCATCTTTGTCGTATCTACTACGTAAGATTTGCCGTCCGCGGGCAACTGTAATAATTCTTTATCGACTATAAAAAAGCATTTTTCATTCGTTATCAGAGGAACATGTAATCTCTTTTTATGATCCCAGTGATAAGTGTAACATTCCTTTGACTTCAATCTCATCAATCTCGTCCTGAACATTTTTAAATCTCTAATTATAGAATTGGTGTACGGCATATCAAATATTGGCACATTAAAATCTTTTTCTTTGTACGGTGCTAAATCAACGTAATAACCACACCCCCTGAAAGGATCCAAGTTGTCATTAGTTCCTTGAATTCCTATCTGACTAGAAAATTTAGGCAAGATTTTAATTTCTTCAAGAACTTTATTAATATCTATCTGCATTTTATTTCTCCAAAAGGTATGTCATGTATTCCCATGTGGAATACAATACGTTCCTTGGTTGGCGACTTAACACCGTGGGCAACTTTTGTGTTGATCACTGTCATGTTTTTATACAGTACTTCTGTGCCGTCGGCAAAGTAAAGTTCGCCTGTCATTTCTGTCATTGGTATCACAACAGAACATTTGCTTAAAACGTCTGTGTGTAGGGGAAGTTCTCCCCCGGGCAATACACGGAAAAAATTACAACGCCATTCTCGAGGACGCACTCCTAAATGATTCCAAATTTTCTTTATTTCTCTTAACAACGGTCTATCAAACTCTTTTATTTCTTGAACAAAAAATTTATTGTTTTCCCAGCTCATGTATTCTTTATAAAGTTCATTACTGTCCTCCCATGTATCATTCATGTATGATCTTAGTAGATCAATATCCACAGCATAATCTGTTTGAATGTAATTAGGCATCTAAGTCCTCCTGGGACAGGAATGAAATAATAATGTGTGCCCTTGGAGATTTGCCTTTGTTCCATGCACTATGTCTTAATCCTTGGTTCAAAAACCAGCACTCTCCTGGTTGCATTGTCTGTTCGTGTTTTGTGCCATCTTTATCGATCGCATAGAAGCCACAGCCTTCATTAGTGGTAAGCGGTATATGATATCTCACGCTGTAATCTGTGTTATAATCAATGTGTTCTCCCACATATGCCCCTGGATCCATAACGGCAATTCTTGCCCTGGTGTGTTCTGCTTTAAAACTTTTCAACACTTCCTCTATGTAGGTCCCTTTGACCCAATCTTTTATTTTGTTATAATGCCTTTCGTCTAATCTACTTTTTGGAATTTTTTTGTCATAAATCCTTTCCTCCATGGCTTCGTTGTATTCCGTCAAAGCAATCTGTTTGTATGGCGAACCGTTGACTTCATATCTTCCTTCTTTGTCCTCCACTATGTAATTTTCAAAAGGCTTTACGTAATTACGAAAGTCCCAAGCCATTCTTTTATTGCCTAGCCCTTTACGTAACTCCGATTCTTCAACATCATTGTCCTGCAAAAATTTGTATGCATCTTCAATGGTATCAAACTTAAGGCCAAATGCTTTTTGCAATTTTGGGGCCTTTCCCCCGACCTTTACTCCGTATCCATACTCAGTTTTCAAGTCGTCCTCCTGTATGGGCATTTTCCTAAGTATTTCATTGATCCTATCAAAATCAAATTTATAGGGTAATTTTTTAAATGGGGGTAATTCGTGTCTCTTTAACATAATTCTGTCACCGCTTTGTACTGCCAGCACTCATCATGCTTTGGATCACACACTGCGACTTTATCATCAAGCATGTTCCATTCGGTTTTTGTTTTTTCTCCAATTGCCATCACCAGTTTGCGTAGGTGTCGAGGTGACCTGCATCTGCTTATGAATGCTTTTTTGTAACCAAGACTCTTAGCAATCTCTAATTGTTGTTGCACCATTTGACAAACATGATCGTCTCCGATAATTTTTGATGTCCTTCTCATCTCTGGACTTTCGTAATATCTGTTAAGAATCCTCACTTCGTCATCTGCAAAGTATGATTTTCTTTGTATGATGCTAGAAAATCCCACTATCTCATTTTCACGTTCGTAGATACTTATTGCTTCTAGATCCAGCCAGTCAATATCCTTATAGTTGTCCGCCAATCTATCCGACTCATTGAATTGGTAATCCTTTAATCTTCTTATGACATCTGTGCGTTCATGCGGAAGAAAAGTTAAAGATGTCGCTGGTTTATGGCTGTCTAAAGGTTTCAACATGATCCCAAAACTCCTGTTTCTTTTTGCCATGCACCAACAGATGCACACGTTCTTCATCTGAATTATTTTCTACATAATGTTCATAATGTATGTTCAACACCAGAGGCATGCCTGGCCTATAGTGGACTTCCTTGTTGTTCAAAACAAATTTGTTTCCGGTTGGATAACTAAGGCAAATGTTAAGTGGCTCAAGCCAATTACGCTCTGGCACATCTATGTGTTTGGCGATATAACCTTTTGGCTTGATCACCAAAAACCTCACATCATCAATTCGGGCGAAAGGCAATGATCTCACCCATTGTAGAGTACCCATACACCTTTCTCCAATTTCTGTAACAAAAGGTTTTTCACGTTTTTTTCTGTATTCCCAATGGCTATTTGTCTTGTCGGCTCCGAATCCAAACAAAGTTATCGCATACCAATCCTTGTGACCGTCTTCTGGTCGGTGTATGACCAATTCATGTTTTACCTGTTTGTATTCCCTTAGAATCGCATTGGTTGGCACCATGAAGTTCATTTCAACATATTCAACACTGCTGTCTCTGTTAAATTTTTGAGTAATCATGATGATCCTTGTGGTTTCCCTCGAAAGGCGCAACTAGATTTATTAGGAATCGATTTGCAGGGCCTTCGGCATCGTGTCCAAAAAAATTCAAGATTCCAAATCCAAAATATGCAAGGAAGAACAGCATACTGTTGACGATCAGGGCATTTACGCCGAAAAGTAAGTATGTGCCTATCCAATGTGCCGCAAATATGTATTTTCCGTAATTGTGGAAAAACATTACTCTTGGATTTCTAAACAAGTCTATCATGTATTTTCGAGGTATATGTTTTACTCTCCATAAACTAAAAAGTATCACATACCAAGGATGATTTTTTGGACTGTGAGGGTCTTTTTCTGTGTCTGCAAAAGCATGATGGAGCCTATGGACTCCCGCCCATGTCAAAGCACTACGACCTCCGCATAATAAACCGAGGTATAATAGAATTATTTCGCCCAGTGCGTTTGTTTTGTAGTCACCGTGAGCAAAGTACCTATGGTAGCCATAGGTTATTCCTATCGCCGCCGTTACCCAGTAAATCATGTATCCGTACAATATTATCATTTGAAATATTTATAGTCCTCCCAGTCATGCGGTTTATTTGCATGATTAGTAAAATGCACGAATTTAATATCAGGATGGAATTCACCTCCCAAGTATATGTAATCGTTACCAGTTAATTTTTTGTATTTCATTGTTGTGGTTGTTTGCCATTTGGCCATGTCTCTTCCGCCTATTACGATATCATCACTGCACCACCGTGTGACCCAACTCTTAGGAGTAAGTTTCAGTTCTAACCTTTCTTTAACAGAATCTTCAACAAAATATTGTTCTCCGTTGATAGGTCCTTTGGTCACTCCGTTATCTATGTAGTGCCTTTGCCATTTCAGATGGTCTTTCATAAATTTGTCGTATATGTATTTGCACTCAGTAGGATAATATTTGAAGAATCCACCATTCAAGTTGTAGCCTTCCTTAACCGTGTCCCTCCACCATCCCGGTATTGACACAAATTCACCCTTCTTAACTGGAAATTCAAAAAGTTCTTTGTAGTCATTTATAAGCAATACATCGATGTCCATAACCACGACCGGCTCATCAATGTCCATGTTCATCACAGACATCTTGTTCCATTGCATTAGTATATCTTTTTGCATGGGCTCATGTATCCAGTGGAAATCGTATTCAGGGAGTTTGTCCTGTAGGTATTGCTCATATTCCGGACCATACCTATCTCCTATCCTTACTGCAAATATTTTCATACCTTGTATCTAATCTCCTTTGCAACAGTATCAAAATCCTTATCTTCTATTGTGAATCTGAGTATAATCCTCTCCTCGCTAGATTTTTTAACACTGTGTTTTTTTTGCACATCTATTAAGGCCTGTGTGTAAAAATGATCTTCTTCACCTATTGTTATAGGCGATGCATTGTCACTCAAAACAAAACAAACAGCACATCGAGCCGATCCCCAATCTGTATGTGGCTCCACATAGAAATCCTCACCAATGAAATACCATCTGGTCTTGCCTTTTATGTTCAAGTCTTCCATTATCTTCTTTATTCTAGCATTTTCATAATATGATATCAACCATTTGCCGGACTCCTGTGTCTTTGGTCCGCCGTGCAGTACCGCGGTCTCCCTGGCCTTTTCGGCATCAATCAAAAGAGCATTCCGATTGATAGGGTAATCCAAGTTAACTATACTGGGCATAGTACTCCTTTATCTCCAGCAGTTCAGGAACAAGCGACTCGATTTTAAATCCTCTCTTTTGGTTCAAGAAGTCAACCCACTGGAAAACTCGATCTTTATTTTTTAGGAAAAAAGTTTTATCTTCTAATGTTTCATGAGAAGTCCAGGACCACAAGGACTCTTTTCTAGTTACTTTTGGGTTATTTGCACACCATATAGATTCTGCATGTTTCTTGTTGAAACGGTCTAACATGTGTTGTGGGATCATTGCCGGACTAACATACGTGGGTGTAGTTGCTGTCAATATGTTTATCCTACCAATACTTTTCATTTTTGTGAAATATTTTATTGCGTCTTCTACATTGAAGAAATTGTAAATTGAAAGAGTAATAGAAATAGATAACTTTTTCTTGGTAGTCCTGTAATATTTTTCAATCTTTGATACGACGTCATTAAAATCTGTGCTTCGTATCCAGTTGTATTGCTCACCTATACCGTCTATGCTCACTGATAGATATAAGTTTTTAATATCTTTTAATATATCAAGCACTTGGTCACTCATCATAGACAGATTTGTTGATAAAGTAATTTGGCATTCTAACTTTTCTTTTTTGATTTTTTGAAGCAACTTCAAGTTTCTTTTGTCCGCAAGAGGTTCTCCACCTTTCAACATAAGTTGTTCAACAGATGGCACTATTTGTAAAATTTTATCATAGTCTTCGTCGGTCATGCTGTAATTGTTTTTTGCAAACCTGGTACTATTTTCTCGGAATCCTAGTCCTTGTTCGACTGCTTCTTTGTCGATGGCCATCCATTTACTGCTGAACTTTGATCCACAAGTCACACACGAGGCATTACAGGCGTTGCTCGGCGTGAACTCTAGGTACTTTACGTCATACTTGTCGTTTCTGAAGTTATCATCACTCCATGGCAGTTTCTCCCCCATGAAATCTACTAGAGCCGGCCTGCCTTTTTCTCGATTACTCTTGCATGTGAAACAAAGCGAGGGCCATTTTCCTTTTTTAAATTCATCTCGGATCAATCCTTGAGATTCGCCATTAATGAAATCAGTTAGACTTTTTTCTCTAGAGATGTGTCCTAGGCTTACGTGTGGTGATCCACAGCATGTCACTATGTTTCCGTCGGGATTGATTGTTACTCCTGAAAACGGAATCTTACAGATTGTTGGCTTCCTTTTATTATATTCTATTTCCAATTTACCGGCTCCTTATGCCATAATTTTTTCCAATTATTTTTGCGATTTCTACTTAACATTTCTAAGTAATCATTAATGCGTGTTTTAGTCTCATTTTTAGCATGTAACTTTAGTTCAGCAAAAAAATTCTTATCCGAGTCCTCGAAATTTTTATACATTTGTGTAATTTTATTTTTTGCACTCTGGTTAAGGTTCCTTACAGACAGTACATTCCAGTCAGGGTTATCTTTTTTTGAGGTTTCCATCACGTAGGAAAATGTAGACATTTCTAGGTTAAAATTTTTTTTGTAATAATTTTTTATTTCTTTTAATTCAAACACGTTCAAAAGTTGCACTGTCAATGTCAACTTCATAATATATCTGTGATAGTGCATTAAATTGTTTTCAAACTGCTCTACGTCTATAGGATGCCTAATGAATCCTAGTTTTTCACCATAATGATCACAGGAGACTAGCAATTGGACATTCTTATATCTCTGCACGAGATCCTCAAAACAATATTTGTTCCATTTTAGATTTGTTAAATTTGTTTCTATTTCGATAGATATTTCTTGTGAATATTTTTGTGGCATGTCTTCTAAAAAAAATTTCCAAAATTTCGGAATAGCAAAAGGTTCGCCACCAGTTACAGATATTGTTCCGATGTGTTCCGCATTTTTAATGAGATCTTTTTTAAACAGATCAAAGTCGCCGTATGATACTCCAGGAAAAGTTCCCCAGGTATCGGTCGTGTATCCAATTTGTTTTAGTTCTTTTTGCCTTGTCGTGGAATTGTACGGTATACACATAATACATGAGAGATTACAATGGTTTCCAAAATTCCGTATACGTAAGTTAATTTTTTCTATTTTTTTAGGTTGTCTTTCTTCTATAAGTTTGGTTCTGACCGAATGCCCAACTTTATTTTCCTGTTGATAACAGGTCTCACACAAATCTATCCTCTCACCTGCTAACATTTTTTCCCTTATTTTATTCATACCCGCCGATAAGAAAAACTCTATAGGACCTACGTTTTTCCAGTTTGCTTTATCGCCAAAAAATTTTTTTGATTTGTCGTGGTCTGCCCAGCAACATAGATCGTATATGCCAGTGTTGTTGCTGTACACTGTGTCAAAAGGCAATGGACAGTAAGAGTCTTTTACTTCCATGTGACAATTTCCTCTATATCCGGCTTCAACGGATTTTTGTAATAAGGCATCTCCCCATCTTTGTACCCTATCCCCAAGAGAAACGCAACATTTTTCCATCCTTTTCTTAATGGTGCAAGTATATTTGTGAACTGTGTTTCAGAATAATAATAGCACTTACAGAAACTGGCATGTAGTCCTTGTTCTGCCGCCAATAAAGTGGTGCCGTGTCCATGCATGGACGCTGAAATGATCCAGTCGTCATTGTCCTTGTAGTCTATTAAAAGCCTTTTGTAATTTTTTTCCATTTGTTTTTTTGTTGGAAAGCCTGGAACCTGATAGTAAACCAATAGATATGGTGCAGTGACCTGTTCATTGAATGAGAACCCCTGTTGCTTTGCGGATTTTTGCCTGTTCTCGTAAGATGAATCTTGTCTCATTGTTTCTCTCTGCTTTTTCCATTTGGTGTATATTTCTTTTTGCCTTTCAATAGGATAATTTGCAAATGCTCTTTTCTCGTATCCTGTCACTGTCTGTAAAGCAACAATTTCTTTTTCGTCTTTGTGTTCAGGACCATACACATCGATGTTGTAGGCCCACATGTTGTTTTTGTGCGGCACTAGATGATGTGCATCTTTCAAAATTTTATCTATTTTTTCACGTCCTGGATCATCAGACTTAAAATGATGTATGTTTTCCCTAAACTTCATTAATTTTTGCAGGTCGGTCATTTCTTTGTTCCCATTATCATAAATCTTTTATACTTGCCCATGTCCTTTTCGAAAGATCTAATGTTATTTAATAGGTGATCATACTGCTTTACAAAGGAGTCAAGACTTTCAACACAGTTGATGTGTTGAGAAACTTCTACATAATCATTGCTTTGTAAAACAAAAAGAGTGTGCTCCGGAGACTTTTGTATTGTGTCGAAGAGCAAATTCTGTTCCATATGCTCACAACTGGTGTTGATTACAATGCTGAAACTTTTATCTGCGATACTAAGATCTTCGACATTTTTTTCCACGAACTCTATGCTCGGAAACAATATTCTGCCCACCTGTCCAGCGTATGGATCATAGTCATACGAATATATGTGTCTTATCGGCTTGATCGAAAAATGGTCCGACACTATCTTGGCCATCAATCCATACCAGCCACCAAGTATTGCTATGTCGATACTGTCTTTGGTCTTCATCTTGAAGTGGTAAGGGTATTGGTTTAAACAATCGATCAACCATGTTTTACAGTCAAATTGATTTTGATTGAAGCAGTCCAAGACGTCAATGAGTCTACCTGGAAATTTATTGGCTATCTTCTTTATATTCTTGTAGATATCAATTATTTGCTGGTTGTACTTGTTCATATTTGCCATTATACAACACAATAGCACTATTATCAATGTTTTCCAACCAACTGGTAATATTATTTGACTTGATAAGTTGGTAATCCACCTGTTCGTTGTATATGAATCTGTCAATTCCTGAATATAATCTAAGGTACATGTCTCTATGTTCCATAAATTTTTTAAAAATATGGTCATGATTGCTCCAACGCATGATACTGGAGTTTACCATAGTGTTTTGTGTTATCCTAAATACGTAATCGTCCTTCACGCCTTTCCATGGAGTACTATCTATCAGAGAAAAATTATTGAAATCTTCGCACAAGAAATCAATATTGGAATTTATTTTTATGTCTAGATCAAAAAAAAGACTTTCACCTATGTTTTCTAAAAGGGCAAGTTTATGCCACACTCCACGCAGGAATGGATATTTTACAGGCCGGTCATACTCAAATTCGGGATTGTCGGTGTAACAAACAAATTGATGAGGAACTGATAGATTATTTGCTATAGAGTCTTTGAGATCCTCGACGAAATGTCTTGGGTACTTGTCTCCCCATCTAACACAATATACTGTTAACATTATTTGTTTTGTTTTTCTACAATATCTTTATAGGTCAAAAGTACCTCTAGTGGCGTTTTTGCCTGACGTATTTTCTTCTTGTCTTCGTTTCCGTTGTAGTCTTTCACGATATCTTTGTCAAAAACTTTCAGTTTTAGGTTGAACAGTTGCTCAGCATGTTCTTTTTCACTGTAATTCAATACAAAGTCGATGACACTATCAAAACTACGCATTGGACTGTCTTCCATTTTGATTTTCATTCTCGCATCAACTACCCTGTTCAATTGATTCAATGCTTCTTTGTTTCTGGCAACAGTTGAATCTGCTATTTTTGCCAATGGATACTCCTCTACAAGATCTCTGAAATCATTATGTGTCATGTCGACTGGCAGGTAATGATTGATTGCACGTTTGCCCTCTTTGTAAATTACCTCTACTGTCATGTTGTCAGGATCAGTGTAGTATGCTTCGATGATCTTTCCTGTAAATATTGCCATTCTATTTCTCCTATGATTTCTGTATTTTAAACGAATATGTGTTAACTGTCGACGGTGTTCCGTCTGGAAATTCCTGTGCTCGGTAATCACTGCCACTGACAAATCTGGTTTGATAATTTCCACTTCCACCAGTCAATTGTGTATTAACAATGGCTGACCCTCTCAAATTACCAATACTACCATCAATGTTATATGAAATTTGGTTTCCGGCTGAATTATTTACAACGTGATGTCTAATATATTCCTGCATTAATGCGCCTAAATTGGCTGTTGAATACTGTTGCAAGTCATTATTTGAATCTATTTGTAATGGAGGATTGAATGATCCAAGCACTCCTGTGATTAAATGAAGATAATAGTTCGTTATTGTCTGTGGTTGATCCAAAGTTTCACCTATTTCATCTGCTGAATAAAGTGATGTGTCTGCCCTGGTGTCAGTGAACACTGGTGTTGATGAAACTAAAGTAGATCCCGACACGGAATCTGATGTTGCAATATGATATGTTCCTGCCTGGTCCGATGTTGTCGTGGCCGCTGACAAAAGATTTATTGCTGGAAGTATAAATGTGTCAACAAAATCTGTTTCTGTCATTGCCCTTATCTGAGTTCCTGTCCAGTATACCGGAAATGTTTTCCCTGTATCTGATGTCGTGATGTTTGCAGTCTGTGTGGTTTGCGTTATTCTCTGATATGACACTGTAACAACGCTTGGCTCTGCAGTGGTCGCCTCACTGGGAAAACTGCCTGATGCTGTTGATGCCGCACCTGCCTGTAGTCTCGTGTCGTCTATACTAGTAAGATTACCCCCGGAGCCGGAAACACTCAACACTCTCGATGGATTTAAAGAATAATAGTAAACTGCCAGCGAATAAAGATTATTTAGATCGGATGTTTTTGCCTGTTGGAGTTGAGATCCATTGTATAATAAGGGTACTCTGACAGTCATCTACGCTCCTGCGCCGTTGATGGTCTTAAGTACGCTCCCTGTACTACTTAGAATCTGTAGTGATGTTGGTGTAGCCATCATGGCCGCTGTGACAGTGCCTGAATCACCTGTTGTAACAACCGAACCTGTAACATTAGGAATTGTTATGGTCCTGTCTGCTGTTGGATTTGCCACTGTTAATGTAGTTTCGAATCCATCGTCTGTGGATCCTTCAAAAATAATTGTGCCATTCTGCGTAATCTCTATTCCTGATGTTGTGACTGCACCCGTGATAGGACCTGTGAAGGCCGTTGCATTTACAGTTCCAGAAACATCTAGTTTGGTCGAAGGCGAAGTGGTTCCTATACCAACTCTGCTTTCCGAGCCATCTATTGACATTACAGTAGAAGGTGAACCGCCGTCATTAACTTTGAAAGTTATATCAGTGTTCTGTTCGTTGTTCTGTATATTGATTCCTGTTCCGTCCACTGTGATGGATAGGTCGTTGTCAGCACCAACAGTCAATCCTGAATCTGTTAGTATTCCTATCGTACCAGTTGTTGTGTCGTTGGCGTCTGACCTTAAAAAAGATGCCGCCGCTATACCACCAAGTTTGTCAGCGTCTGTTGAAGTTCCGTGTAATTTTATTCCAGACGGTGATGTTGTTAATGTGATTCCTTTGAATACTGTTGGGAAACCTGTTATTGTGGTCTGTGGCGTGAATTCCGTGTCTGATATTATTGCAATCAGAGTATCATCACTGTACCATTTTGTCACTGGCTGACTGTTCGTCAGTGAATCGGTTACATTTTCAAAAATGAAACCATTAAGTGCTCCTGTTGATGATGGAGGACCAACCAATACACTTTGCGAACCATCATAATAATAAAGTTGCCCGGTGTCTGAGTCTATCCAAAGATCACCTTGTTGAATAGCAGTTGGTTGTGTCGACTGATAAGGAACGTTACCTCCTGCAGGAACAAAAGCAGTTCCTGTGTATACCTTTAACCTATTTCCCGACGAATCATAATACAGTTGACCTTGTATTGGTTTGGTTGGTGCCGAAGGACCTGCAAAATTTTCTAAGAGGTGAAGGAAATTTTCACCAATCAATTCTCCATATCCTGCATATCCTTTTCCAATTAAACTAAGGTCAGTTTGTGTGTTGACGACACCGTCCTGCACAATGTACTGGTTAGGTGAAGCCGAACTGTTAGTCTTGTTTACTGTATATGCCATCTATTAGTATCCTGTGTTACCACCTGAAGTTGTACCACTTACAGTGTTAGAAGTAGTCAGGTTGGTTGAACTTGTTTCAGTAAATGTAGTTAAACTTTGAATTCTAAGTGTGTAATCAATCTGAATCAATCTGTTCAGTGACTTTTGCACAGGGTGGAAAACCACGTGAGTGAGAAGTTTGTTTGAAGCACCATTCTCAGATCCTTCCCATGATTTCAATCCTAGTTCATCGAACACGTATTCGCCATTGAAGTTTGTTGTGTTGTCAAAAGATTCCTGTCCTGTCGGCTCACCATAATCAAGAGTGCAAGTGCATACTATATCGGTGTACTTGTTTCCGGTTATGTGCCTTACCTCCATCTTGTTTCGTGATGTGTCTTTGTTTGCAGTAGAGTTATCGTCTATTACTTTGTAATATGTTTGATTGTAAAGAGTCGAATTTGTTCCTGTTGTGTTGGGAGTCAAATATGTGATAATACCGGTAGGATCAACACTTGTACCTCCGTTTCCAAAAGCCATCTCATGTATGAAGCCTGTTGATTTGTTTGCCAATGAGTTTGCCATTGCCTGCGACATGTTTTCATAGTGTATTGCGTTTCTCTTGTCTACAATCACTTCGCCCGTTTCAGGATCGAAAATCTTGATATGTCCCTGCATCATCACTCCTGTGTGATCTTGTGGCTTCTTGTGCTCTTCTTGTGCTTCCGTGGGTTTGTTGTCCTGTGTCATCTAGTGTATTTATTCAGGTGTGTTTGTCGGCTCGTCCGCTATGAATTTAGCCTGTTGAGTGGTAGACCCTTGTAGACCTTTACCATCAGCAGGATTACCATCGGCCGGTGTAGTCCATACCTGTCCTCTCTTGTGTAATATTTTGATCTGTGTTGAAATCGCCGGTACACTACTCAAAGTAACCGATGACGTGCTTCCATCCACAGAATAGTTAATAGTTGATCCGTCCTCGCTAGTGAGCAACAATCGTTGGCCACCAATGAATATGTCTAACTCACTAGCAGATGATGGTGCTTGTGATAGTGTGAACGTTGCCGTACTGCCATCACCAGTGAAGGTGTTTGTATGTACGGTGTCCGCATAAGGGAT
>MDSZ01253934.1_pt1 | contig 18355 bp, 14 predicted proteins | sample 811201 | NCBI WGS metagenome assembly MDSZ01 (sample SAMN05326647, study PRJNA326480) | marine metagenome | isolation source: seawater | place: Indian Ocean: North | collected 2010
TCTTAAAAAAAAATTATTAATTATATCTTACATAATAGATCAATTCACTATTTAAAGGAATCAGATAATTGTATTTTTCCTAAATAATATTTTATTTTTGAGCTAATTCCTGAAATTAATTCTTTATATCCTAAAAAAATTATATTTTTATAATTAGCAAATAAAATCATTGAAAATAAAGATTGAAATCTTGAGATAAATTTCAATTTGAACTTATCGTCTTTTAGCAATAAATAGTACTTCAAGAAAGCATGTATATTTGGTAATTCCCAATCATGATATTTCATTAACTTATTACTTTTTTTATTAGTAATAATTATATTAGAAAATTGTCTAGGGTCATTTGTATTAGCTAAATCAAAATACTCAGAAAAAGGCCATCCTTCAGTTAGTAATCTTTTATAATTTGAATCATTAGACGTGATAACTTTTATATATTCATCATAAATAAATTGCATCTTATAAAGTGCTTTTAAATTAAGGTAAAACCACATATCTGGCATTCCTGCATTTAGTTGATTAAATAATGGCAATATTACTCTTGGATAATTTTTTTCTGAACTAATAAAATCAAAAATTGACTGGTTTATTCTTACTGGATTTCTAATATAAGCACCACCTCTGCAACTAATATCATATCTTGTCAAAATAATCATATCTGGATCAAAATAAGTTTTATCTATAAATTCTATAGCTTTTCTTATGACAATCTGTCTAGAATAAAGTTGGCTTGCGGATCTAGATGCTGAACTGACAAGATTATTTTTAATATTTTTCCTTTTGAACCAAGCATCTCTTTTTTTAATTCTTTTGGATTCATAATCTCCAAAAATCGGTTTCAATTGTTCTTGAAATTTCTCTTGAGAAGAAGAAATATATATTTCTGGCTTATAAGTTCTTTTTACTTCTTCTATTCCTATTTCATCCCACAAGCCACAAATAGTTTTATATTCATGACTTTTAAGAAGATTTTTTAAATACTTAGAACCCTTGAAAAAATCAGACATAGCTTCTTTTCTTGGAGTCCCATCATCCCCAAGTCCCCAAGGAACTCTCTTACATGTATATCCTGATAGCAAAAGTAATACTTTCATTTATTTCAATAAAGAAAATATAATTTAAAAAAATTCCAAAATTTAATCGAATAATAAAATCTACGTTTGTTTTAAACTTCCTTTTTCAATTGTTAGAATCCTATCACAAAATCTTAAAGTTGATAGTCTATGGGCAACTAAAAAGATAGTTTTTGATTTATCTAAATTTCTTATTGAATCCATTACTTCTTGTTCGGTTTTTCTGTCTAAAGCACTAGTCGCTTCATCAAAAATAATCAATTCAGATTCTTTATAAAGAGATCTAGCTATTCCAATTCTTTGCTTTTGACCTCCACTTAAATTTATTCCTCCTTCCCCTACAATTGTCTCATATCCTCTGGAACAAGATTCTATATAAGAAGAAATTCTTGCCATATTTGCGCATTGCTTAACTTTATCAAAATCGATCATATCTTTTCTTATTCCAAATGCAATATTCTCTGCAAAGGAATTATCAGTAAGATAAATATTTTGTGGAACATGGGCTATTTTTTTCATCCATCTCTCAATATTTTTTCTAGAATGAATATTTACTCCATCCACTAAAATTTCTCCATAAGTAGGTTTTAATAATCCCATTAAAATATCAATAAAAGTACTTTTCCCTCCACCAGTTGGACCAATTATCCCTATCTTTTCACCTTTCTTTATCTCCAAATTTATATTTTCAATAATTAAAGGAGAGTCATTTTTATATTTAAAACCTATAGATTTAAAGTGAATTTTATTTTGAAAAATATTACTTTTCTTTTTATTATTAAGTTTTCGCCCTTCTTCTAAATCTATTAAAACCTTCTGATTTAATGAATCTATAACACAAGAAATCTCAGAACTATATGCATTTATAGTCGCCCATGAATTATAAGACTGTTGCATTGCAGGAAGTAATCTCTGAGCACCTAAAGCAAAAGCCCCTAGCAAAGGTAATATGTTATTAATATTAGACTGATTAGTAAAATACATTACTAATGCAATTGAAACAAGAAAAATTAGACCAACAACTTCCAAAATATTTCGTGGATATATTGCTAGAAAAATACTATCCGCATTTCTAATTCTCATGTTTACGTCTATTTTTTTGTAAATATCAATAAAATTTTTATAAGATTTATCTAAAATGATATCTCTTATTGAACCAAATCCTTCCTGTAAATATTTTATTTGTTTTTGATTAGATAAAGCAATAAATTTACTATTACCTTTTAATCTATTTTTAACCTTGAACATTAATAATAAATAAGCTGTTCCAAATACTGCAAATAAAGTCAAGGCAATATTAAAGTTAATAGTCAACAAACCTATTAATATTAAGATTGAAATTATGGTATTTGAAAGAAGCCATAATGTTTGATGAAGTATTAAAACAGTTGCATTCAAATAAGTAGTACTTGTAGTAATAATTTCACTAGAATTTTTCTCAATATGAACAAAGTAAGGTTGCATAAGATTATTTGAGAATGACTTTATACTTATTTCACTGCCTACTGCTGCTGCATATCTACCATTTATCCAAATTGTTGTTAACTTAATAATTGCAGCTAATGTTACTGTGGAAATAAATAATAAAGCAACTGGTATTAATAATTCAGTTTCATTTTCAATATTGAGTAATTGGTAAATAAATCCAAACTGTTTTAATTCAAATAATCTTTCAGGTTCTGTTAAAACTGTTAAAAAAGGTATTATTGCTGTAAAGGATATCATTTCAGCTAAGCCACTTAGAAGCATCAATATTAGAATTATAAAAAATTGAATTTTTCTCTTTTTAGAAAAAAAATACCAAAGTTTTTTAAGAAGTAATAATATTTGATAATTATTTTTTTGTTTTTTGTCTTCCAATTTATTAAATACCTAAGTTAAATTTATAAAACTAATGACATTGAATATCCAGACTTTTTAAATCCAATTTTTTTATAAAATCCTATGTTTGCTTCCCTACATTCTAATACTAATTTATAGCATGATTCTTCTCTAGCTTTAGTTATTAAATTTTTTAATATTAATTTACCTATTCCCTTGCCTCTATAGTTATCTAATATCGCAATCTCTTCAATAAATCCTATTAATCCTCCCCTTACTTTTCTTGATAAATGTAATGATCCAAATCCAACTAATTCTTTTTCAAAACTTTCAGCATTATGATCTAAAGCCATGAAGCTATAAACATTTTCTTGATTAATGAAACTTTCCCAAATAATTTCTTGAGTATTAGGCTGTGGATAAAAATTACTTATTACTTGTAGTAATTTTATAATTTGAGAAAAATAGATTTCTTCGGTATGTTTGATTTCAATATTCATAAATTTTTTATAAATGTATACCAAAATTTTTTAATCTATTATTAATTTTCTTTGACAATAAATCTAACCAAATATACCTTCTTAAAAATTTCTTTAAAAAAGGGTAAGAACTCAAACCTCTACCAATTATAATCTCTTTCTTAACTTTAATTTCATCTTCAAAGCATAATCTAAATCCTTTAGCAGTATAAAATTTTAAAGCTTTATTAAACCTAATTATTGAATCATCTTTTGAAGAAATACCTTCATTATCATTACCCATTGAAATAGCAAAATTTGGAAGACTTCCCCATAATTGTTTATCATTTTCAGGATGAGGAGGTACAAAAGTATTAAGGCCAAAATATTTCTGTAAGGTATAAGAAAAATGAATATCTTCACCCGCAATGTGACTACTATCAATTGGAGGCAATTCCCTCCAAAAAGCAGCAAGCCATTCTCTCTTGAAAAACCAAGAATGTCCAACTATATCAACCCTTTTAATATTACTAGTTGGATTATCCCAACCAAATCCTTCATTAGGAGAATATCTATATTTTGATTTAAATCTAAGACCTCTTGTACCCAAAAGTCCTTCACAATTATCCATTGTGGTTAAACAATTTTCAAACCATTTTTTACCTGGGATAGTATCATCATCAAAAACGCATATATATTTCGTCTTAGCATTTAAGGCAAATGCAAATCTTGCCCAAACACCATAGTTATAATTATTCTGAGAAACTAAAGCTTGGGATAAAATTTCGGGTGGAAGATCTTGTTCGCTTTTGTTTTTCCATATCAATATCTTATTAGGTTTAATTGTCTGAGAATTTAAGGAATCAATTTGTTTTTGAAGATTATGCAACCTTTTAAAAACATTTAAAACTACTGTTATTTCGGACATGTTTTTAATATTTACCACCTTATATAAAAACTAGGACGAAGTTTTCTTAAAAAAGGTTTTAGCCCTTTAGAGAAGTATGTAACATGATAACTTCTAGTAATCTTATCTAAGCTCAATAAGTCATTAATAGAAGTACCTACATCTAAAAAAGTAATATCTTTTCTTATTTGAAATATTCTATGTCCAAGAATATTCGAAAGAGATGATGCAGACGAAAGAATTAATGACCCCCTAGGGATATGCAATAGTTTCTTAATTACATCATCTCTAATTTCTTGGTAATTTTCAAAAAAATTGTCAGGAATTTTTATATGTTTAGATTTTTCTAATATATCTATTGGTTTGGCTCGAAAGTTTGCCACTAGATAAACATTTTTATATTTGCAAATCAATGGAACAATTTTTTCCCTGAAAAACTTATAATTTGAGTTTATTAGAAGATCAGCAAAAGTAATGTTTTCATCTAAACCACCATTAAGAGTGACTAACAAATCCCTATCTTTTATAAATCTTTTATGAGGCATTCCCTTAAAATAATTAGGCATTCTTGAAATTGAAGATAGAATCAAATCCTCTCTTATATCATAATTAATATTTGGATCGAATTCTTTTGAATCTATCTGAGAAAAATTATTCTTAAATTTCTTACCTCTAAAGTATGTCAAACCATTCGAAATTTTTAAATATCTATTTCTAATAATCTCTACTTCTCCATCACTAAATCTGACAAAACAAAATGGCTCCTTATCAATAATTTTCTCATAGAAATTTTCAATATTTTTTTTTGCTGAGGGTTTCATTTTATTTATATTCATAAAGGATTATTTTTAGATTTAAAAATATTTTCATAATAAGTTTATAAACATTTAAAAATTTGGTTCAATTTTTCTACAATATATTCCTGCGTTTTTATATCTAGACCTATCCAAATAGGAAGCCTTATAATCGACTCTGATAACTTAGTAGTATTCTTTAGAGGGAAGTAAGATTTACCATATTTCTTGCCAGCTATTGAAGAATGTAATGGAACATAATGTGACGTAGCTTCAATATTATGTTCCCTTAATTTTTCAATTACTTTATTCCTAATAATTGGATTAACTATAATGTAGTAAATATGGCCATTTTGAGTACACTCTTCTGGAATAATAGGTCTTCTAATAAATCCTTCTTTTTCTAAAGATTCGAGTAATTCATGATACTTTAACCAAACAGTTAATCTTTCTTTAGTGATTTTTTTTGAAATATTTAATTGCTTTAATAAGAAACCTGCAACTAATTCAGAAGGCAAATATGATGAACCCATATCACACCAGGAATACTTATCAACTTGACCTTTTTTAAAAAGAGTTCTATTAGTTCCTTTTTCCCTAATTATTTCAGATCTATCTAAAAATTTCTCATTATTTATTATTAATGCCCCACCTTCTCCAGATATAACATTCTTAGTTTCGTGAAAGCTAAAAGTCCCCAAATCGCCTAAAGAGCCTAAAGGTTTTCCCTTATATCTTGAGAGAATTCCTTGAGCAGAGTCTTCTACAACAAATAATTTATAACTTTTTGCTATTGAGTTAATAGTATCCATTTCACATGAGACACCCGCATAGTGGACGGGTAAAATTGCTTTTGTTTTTTTGTTAATACTTCTTTCTATAGAATTCTCATCAATATTTAAAGTATCTTCTCTTATATCCACAAATATTGGAACTCCGCCCCTTAAAACTATAGCATTTGCAGTAGATACAAAGGTATAAGAAGGCATTAAGACCTCATCTCCTTCCTTAATATTTAATAAGATCGCACTCATTTCTAGCGCAGCAGTACAGGAGTGTGTCAAAAGAGCTTTTTTAGATTTACAATAATTTTCCAACCATAAATGCACCATTTTTGTATACTTACCATCTCCAGATAAAGAGGATTTATTTTCTTCTAAATCTGAATAAAAATTAGAATCAAGAGGTGTTATAAAAGGCTTATTAAATCGTATTAAATCTTTCATCAAATTTTAGAACCTTGTTCTGATCCTTTTGCATTAATTACTAATTTTATAGTCTTTATGAAAATTATAAGATCAAGGAAGAAAGAAAAATTTTCAATATAAAATAAATCATAACTAAGTTTATTTAGAGAGTCTCTTTCAGAAGCCCCATAGGGATAATTTACTTGTGCCCATCCACTTAATCCTGGCTTAACTAAATATCTCTCATAATAAAAAGGAATTTTCTTATGTAATAATTGATCAAATTCTGGTCTTTCAGGCCTTGGTCCAATTAAACTCATTTCTCCTTTTAAAACTGATATAAGTTGAGGTAGTTCATCAATTCTAGTGGCTCTAATAATTCTTCCTACTTTACTTATCCTTGAATCATTACTGATAGCCCAAGTAGCACCATTTTTCTCAGAATCAACATACATGCTTCTTAACTTATATATTCTAAAGCTCTTTGAATTTAATCCTGTTCTAATTTGTGAATAAATTATTGGACCCCGATCTTCGAGAAAAATCAAACAAGAAAAGAATAATAATATAGGACTAAAAATAAACAAGATTATTAAACTTAAGAAAATATCAGCAATTCTCTTAATTTGAATTTCATAGCTTTTATCTTTTAATATTCTATTAATTCTAAGAATATCAAAAGAACTAATAAATTCTGGTGGGTATCTCTGTAAAAAAGTTCTACACCAATCTTTTAAGGAAATAAAGGACAAATTATAGTTTTGCAAAAATGATACGTCGAAACTTTCTACCAATTTATCAGAACTTATTATGATTCCTTCATAATTATTTTTCTTAAAATCAATTAATTTCAATTCAGAAAGGTTGCTTACTAATTTTAATTTGAATTTAAAATTCGGGTTTTGAAAATTTCTGTTAATAATATCTTTATAATTCTCATCCCCAATAAGAATCCATTCTTTAAAAAATGAATCTTTTTTATAAAAATAAAAAATCAAAGATATATGAAATATACAAGTAAAAAGTATATATATAAAAATAAAATTAATTGAAAATATAGGATCGTTACTACTTAGAAATTCGATCTTCAAGAATATACTATTAATTAAATATAATAAGGAAATAGATATTAATAATTTGCTTGTATTTTTTATGCATACTTTTATAGAATCTAATAAAATTGGACTTAATTTAAAAGAATAAATTCCAAAAATATAATTAAGTACTGTCCAAAAAAAACAAAATAATAGTACTCTTAAAGGATTAAATGAAAAAATATCTTGATAGAGATTTCTCTTATAAAAGATAAGTAACAATAATATTAGAGTATCTAATAATGGATAAATAAAAAATCTTTTTCTTAGAAAAATCCAAATAAATTTCGAAGAATACATAATTATAATTTACTCAGAATTTTAAAAATTCAATAAAACCTTATATATTATTAAGATAAACTAAAGTTTATTTATTAGACTTTATTTAGCTGAATTTTTACATTAAGTTAATTAATTGATTATGACTTTGATATCCATAATTCTAGGAACAAGGCCAGAAGCGATAAAATTAGCTCCAGTGATATTAAAATTTTCTAGTTCCAGGGATTTTGATGTACGAATCATATCAACAGGACAACATAAAGAAATGGTTCATCAAATTCTTGAATTATTCAAAATAAAAACTGATTTAGATTTAAAATTAATGTCAGAGAAACAAAGTCTTACTCATATTACATGCGAAACAATAATTGGCTTAGAAAAAGAATTTGAGAAACATTGTCCAGATCTTGTGATTATACAAGGAGATACTTCTACTGCATTTTCAGCAGCTTTAGCTGCATTTTACAAAAGAATTCCTGTGGCACATATAGAAGCAGGTTTGCGAACATCAAATAAGATTAACCCTTATCCTGAAGAATTGAATAGAAGGATGATCTCTCAAATAGCTGACTTACATTTCGCCCCAACAAAACATGCAAGTAATAATTTAAAAAAAGAGGGTCTTAAAAAGAATGTTTATGTCACAGGTAATACTGTTATTGATTCTCTTCTAAAAATTGCTTCATCTGCAGAATATCCTGAAATCAAGAATTTGAATTGGGAAAAGAAAAAAATTATATTAGTTACTGTCCACCGGAGAGAGAATTGGGGGAAGAATCTTGATGAGATTACTTATGCAATAAAAGACTTAGCAAAAAAAAGAGAAGAAATATCGTTTCTAATACCAATGCACAAAAATATAATAGTGCGAGATAAGATAATTTCAGAATTATCTGGCATATCCAATATTTTTTTAACTGATTCTCTTAATTATGATGAATTAATAGGGGCAATTAAAAATTGCCATTTAATTTTAACCGATTCTGGAGGGATTCAAGAAGAAGCCCCCACATTTGGTAAACCAGTACTTATTCTTAGAGATAATACAGAGAGGCAGGAGGTCCTAGAATCTGGTGCTGCAAAATTGATAGGAACAAAAAGAACAAATATTTTTAATAAAGTAAATAATCTATTGGACGATTCTAATCTTTACAATAAAATGTCAAAATCTACAAATCCATTTGGAGATGGCAATGCTACTAATATGATTTATGATTATTGCAAAAAATTTCTAAAAGAAAAAAATATTTTATTTAGTAAATAGTTTTAACTAAGGATATTTAAGATTTATTATTTTTCTCAAAAAAACTTTCACACCAATTTAAATTATTTAGATACCAATTTATTGTAAGATTTAAAGCATTTCTAAATGAAAAGTTTGGCTTCCATTGTAAATCTCGTGAAATAAGAGAATTATCTATTGCATATCGAAAATCATGACCAGGTCTGTCTCTTACGAAGGTTATTTGTTTTCTATAGTTTTTATCTTTTGGCTTATAAATATTAAGATAATCACAAATAAAATTCGCTACTTCAAGATTGGAATATTCATTACATCCCCCAACGCAATATGTCGAACCCGTAGAGCCTCTGAAGGCAATATTTAAAATCGCTTCAACATGATCTTCTACGAATAACCAGTCTCTGATATTATTACCACTACCATAAATTGGAATAATTTCATCTTTAATTGCTCTGTAGATAATAAGAGGTATTAGCTTATCTGGGAGTTGCCATGGACCAAAATTATTACTACAGTTTGAAATCGTAATAGGAAATCCATATGTTGCTTCCCATGCTCTAACAAGATGGTCGCTCGCAGCTTTTGAAGCAGAATAAGGACTTTGGGGATTGTAGGGACTTTTTTCTGAAAATTTTGCACCTGATTCAATGGATCCAAATACTTCGTCAGTACTTACATGATGAAATCTGAAATTTTTCTTTCTCTCAGAATTAAGATTCTGATAATGGATTTCTAAAACTTGCAATAAATAAAATGTTCCTAAAATATTACTTTTTACAAAAATTTCTGGTCCCTCTATAGATCTATCAACATGACTTTCCGCAGCAAGATGAAATACAAAATCAGGGTCAATTTCCTTAATAGCCTCAGAAAGTAAATCTTTATTTGATATATCAATATTTATTAATTGGTGCCGATCTGAAGATGATAGATTTAATTTTTTAAGTTCGTTTTCAATACCTTTTAAATCACTAGCATATCCAAGTTTATCAATATTATAAATAACACTATCTGAGTATTTTAATAACTTTCTTACTAAGCAGCCTCCTATAAAACCAGCTCCTCCAGTTATTAAAATCCTTTTATAAATATTTGATACCTTAGTTATCATATTTTCTATAATTTATTGATTCTTAAAATAAAAATCATCAAAAGAGGGATTATCAATAATATCAATCAAATACTTTCCATAGCCACTTTTAATTAATGGTCTAGCTAGATCTCTAAGTTGCGATTCATTAATAAAATTTTTTCTCCAAGCAATTTCTTCGGGGCAAGCGACCCTTAAACCTTGTCTATCTTCTAGACTTTTAATGAAAGATGATGCTTCATAAAGAGAATCATGAGTACCTGTATCTAGCCAAGCCATACCTCTGCCCATTAGCTCAACATTTAAATTATTTTCCTCCAAATAAATTTTATTTAGAGAGGTTATCTCTAATTCTCCATTGGCAGACTTTTTTATCTTTTTTGCTTTACTCACTACTGTAGAATCATAAAAGTATAAACCTGTGACGACATAGTTACTTTTTGGATTTTTAGGTTTTTCTTCAATCTTAAAAACTTTATTGTTTTGATCAAATTCCAATACGCCATATCTTTGAGGATCATTTACACGATAAGCAAAAATTGTTGCTCCTTTATTATTTAAATCGCCAGATCGTAGATGTTTCATTAAACTACTTCCATGAAATAAATTATCTCCAAGGATTAATGCCACAGGAGATTCATTCAAGAAATCTTCAGATAAAGTGATTCCTTCTACAAGTCCTTTAGGCTCAAACTGCTTAGTATATGAAATCTTAATTCCCCATTTTCTTCCATCACCAAGCAACCTCTCAAATTCTAAATAATTTTCAGGAGTAACAATTATATTGATATCTCTTATACCAGCTAACATTAATGTTGAGAGCGGATAATATATCATAGGTTTATCATAAATAGGCATTAATTGTTTACTAAAAACAGTTGTGAGGGGTAACAGTCTAGTTCCGCTTCCACCAGCAAGAATTATTCCTTTTCTTGGTTTAGACATTATTAGGTTTATAATTTCTTAATTAAGAATATTATTATAGATTAATAGATTTCTGAATTAAATTCAAACTCTACTCATTCAGTTAAAAATTTTTTATCTTATTAAAAAAAAGTTAAAAAATTTATCTTCAAAATTAATAGTTAAGATTATAAAAACTCTAATTTAAATACTTATGAAAAAGTAGCTAAATTTTTTATAGGAAAGTACAAATTCGAAGGAAATTAAATATAGTAGTTTTTTTAATAATAAAAAGATATTTTTCTAAAAAAATAAAATCAATTCAAATGGGGAAGATTTAAAAATAATTTTAATTTACTCTTATTATCTTTAGCTTAATAAAGGTTTGTAATAAAAATAAAATATCGGATAGCTAAAAAGTTCATTTAGATATTTGTATTCAATAATTAGTAATTTACTTTTAGATTCTTTTCTGTTTATGAATATTTAGTCTATTTTAATAGAGATTACTAATAAATAATTTCATACATTAAATATTTATATTATTAACACCTAGAAATAGTAAAATTAATTTAAGAAATAAAATAATAGAATGGTTAATGCATCTAGAAAAGTTGCTTTAATTACTGGTATAACAGGACAGGACGGAAGTTATTTAGCAGAATTACTTTTAGATAAAGGATATGAAGTTCATGGGATTAAAAGGAGGTCGAGTACATTTAATACCTCAAGAATTGATAGTCTTTATCAGGATCCACATGATAATAATCAAAGATTTTTCTTACATTATGGAGACTTAATTGACAGTACCAATATTTTAAAAATTATTCAAAAAATCCAACCTGATGAAATATATAATTTAGGAGCTCAAAGCCACGTAGCTGTAAGCTTTGAGACTCCAGAATATACTGCAAATTGCGATGCACTAGGCATTCTTAGAATTTTAGAAGCTGTAAAAATTCTAAATTTAACTAAAAAAACTAAAATTTATCAGGCCAGTACGAGTGAACTATACGGACTTATACAGCAATCACCTCAGAAAGAAACCACACCATTTTATCCGCGAAGCCCTTATGCAGTAGCAAAGTTATATGCATATTGGATAGTAGTAAACTATAGAGAAGCATATAATATTTACGCATGCAACGGTATCCTCTTTAATCATGAGAGTCCAAAGAGAGGAGAAACTTTTGTTACCAGAAAAATAACTAGAGGTCTTACAAGAATTAATTTTGGATTAGATAAATGCCTCTACTTAGGAAATATCAATACGAAAAGAGATTGGGGACATGCAAAAGATTATGTATTAATGCAATGGTTAATGCTTCAACAAGAAAAAGCAGAAGATTTTGTTATTGCTACTGGAAAAATGATTACAGTTAGAAAATTTATAGAATTATGTGCTTTAAAGCTTGGTTGGAACAATGGAATAAAAAGTCAAGGGATTATTTGGGAAGGGAGTGGATTAAATGAAGTTGGAAGAAGATCCGATAATGGAGAAATTGTTATTAGAATTGATCCAAGATATTTCAGGCCAACTGAAGTAGATGAATTATTAGGAGATTCTTCTAAAGCTGAAGAAAAATTAGGTTGGAAACCAAAAATTTCATTAAATCAATTAATCTCAGAGATGATTGAAGAAGATTTAAAAGAAGCTAAAAAAGAAGCACTTTTAAAAAATAAAGGATTTATTGTTGCGAGTCCAAAAGAATAATTAAAATGGAAGGTCAACCAATTGTCCCAATTATCCTTGCTGGAGGTTCAGGTTCTAGACTTTGGCCATTATCAAGGAAAAGTTACCCAAAACAATTTCTAAGTTTATTAGAAGGAGATAACTATACATTACTTCAAAAAACTTATAAAAGAATTGAAAATTTAAAGAATTTAAGCGCCCCAATAATCATTTGCAATGAAGAACATAGATTTATAGTGGGAGATCAAATGAGGGAAATAAAAATTAATCCTTTATCAATTATTCTTGAACCCTTAGGAAGAAATACTGGTCCAGCTGTTGCGATTGCAGCTCTAAAGGCAGTTGAGTGTTTTAAGGAAGCAGATAATGATCCAATCCTTTTAATCCTTTCTGCAGATCATTATATAGAGGATATAAATAAATTTCACAATTCACTAAAAAAAAGTGTTGAAGAATCCAAAAAAGGAAATTTAATCATTTTTGGAGTTTTACCAACTTACCCTGCTACCGGTTATGGTTATATTGAGTCAAAAGATCCACCTATAAGTCAAAATATTATTGCAAGAAAAGTAAAAAGTTTTGTAGAAAAACCAAATCAAGAAACTGCAAAGTTATTGTTCGAAAGCAATCAGTTTTTATGGAATAGTGGAATGTTTGTTTTTAAAGCAACCGATATTATTGGAGAGATAGAGAGTTATGCTCCAAACATAATTGAAAATTGCAAAGAAAGTCTTAAAAAGAGCTCAAAAGATCTTGATTTCGTGAGACTAGATAGAAAAACTTTTGAAAAATGTCCTGATATTTCAATTGACATTGCAGTGTTTGAGAAAACTAAAAAAGCATTTGTTATACCTTTAGATTGTGGATGGGATGATATTGGGAATTGGGAATCTATTTGGAATTTGTCTGAAAAAGATAAAAATGATAATTCACTAAATGGGGAAATAGTAACTTATAAAACAAAAAAATCCTTAATAAAAAGTGAAACAAGATTAGTTTTAACAATAGGTTTAGACAATATAATAATAATTGATACGAAGGATGCTCTTTTAGTTGCAAACAAAGAAAATGCCCAAGATGTAAAAAAGTTAGTTCAGAATTTAAATAGAGAAGGATATGTTGAGGGTAAACAACATAAACTTACTCATAGACCTTGGGGCCATTATCTATCAATAGAAGAAGGATCTAATTGGCAAATAAAAAAAATTGAAGTCTATCCAGGTGAATCATTATCTTTACAAATACATCATCATAGATCTGAACATTGGATCGTCGTTCAAGGAACAGCAAGAGTAGAAATTAATAATGAGATAAAAATCATATCTCAAAACGAAAGTGCATATATCCCCTTAGGTTCTAAGCATAGACTCTCTAATCCAGGAAAAATGCAGTTAATTTTAATAGAAGTTCAAAGCGGTGATTACCTTGGAGAAGACGACATCATAAGACTTGAAGATAAATATGGAAGGAATTAATTTAAAGCGAAATATATTTATAAACTTATACCCTAAATAAATATCAAAATAAATTTTTTATTTAGATATTATGAAAAATTTTCAAAATATTATTGAATAAATATTAACTTTTGAAAGATAATCAATAAAATTTATTCTGCAAAATTTTAAACATATAATTTTTAATATTATTGAAGTAAAAAACAAAGAGGTGAATCAAAAGGATGACAAAGCAATCTCAAAATTAACTATTTCTTTAACCAGAATTTGAAGAAATTATTTTTAATTATTTAAATATCAATTTATTTTTCCCACTAATATTAATAAATTTCTATTACAAGGAGAGGTGATAATAAAAAAATATAAACTAATGCATAGATTGATAAAAATTAGATTAATGAACAGCAAATAATTTAGAAATATTTAGAGTAAACAAAATGGTAAATCAAACTATAATAAATCTCTTGATCTTATTATAAGTTGGATTAATTCTTTCAAAGCATCATTCAAAGCCTATAATCATATTTATAAAAGGAGAAAAAAAAACCTTTGAGATTGATAAGGGATTTAGATCATATTTTCTTGATACAGTTCTTAGTTATGAAATAATCGATGCAATTTTTATTATCTTAATAATAAAAATATTAATTATTAAATCTCATAGGGTTCTTCAATTGCCAATTCCAACCGTCTCTGCACATATCTTCTAAATTCCTTTTAGGTTCCCAATTTAAAACTGACTTTGCTAAAGAATTATTAGCAACGACAAATGCATTATCGCCAGATCTTCTACCTTTAAAAATATAAGGCACGCTAATATTATTTACTTTTTGGAAAGTATTTATTAATTCCAAAACTGAGGTACCTAAACCAGTTCCCAGATTTAAAATTAGTATCTGAGGGATGTCATTTAATAAATAATCTAAAGCTGACAAATGTCCCTCAGCTAAGTCCATAACATGAATATAGTCTCTAACTCCTGTGCCATCATGAGTTGGCCAATCAGAACCAAAAATTTGGATATTATTATATTTACCCATGGCAACTTTTGTGATCTGAGGGAAAATATTAGTTGGCTTAGAAGTTGGATCCTCTCCTAAGAAACCAAATTCATGAGCTCCTATTGGGTTAAAATATCTCAAACAGGCAATTCTCCATTCTAATGGTTCGCTTTTAATTACATCTTTAAGAATATTTTCAATAGTTAGCTTTGTAAAACCATATGGATTAATTGGATTACAAGCATCATTTTCATTTAGAAGTTTCTTTGATTTTGTTTGATATACTGCGGCACTACTACTAAATACAATATTTTTACATTTATATTTTTTCATAATATTTAGTAGATTTATTGTTCCATATACATTGTTTTCCCAATAGGTTAAAGGTTTTAAAATTGAATCAGAGACAGATTTTAAACCTGCAAAATGAATAACAGCTATAATTGTTTTACGAATTTTAAAACTTAATTGAAATACTTTTTCTATATCATCTTTATTTTTAATATCACCTTTAATTAAATTTATTTTTTGATTAATATCAAAATTTTCACCCTCTAATGTTGATGACAATTTCTGAATTAATTTTTCAGAAGAATTAACAAAAGAATCCAATATGAAAATATCATATCCTTTCTTTAAAAGTAAAAGACAAGTATGAGAACCAATAAAACCTGCACCCCCAGTTACTAAAATTGATTTCATATTTTTTTATTTTCCAATATAAAATAAAATTAATCAAAAAATTATTTTTCTTAAATAGTGTATAAAAAAATATTTATAAATCTATAAATTAATTTTTTTATGCAATATTTTAGGAAATTTAGTTACTAAATATAATAAACTCTTAAAAAGTTCTATCATTGATAAATAAAAAATCTTACTAAGTTCAAAATTTTATTAATATCAATTTTTTATGCATAAAAAAATCAACCTAAATGAAAAGATTTTTATCGCCGGTTCCACTGGGATGGTAGGACAAGCAATAAAAAGAATTTTCGTAAAATCAGGCTATGGATTAAATTCTCTTGGTGGTGAGTTATTAACCCCAAATAGAAAAGAACTAGATCTTTTAGATGCAGCAATGGTGAAAGATTGGTTTTACCACAACAAACCAACAATAGTAATACTAGCTGCAGCTAGAGTTGGGGGAATATTAGCTAATTCAGAAAGTCCAACGGAATTTATTCTAGAAAATATAAAAATTCAAAATAATATCATTGAAAATGCATGGAAGTTTGGAGTTAAAAGATTATTATTTCTAGGAAGCAGTTGCATATACCCAAAAGATACAGTTCAACCGATAATTGAGGAATCATTACTTACCGGAGCATTAGAAGAAACTAATCAATGGTATGCAATTGCAAAAATATCTGGTATTAAGCTTTGCGAAGCTTTAAGGAAGCAATATAATTTTGATGCCATTTCTGTAATGCCTACAAATCTTTATGGACCTCATGATAATTATCATCCAAGGAATAGTCATGTAATGGCAGCTTTCATAAAGAAATTTTGCGATGCAAATAATAATCTATTACCCTCAATCACATTATGGGGTTCAGGAGAACCTTTTAGAGAATTTATGCACGTTGACGATCTAGCTTCAGCGATTATTTTTCTTCTAGAAAACTGGCACCCTAACTCAGTAAATGCGCCCTTAGATAACAAAGGTAATCCACTTTATATATTAAATATTGGGACTGGAGAAGATATATCCATAAAACAACTAGCTCATAAGATTTCAAATCTAATTGGTTATAAAGGGAAAATTTTATGGGATAAAACTAAGCCTGATGGGACTTATAGAAAAAAACTAGATATACAAAAAATAAAAAGTCTTGGATGGGAACCGAAAATTTCTTTAAAAGAAGGAATAATTAATACTATAAAAAGTTATCGCGAAGAACATTGCTAAAAATATTGATCAAATATAAAAATCACACATAAAGTTAATTGTAAAATAGAGTCAATGAAAATATTACTTTTAGAAAAAAATAATTTATCTAGCTTTAAAAATATCTAATCTTTTGGCAACAAAGACATATTAATCAACTAAATCATCAAAATAAGGACTAACATAAATCAATCTTTAATAAAATAAATATCATAGAAATTATATTAAAAAAAATTATGGTAATCCATCCCAATATTTTGTATCGATTTTTTATAACCTAGCAACAAAAGAACTAATTTTTAGTAGGCTCTTTTATAGCCATTTGTGCTAGTTTGGCCTAAATTTTAAAATGGAAATAAAGAATATTTGTTGCATTGGTGCTGGTTATGTTGGTGGTCCAACCATGGCTGTAATCGCTGATAAATGTCATAATATAAATGTCGAAGTCGTTGATCTGAATAAGGAAAGAATTGATTTATGGAATGATAAAAATTTAGAAAATTTACCTATTTATGAGCCAGGCCTAGCAGAAATAGTAAAAAGATGTAGAGGAAAAAATCTTCATTTCTCTACCCTGGTTGAAGAAAAAATCAAAAATGCCGATATGATTTTTATATCTGTTAATACTCCTACCAAAAAACAAGGAATTGGAGCCGGTAAAGCTAGTGATCTGAAGTGGGTCGAAGCTTGCTCTAGACAAGTTGCCAAATATGCTAAGGGTTATACTATAGTGGTTGAAAAGAGTACTTTACCGGTTAGGACAGCAGAAGTAATTAAATCAATACTTGAGGCATCGCAAGAACAAAAAAATAATGCATCAAAAGAAAACAGTGCTTTCGATGTTCTTTCAAATCCAGAATTCCTTGCAGAAGGTACAGCAATTAATGATCTTCTGAATCCAGATAGAGTTCTTATAGGAGGAGATTCTAAAGAAGCCATGCAAGCTCTAGGAAATATTTACGAAAAATGGGTACCCAAGAATAAAATATTAAAAACAAACATATGGAGCAGTGAATTAGCAAAGTTAACAGCCAATGCTTTCCTAGCACAAAGAATTAGTTCCATAAATTCTATTTCAGCATTATGTGAGAATACTGGAGCTGATGTTAGAGAAGTTTCTAGAGCAATAGGTACTGATAGTAGGATTGGATCAAAATTTCTTGACTCAGGTCCTGGGTTTGGAGGTAGTTGCTTTAAAAAGGACATATTAAATCTTGTATATTTAGCAAATTATTTTGGCCTTCCAGAAGTGGCTAATTTTTGGGAGGGAGTTGTTACTTTAAATAACTGGCATCAAAAAAGAATTGCAAATTTAATTACAAAGAAATTATTTGGCTCACTTTCAAATAAAAAAATTGCAATTCTTGGATTCGCTTTTAAAGCTAATACAAACGATACGCGTGAATCTGCAGCAATTAAAATCTGTAAAGATTTATTAGAGGAAGGGGCAATTCTTAAAATTCA
>MDSZ01138771.1_pt1 | contig 18351 bp, 13 predicted proteins | sample 811201 | NCBI WGS metagenome assembly MDSZ01 (sample SAMN05326647, study PRJNA326480) | marine metagenome | isolation source: seawater | place: Indian Ocean: North | collected 2010
AGTCTACCCGTCGTGCAGATATCCAGTTTAAACCCCGTCGTGGTGGTGAGGAAGAAGTCGCGCATACCTTAACCAAGCTATACATGCAGATTGCTGATAATAACAAATTGGATTGGGTTGAACAGCAGGTATTCAGCGATGGCCTGATCATGGATGGTCGGGGATATTTTGATGTACGGATGGATTTTACCGACCATGTTGAAGGTGAAATAAGAATCACGGCTAAAGATCCATTGGACATACTTATTGATCCGGATGCAAAAGATGCTGATCCGAAAGTATGGAACGAAGTTATTGAAACCAAGTGGATGACACTTGATGAGATTGAAGAGTTGTATGGTAAGAAGAAAGCCGACGCGCTTCAGTTTATTGCAGAAAACGGTAATAGTTTCGGGCGTGATTCTGTGGAATATGAAGAGAACCGTTTTGGTGACCTTGATATGGATAACGATTATCTGGGTGCCGGTATTCCAGATGAAGACGAATATAAAACTGTAAAATCGCTACGTGTTATAGAAAGGCAGCACAAACGTATGACACGTGTTGAGTGTTTCGTTGATCCTAATACTGGCGATAGTAGACAGGTTCCCGAAGCATGGTCTACTGCTAAAGCTAAAAAATTTAGTAAGCAGTATGGCTTAAATATGATTAGTAAAATAAAGCGCAAGGTAAGATGGACCGTTACTTGCGACAAAACTGTATTGCACGATGATTGGTCGCCTTATGACGATTTTACTATAGTGCCTTTCTTTGCCTATTTTAGAAGAGGCAGACCATTCGGGATGGTACGTAACCTTTTATCCCCACAAGAACAGCTTAATAAAATAGCTTCGCAAGAACTCCATATTGTAAATACCACGGCTAATAGTGGTTGGATGGTAGAAAGCGGTTCTCTTGTTGGTATGACAGCAGATGACCTTGAAGAACACGGTGCAGAAACAGGTCTCGTTGTTGAATATAACCGAGGTTCTACACCTCCGGTCAAAATACAACCAAACCAGATTCCAACAGGATTGGATCGTATTGGTCAAAAAGCTGCGGTAAATATTAAAACTATTTCCGGTATTAACGATTCTATGTTAGGTACAGACAGTGCTGAAGTATCTGGCGTTGCGATACAGGCTAAACAGAATCGTGGTGCCGTTATGATTCAGGTGCCATTAGATAACTTACGAAAAACAAGACACTATATGGCAGAAAAAATTCTTAACCTTATTCAGACTTTTTACACTGAACAGAGAATTATACAAGTTACTAACGAGGAAGATCCGCTAAAACCCAGAGAGCCTATGGTTATAAACCAAGTAACACCCGAAGGTCGTATTATTAATGACTTGACTTTGGGGGAATACGATGTAGTGGTTTCAACTGCACCTGCACGTGACTCGTTTGACGAGGTGCAATTTGCAGAAGCCCTTAACCTTAGACAAGTAGGCGTACAAATTCCTGATGATGCTATTGTTGAGTACTCGCATCTTGCTCGTAAAGGAGAACTTGCGAAACGTATTAGGACTATAACAGGTCAGGAACCGCCTACCGAAGAGCAAGCGCAAATGATGCAAGTCCAGCAGCAGATGGAAATGCAGTCCGTACAACTGGAGATTGCGAAGCTAGAAGCAGAGGTAAGAAAACTCCAGACCGAGGCGGCTGTAAATATTGCCAAGGTACAGGATATGGCAGAAGTAGATCCGCAAATGCGTATGCAGGAGATGCAGTCGCAGCTTGAAATGAAGCAGCGTGAACTTGATTTACGAAGAGAATTGGCTGATTTGACGAATCAAACACGTACAAGTCAGGCAGAAACGAATGCAGCAACGCGCATCGCGGCTACCGCTATGCAAACAACAGCAAAACGGGAGGCTCAAGGGCCTCAACAACCCCAAAAACCCCAACAGGTAGAAATACCTAACATGAGACAATAGGAGATTGCGTAATGGCAAAAGGTAAGAAAACTAAAGAACCTCAAAATGAAGATATAATGTTTGAAACAATGCCAGGGGCAGATAAGTTATCGGAAGATAGCGAACAGTCTTTGGATATGAACTTTGGTCTTGGTGAAGAGGAAAAAGAAGAGGAGTTGGAAGAAGAAGTAGAAGAAACTACAGCTGAAAAAGTTGAAGAAGAGGCTGTAGAAGAACCAAAAGCCGAAGAAGAACCTGCTGAAGAGACTGAGAAAGAAGAAGTCGCTGAAGAGACACAAGAAGAAACAGTAGCTGAAACTGAAGAAGCTCCTGTTGAAGAGCAAAAAGAAGAGGAGCCAGAACCTGAGCCACAAGCTAAAAAACCAATGGTTCCTAAATCTCGGCTTGATGAAGTGCTTGCAAAACAAAAAGCGCTACAAAAACAGCTTGATGATGCAAAAGCAGCACAAACACCAGCAGAAGATGCTCCCGAAGACTATGGTTTTGAGGAAAAAGAAGTCGAATATCAAAATTTAGTGCTTGATGGAAAGACAAAAGAAGCGGCTGCGTTAAGAAATGAGATACGGCAAGCTGAAAGACAACGATTAGAATATGAATTAACACAGAAAGTTACCAAAACTGTACATCAGAATCAGCAAGCAACTGCATTACAAGCAGCTGCATCTGAACTAGAGGCTAGTTTTCCTGTATTTGATCAAAATTCGGCTGACTATAACGAGACTTATACGCAAGAAGTTATTGACTTACGGGATGCTTTTATAGTACAGGGCTATGACGCTGTAGATGCATTGTCTAAAGCATCTAATTTTGTAGTTAAAAGCTATGATTTAGATACTTCTTCTGATCCTACTGGCACTGCTTTAACGAAATCAGTTGCACCGAAAGCTAAACCAGTTGATGAGGTTGCTAAAAAACGTGCTGAAGTTAGTAAAAAACTTAAAGCCGCTGAGTCACAACCCCCCGAATTACCAGGTGAAAGCAGTGCTGCAAGAGGCGAAAAAGTTATAGATGTTACAAACATGACCGAAGAAGAGTTTGATGCTCTTCCTGCGGCAACGTTGGCTAGGCTAAGAGGAGATATAATATAGATGGCGGGTAAAAAAGACCCTAGGTTAGCTAGAGTAGGTGTATCTGGGTATAACAAGCCTAAGCGTACACCTAATCACCCTAAAAAAAGCCACATTGTTGTTGCAAAAGAAGGAGATAAGGTAAAAACAATTCGGTTTGGGCAGCAAGGGGTAAAGACTAACCAGACAGTTGGGCAGCGTAAAGCGTTTAAATCACGCCACGCAAAAAATATTTCAAAAGGAAAAATGTCAGCGGCTTATTGGGCAGATAAGGTCAAATGGTCTCCCAGTAAGACTAAATCACCTTCAACTAAATGGAAAAAAGGAAGTTAATTATGCCACACGGACCAGGAACATATACTAAGCCAGGACGACCACCAAAGAAAAAGAAGAAGAAAAAGAATAAATAGTTATACCCTTGTTTTTTATAGAACTCGTGGTAGTATCGAATAAATTCGTGTGCCTTTACGATAGATAGGCCGTGTCGAACACGTAAATAACGCTATATTCGTCTGCTAGAGACGTTAAACCTGTCGAGATCGCGTCTCGTTAATAAGCGCTAAGTCGTCGCTCCGCGATAGAGAGCAACGGTTTAGCCGCACCTAAAGTCGGCTAGGGATAGGCTTCGGCCTGATTTTTAATACGCATAGGAGGCCAATTATGGCTTTAACTAACTTTGCGTCGCTGACTAGTAATCAATTAACAGCGTGGAGTAGAGACTTCTGGCGTGTCGCTCGGAACATGAGTTTCGTGAATCAGTTTGCAGGTAGTGGTTCTAATGCAATGGTTCAGAGAATTAGTGAACTCACAAAGTCCGATAAAGGCACAAAAGCAGTAATCACGTTGTTGGCTGATATGACAGGCGACGGTATTACAGGTGACAACACCCTAGAAGGTAATGAAGAAGCTCTAAGAAGCTACGACATCACCATCGAGCTTGACCAGCTGCGTTTCGCAAACCGAATTGCAGGTCGTCTTGCTGATCAGAAGAGTGTTGTTAATTTTCGTGAAAACTCAAGAGACGCTCTAGCATATGCAATGGCTGATCGTATGGACCAGCTTGCATTCTTGACCCTCTCAGGAGTTGCTTACACTCACAAAACTAGTGGTTCACTTCGTCCCACCAATGTTACTGCCGGACACGATCTAGTAGATCTGGAGTTTGCGTCTGATGTATCTGCGCCTACTTCTAACAGACATAGACGATGGGACGCTTCCACCAACTTGACAGCCGGTGACGTTACAGCTGTTGCTGCTGCGGATACGATTACTTACAAAGCAATCGTTGAACTCAAGGCTTATGCTAAGGATAACTATATCCGAGGTATTCGAGGTGCTGGCAACCAAGAAGTATTCCACATGTTTGTAACTCCTCAGCAAATGGCTGACCTTAAACTTGATTCAGATTTCCTTGCTAACGTAAGGAATGCTGGTGTACGAGGACCTAGCAACCAGTTGTTCTCTGGCACTTCAAGCTTAATGGTAGATGGCGTGATGGTTCACGAGTTCCGTCATGTTTTCAACACAGCTAATGCAACAAGCGGAACTAGCTCTAACGCTGGTGCTGCTGGTTACAAATGGGGCGCTAACGCTGATGTAAATGGCGCACGTGCTCTGTTCTGTGGTGCTCAGGCCCTTGCTATGGCAGATATTGGTATGCCCGAAGTAGTTGAAGATACTTTCGACTATGAGAACCAATCTGGTATCTCCATCAGTAAGATTTTCGGCTTACGTAAGCCTAAATTCAACTCAGATTACAATGGGTCTACTGAAGACTTCGGCGTAATTTGTCTTGACACAGCTTACTAAGGGGGACTTAAGAGATGGCTACATTTACTTCTGGTGCTATTGATGGAAATAGCGCATTTAAGAACTTCCCTCAAGGTAACGTAGGTGTTCGTATGGCTGAATATACTGTTACTGCTGCTTTGGCAGGTAGTGATGTGATTCAGATGTGCGATGTGTTCGCTGGCGAAACAGTAGTTGGTGTAATGCTGACTACAACTGACCTCGACACCAATGGCTCTCCAGCTATTGTTCTTGATGTTGGTTATGGTGGCGATACAAATGGTTTGATTGATGGTTCGACTATCGGTCAAGCTGGTGGTACAGCTAGTTCGTTTGCAATCGGTAATGCAACGCATGGCTCTACAGCAAGCGCACCAATTACCTTTACCTCTGACGACACAATAGATGTCACCGTAGCAACTGCTCCAGGTACTGGCGCAACTTCTGGTACGGTAACGATGTATCTATTTGTTATCTAAAACTGGACCTGCCCCCTTTTCGGAGGGGGCATTTTTAGGATGAATTTATTATTATGAAGATACTTAGCGATAAAGATTTACGAGTAGCGACCACATGGGGCGCTGTTGTTTTATTTGAAGCAGGAGTTGAAAGAGATATCTCTGAGGAGATTGGATTACTTGCTATACAGATGGGCGCAAAAGAGGTAGGAAAAACATCTGGGCAAGATATAAAAGTGGAATTAGAAGATAGTATAGAGTCTGATTCTGATCCTTTGTTTGAAATTATGACTAACTTAATTAAGGAAGGTGATCCAGATAATTTTAAGGTAGATGGTACTCCTAAAGCCGCTGTTATTAATAAGCTGGCAAAACGTACTGTTAAAACAGATGAACGTGAAAAGGTATGGCAAGAAGCCTTGAACGCAGGGTAATTAAATGGCTAATAAAAAAACCAAACCTAAGAAAAAAATTGCAGTCAAAACTTATGGTCAAAAAGGTACAACGTCTAAGTTAAAAACGCTTAATGTAAAGGGCAGGGATGTCGCGGTTTTAGATTATCCAAATCTTGACACTGCTAAAGCAAAACGTGGTGTTAAAAAAGCTGGTACTGCGGCTGTAAAAAGATTAAACACAGCAAAAAAAGAGGCATCTAAAAGAAGAGCGGCTGTAACAAAAAAACGAAAAGCTGTAAGACGTAAAGGTAAATAAATGGCAGTTACTGTAGCGAGTATTTTATCTAGGGTAGATGCAACCTTACAAGATACATCCAATATTCGATGGCCTGATACTGAGTTAATCCTATGGGTTAATGATGCTCAACGGGAAATAGCTTTTATAAAGCCGGATGCTACAGCAACTGTCGCAACTGTTACTTTAGCAGCCGGTACAAAACAAAGTATACCTAGTGGTGGTAATAGATTATTAGATGTAACACGCAATATGTCAGCTGCAAGTAATGGCACTGGGGGAAGAGCTATACGGCTTGTATCTCGTGCTGCATTAGATTCACAAAACCCAAGTTGGCATGATCCGGCAGTAACAGGTACTGCAAAACATACAACTGTCGTAAAGCATTATACATATGAAGATTCTAATCCTCGTACTTTTTATGTATATCCAGGGGTAAGTGGTAATGCTTATGTTGAACTTACTTATTCAGCTAATCCTGCTACTGTTGGGACTTCTGATAACATTGGAGTACCTGATATTTACGCTACTGCAATTATGAACTATGTATTGTATATGGCATATATGAAAGAAGCAGAGTTTGCTGAGAACTCGCAGAGGGCTGGAGCACATTATCAGTTGTTTACTTCAATGCTTGCTGGTAAAGGACAACTTGATGCGACAACTAGCCCTAATCTTGATATACGTAAAACCCCTACAGCTGTAGCAACGGGATAAGTTTATGGCGAATACTACCTATGAAAGTTTGTTACCAGAACTTATTTCTATGGTTCCTGGGTGTCCGGATTCATTAATTGAAAGCGCAATAAGATCAGCAACAATTGAGCTTTGTGAAAAAGCGGGTGTTTACAAAAAAGAACTGGATGTTATTACAACTACTGCAAATATTTATGAGTATGATTTAGAGCCACCTTCTGGGACTGCGGTTCATAAAATTAACTGGGTGACTCATAAAGGTATAGACCTTGAACCTTTATCAACTGCGTTGTTAGAGGTACGAAAACCTAAATGGCGTGAAGCAGCTTATGCCGGTACGCCAGAGTATTTTGTAAAAATAACACAATCTTTATTTTGGTTAGTACCTGTACCTAATGAAACTACAACGTCTAGTACATATGTACATGTACAGTTAAAACCAACGCATTCATCAACTTCTTGTGATTCTGATGTTATGAATGATTATAGAGATGCAATAGTAAATGGGGCTGCGTTTCGTTTGCTTCGTATGCCTAGTAAAGATTGGACAGATTATGCAGCAGCGCAAGCATACGGTACATTCTTCCTAAAAGAAGTAGAAATTGCTGATAATAGAGCGCGTAATGCAGATACAGCCATAGCAAGGAGTGTGAAATATGGAGGAATCCATAAAGCCTATAGTCTCCCAAGACGGAAATATGGACCAAGACGTATTTGATGAACCCGTTCTTGCGAATATAAGAGAGCATTGGGATTGGGTTAAAGAAGGGATAGTTGAGGCGGTATCCGATTATCTTGTAGGGTTAGATGGTTTAAGAATAGAAGATATCTATGCGGCTTGTGCAAATAATCAAGCGCAGCTTTGGGTAACTAAAGACGGTTTTGTAATAACAACTGGAGTAACGGAACAATATACAAATGAACGTTTACTACTTATATGGGTCGCATGGGCTAGAACGAGAGGTCGTAATCTCGCGGTGGCTCACACTCCGTTTTTCGAAAAACAAGCGAAGGATGCTGGATTTTCTAAGTTACAACTTAAAACGGTTACTTCGGAAGTTGGAGAATATGTTGAAGCCAATGGTTGGCAACGTAAAGAAACTGTGTTTACGAGGGATCTCTAATGGGTAAAGGACCAGATAAGCAAGATTATCAACCTACCGAAGCAGAAAAAATGTCGGCATCTGTAGCAAAAGCTGAGTGGGATTACTTCAAGCAAAAATATGATCCTTTGTTACAGGAGATGAGGGATATATCCAAATCTGCTGATTATGCGACTACTGCACGTGGCCGTGCAAACGCGGACACCATGCAGAAACTTACTAGTACGGTTAATTTACAGCTTGCGAAAAAAATAGATTCTGCTGGTGAGATGTCTCAAGCAGCCCAACAACAGCTTGGTGTTGCGGGGGCACAAGCGCTTGCAGCCAAGAACCAAATGAAATCCGGTGTTCTGGGAACTGCACGGGGACAACAGGCAGAAGCAAGCGCAGGTATGGCCCAGTTATCAAGAATAAAAACTAGTGAGGCTTTGGCAAGAGCAGAAGCTAAACAGGCAGTAAAAATGTCTAAGATAGGTGCCGCAGTCCAGATAGGATCAGCATTGGCTGCTCAAGGTCTTGAAAATATGGGTACAAAAGGGAAAAGACAGACAGGTACAAAAACAGTAGATGGTAAGGAGGTACCAGTATATGAAGAAGTTAGTGGTGGTTTCTGGAGTCCGGTTGATTCTAGTGGAAATAAAGTAAAAGGTTTTAGGAATCGTTTGAACTTTTCTGGGTTTTTAGGAGGTTAGTATGGCGATTGGTGTCCCCCCTTGGGGAGCGTGGAATCCAGAAGGTGGTTGGTCACCTCCAGGTGGAGGTAACAATAGTGGTACGTTAGCACCTGTAGCTAATCCTGATAGTGTTTATGCAAATATGACCAAGCAGGACTATCTGGATTACATTAAAAACTTCCGTCCGTTTGAAGACGAATTAATTGAACAGGCAAGAACTGATACAAGTCTAATTGACCAAGCAGTAGAAGATACCGCGATTGCCCAGCAGATGACAGCAGGTATTGCAAAACGTAATTTGGCAAGATACGGAGCCGAACTAACTCCTGCTGAACGGCAACAACAAAGCCGTAACCTGCAACGTGCAAATACGTTGGGTGGTATACAGGCTATTAGTGATGCCCGTCTTGCCCAGAAAGATGCAAACGTAAAGTTACTAGGTGATTTGATTAACATTGGACAAGGTGTAAACAGGTCATCATTGAGTCAGATGGGATCAGCAGCGGCAGATGCAAGTGCCAGAAAAAGCGCATATGAACAGGCTAAAGCTGCATCCAAACAACAAACTTATTCAACTATAGGTGGGTTAGGTGCAGCTGCAATACTCGCTTTTGCTTTATAGGTAAATAATTATGGCTAGATACCAACAAGTTGATTTGGGGTCAATTATAAACGAAAGTTTTAGGGGTGCCCGAACGCTTGGGGCAGCTAGAGAGGCCCGCGAACAGCAAAAAGTAGAAAATGATCTTGCGCGACAGAGAATAGCCCAGGAAGATGCGAGACAGAAAACACAGCAGGAGCAGTGGGCAGCGGCGCATAAGTTAGCTGTAGATGAAGCTGCAAGAAGTAAACAAAAAAGAAAAGAAGAGGCAGAAAAGCATGGTTGGGATAGAGAAAAGCATGGTTTCGAAATAGAAGAGAAGAAAAGTGAACACTTACAGCATAGGGCTAAACAAGCTACTACTCTTTTAGGAGGTTTACAATATGTACAACTTGGTACTGGAAGATTTGATAACGCACGGGTAGTAGAAGATATAAAGGGTGGAAATCAATTAAGAGTAGAACGAGCGATAGGTACCTTATTAAAAGGTAGCGGACGAGTATTAAACGCAAGTGCAAATATTTCTCTGGACCCTGCACCGGAAGGTTCAGGACAAGAAGGTAAATTTGCAATACGGTGGACAAAAGAAGATGGTAATACTGCTGTTCTAACTAAAGATGGAACAGCTGCTCCAGAAGACCAAGTAGCTTTTTTCTCACCGGAAGAAATTGCGGGCCATATGGAATTACAAAACCATGAATTATTTGCAATAGCTAATAATGATGACGATAACACAGGTATGCAAATTTTATTAGCAAGAAATATAGGAAAAAACGGAGCAGATAGGCATCAAGCACTTAGAGATACACAAGCAAAAATTGCGGCTGTACAACAAGGCGTACAAGATGCTGAAAATGGAATGGCCATGAATCGGGATTTTCTTCAGATGCTAGTAAATGCCGGTGATGGAACAGGACTTTATACTGAAGGGCAAGAAGAACTTCTTAAAAATGCAGCTGAAGAGCTTAATCTTGAACTACCAGAAATTTTAACAAAGCCAAGACCTACAGATTTACAAGGTGGAGCGCTGGGAAGTATTTCATCTAAAAAAGGTACTATTCAAGGAACTGCAAGGTTTCGTAGGCCAGGGATTCAAACAACTGGGGCTACAGTTCCTTTAAGTAATCAGGAGGTTGTTGCAGATTACGATAGCCAAATAGAATCACTACAAACGCAGTTAGATAATACAGCCGACTCTGACGCACAAACTAATATTCTTACTAAGCTTGATGGGCTTACTACAGAAAGAACTAAATTTGTCCAACAAGCTAACCAAGATAATTTTGAGGATGTTAAAAATAAGTTAGAGATTGCAGAACGTATTCTTGCAACTCAACCTGATAATCAAGCGAGAATAGCAAGGCGTGATAACTTAAAAAGAGAAAAAGATGCTTTAATAAAAGCAGGTGTTAAAACACCCGCAATGTTAACTGACGGGTATAAGAAATTAGAAAATGCTATATCTGAAAGGCTAAAAGGTCTTTCTATACAAGATGCAGGTAAGTTTATTGTAAATGGTGGTATGGATGATATGTTTTCTCCAGAAGTTGTTAGTGCTTTAAAATCAAGAATTGAAGAAGCCGAAATAACTGATATTAAACAGCTTAAAGAAAAATTACCGGTTGAAGAATCTATTATTAATTTACGTGTAGCCGCAGTACTTGCAGGAGATGCATCAGTTACAAATGCTTTAAACGAAGAAGCCTCAAATTTAGCGGAAACAGGTTCTACATCAATTAGTGCTTTAAAGGCAAAAGAACTTGTAGCAGAGGGCGATAAAGCTAAAGGCTATCTTTACCAATCAAAATCAATGCTTGAGAACGCAACGGCAAATCGTATAAGAGCAGAAAAAGAGTTTGAGAAGGCTAAACAAGGAGCGAAGGAGGGCGAGTATCCTATAATAGAGACAGCTACTGAAGACGTAAAAAGGCTTATGGCTAGCTATAAAATACCTAGTGATGGTAAGAAAGCACCTCTTATGGATGAAGAGCAATTAAATACTTTTGTAAATAATGATCTTCCTGCGGCTATATTGGATATAAGAAAGTATGCTTTTAGGAGTACTACGGCAGCAGATGCGTATAGAATGGGTTTATATTCTGTTGCTAATCAAGCTGCTGCTTCGATTGCAAATAAACAAGACGGCATAATTGCAGATTTTACGGGCAACTGGTTTGGAGAGGCAGCCGCCCCTGATCTTTCTGATTTCGATTTAAAATATATAACAGTAGATGATCCAGAAGCCCCAACTGTACTAAAGTATATGGTTCCAGGCCAAGGTCAAGCCGGTGGAGAAATTGATATTTTAGAATTTTCAACCGGCGAGAATGCCAATTTTAAAACTTTAATGAACCTTTTTACACAGGTAGGTATAGCAAACACACAACTTCCAAATAATGAGTAATATAAAGTGGCAACTGATCCGCTTAATATACTTTTAGGTTACGATCCTTCAGACCCTACTGAAGTTTCTCCTACCCCACAAACTCCTTTTTCTATTCCAGAATTAGGTGTTAGTTATGCAGAAAAACCCATAACAGCAGATGAATATTTAGAAAAAGCTAACCTTAGTGGGAGTAGCGGTACTGATTATGTGCCGGAAGAAAAAGATATTACCGATATTTTCAAGCAGTCTGTATCGGCTGGCTTAGTTGGCCTTGAAACTGACGTAGAGTATTTTAAAGCTTTGGGGAATACTTTACTTGGTGATGAAGAAGCTGCAATTAGAAATATAAGACGGGCAAGAGTTCTTGAACAAGAAGGAGAATATACTCTTGGTAACGTTGAAGAGTTTAAAGATTTTATAGATGCACCTACTGTAGAAGGTTTTTTTAGGCAAGTCTCAAAAGGGACAGGTATGATTACTCCTTCTGCTGTTACTTCTATTGTTAGTGCAGGTACAGCAGCATTAGTTGCGGGAGGAACTAAAGTTATTGCTGGTACTACAGCAAGAAATACTGCAAAAAGACTTATTCAAGACTCATTAGAGCGTACAGCTAAAGGGGTAGCAGATCCAGACGAACTTGCGCTTGCTCAAGCATCATATCAACTATATCAACAAGGCGTTAATAGTGCGATTAAAAAAGGCGCTATTGGCGGTGCGTTTGGTGCTGAATTTGTTCCTATGGCTGGGGGCAATGTATCAGAAGTTTTACAATCAGATAAAGAACTAACGCCAACTACAGCTTTAACTTCTCTTGGGGTAGCTGCACCTCAAGCTGCTGTTGGTGTTTTTGGTGAAATAGCCCTTTTAAAACTTTTAGGAAAGGTTGCAACTAAAAGAGGCGGTTCAGACGATAAAAGTCTTATAAGAGAGTTAGGCTCAAATATAACAAAGTCATTTGGTAAAGGCGCTGCTATAGAGGGAACGACAGAATTTATACAAGAAAGTATGGGGTCAGCATATCGTGCTTCTATGGATGATACTTTTTCAAAACAAGATGCGGCTTTACGAATAGCAGAAGCTAGTTTTGCTGGTTTTTTTGGTGGTGGTGCTATTGGTGGAATTGGTGGGGCAGGGGGTACTGCTATTGCTAATTCTAAGCCTATAGTTGATAAGGCAAAACAGTTTCTTAACGATGCAAGAGAGTGGGAAGTAAATCGAAAAATTACAGAACAACAGTATGGTGATGTTTTATCGGGCTTTACAACAGAAGAACCCCAAGCCGATATTAATGCTCAAGTAGATGCGATGTTTGATCCTACAAGTTCAAAAAGAGCCGTATGGGTAGCAGGCGATAAAGCAGAATTTCAAGCTAAAGAAAATGAATCTACACCTGTATCGGTAAATGGAAAAATAGCATATTCTGCTTTTATACCAGGTAGAGGAACGATTCTTTCAACAAACCGAGGTATTGTAGATCAAGTTGTTACATCAAACGGTTCTGATAAAGCTTTACAAATAGCATTAGGCTTTAGTGATGTTAAAAGTGAAGAAAGTGCTAATGACATAGTTGTTCAAGTATTTAATGCAGAAGGAAACGTTGTATCAGAAGAAGTTACAGATGAGCTTGGATTATCAAGAGCACAACAAGCTGCTAATAAATTAATGCCCCAAGGAGGGCGTGTAGAAATTGTTAATGATGTAGCTGCAGTAATGGAGTCTCGAAGACAACGGCTTTTAAAAGAACAACCAGTTGTTACAAAACCATTAGATATAGATGAGGACGATACAGCTGTAAGAATTGTAGATGCAGAAGGTAACGAAGTAGCTTTACCAGAATCTTTAGTTCCTGCTGGTGAAAAACCGTTTACTACTAGAGAACAAGCCCAAAACTTTTTAAACCGTTTAAAAGAAATAGACGCTATAAAAAATAACCCTAAAACTTTAGCAATGGTGAATAGTTGGGTTGTATCGGCAGCACCTGTTTCTATGGCTTCTACTATTGATACAGTTGGAGAAAACGTAGCAGATACAGGTGAAATATCACCTCAAGATGCAACAGATTTAGCTTATGAAGGGGAAGAAAGTCGTATAGAAAGTGATGAAGAAGGTAGACCTACATCTAAAATTGTTCGGGATAGTAGTGACCAACTTGATGAAGCTTCTATTTTTAGTTTAGATGGCGATAAGACACGCATAAAACCTAAAACTACTACAAATAGAAGTGTAAGAGAAAACGAATCTTATGCGCCACGAAAATCATCTGCGACTGTTTATGAAAGTACACCAAAACTTAGAGAAGAGTTTGCAAAAGTATTTGAGCCATTAGGTGTACAGGGTATGGGTGTATCTGCGATTGATTGGACAGAAGATGTATTTGGGAAAATGTCAGATGCATTTCTAAAAGCAGCTGTAGCAAATCAAAAAGCAATGCCCGATACTTTAATTAGTTGGGAAATAGGTGAAGATGGTAGGTATGATTTATATAGTAGTATAACGCCTGATACGCAATTAATACCTTATACTGATGAAGATGGTGAAAAATTATTACTACCCTTATCTAGTTTTATAGCTGCTAATATAGAAAGGGCAACAAAAAAACCAGATAAAGGCAAAAAAGACTTTAGAAGTAATCGGGTAGAAATTAAGACTCCTGATGGAGAATCTCATTTACTTGTAAATCCAACACATTTAACTAATGCTGGCCAACGTTTGGTTGAAGTAAATACCGGCAGCTTTCAAGGAACGACACCTAAAACAGCCGCCCGTGAAGGTATTGTTGCTATGTTTGCTGCTTTAATAGAATTAGGCTATGACATAAAGCTAGATGGAGTATCGTTTAAAGAAGAAGGATCTTTAAATTCAAATATTGTTTTTAAAGTAATAGGTCGCGGTGAACAGCAAGAACGTGTAACTCTTGAAGAGCTATTAACTTTAAACTCTCAAATTTTCTCTGTAGAAGGTATACGTGATCCCGAAACGAAGAAGAAGAACGTAAAGCGTGATATGCCTCCGGTTGGCCCCGAAACTATAGCTCAGTTTGATACAAAAGCAGAAGCTGAAACTTATCTAGCTAACGCTAGTACATACCAAGATACAACAGGGTGGCGTATTACTCAGACTGCGGGTAATACCCAAAGGCTTATAGATAATTTACCTCGAAGTTTAAAAATTCGAGAAGGTTATATGCCCAGAACGTTATCTGCTGATGCGCCATTAACTGCAGCAGAAGCTAGGCAACGTACAGAAAAAATAGAAGAGGAACGGGTTGCTAGGGAGTTAGATGAAGTAAGAACAACTTCTTCTGATGTTTTTGGACCAATGCGCCGACAAAAAACTCTTAAAACCAGGATGAGTAAAATTGATCCTTTATCTGGATTAATTGTTACTAGTTTAGACGAAGCAGTAACTTTAGATGGAGAAAGGCTAGGTACTATCCAAAAAAATATCGCTTTTGGACCCACTAAAACTATTATGGGTGAAAAAGTAACAGATGAAGGAAATGCCGTTCTTGATGATAATTGGAATGTTATAGGGCGCGTAGTAGGAGAAGAAGTACGTAGTGTAGATACAGATGAGGTTATTGGTAAAGTAATAAAAGGAAAAGATGATTTTGCTTATAGTATTAGAAAAGCAGATATAACTGATCCGGCTGTAGCAGCTGACGCACGTAAATCAGGTAAAAATATAGATGTAACTTCTGGTGAAGGCGATTCGGCCAGAATTAGTGAACAAAGCGTAAGAGGGTTAAGGGACGATGAAGGTAAACCTTTAGCTTTGCCATTGAATCGTTGGAATTTAGAGTGGGGTCCACAGGCCGCAAATATAGAAGCTACAAAAACTGTTCCAAAAATAGGGACAGGACCAGTTAAAAAATCTAAACAGCGTTATGTCCCAGGGAAAAATACTGCTAGTTATCCTGTAGGTGAAATAAAATCTGAAGGGAAAATTTTTACAAAAGCTATAGATCTTGCGATAAAAGCTTTAGGTGGTTTTAATAACCCTGTATCTATTATGGGTGTTAAAGAACTGCAGGCTTTACCGGTTGAGCAATTTAATGCTTTGTTTACTGATCCGGCTGTAGCAGCTGAAGTTCGTACTCAATTAGATGGTTTAATAAATAATAGGGGGACGAGGTTTGGTCGTTATCTTGGTTTTGGAAACGCTCATATCATTCTTGTTGATAATAGATCTGGTAACACTTTAGAACATGTATTAACAACTGCACATGAACTAGGGCACGTATTTTTTGAAGAAAGTAAAAATAAAGTTTTAGGCGATAATAATTTAGCTTTACGAGAACGTTTATTAAGAGATTTTGAAAAAGCTAGATCAAAGAAAGACGCTCCTTCTGCATACCAAGGCCAGTTCGGGTTTGAAGAATGGTTTTCTGACCAAGTTGCAATGTGGGCTTTTAGAGCTTTTAGGACTGAATCAACTAGACGTTATTTTCAGACTAACCGTATGGATTGGGCAGCAGCTGGTAAGGCATTAGGAAGTAAGCAGAATCCTAGTTATTACGCAGACAAAAAAGAACCTAAAGGGGTTGTAGAAAGGTATTTCTATAATCTAGTTGCAAAATTAAACTCTATGTATAAGCAGTTATCGAAAGGGTTAAGACAACGTTTTCGTGACTATAGCCCTGATTTTGATGCTTACATACAAGAAGTTATTGCTAGAAATAAACACGGTATGGCTTTAAATGAAACTGATGCTACAAAGATGGCATCTTTGCCCTTCCGTAAAAAATTAATTGTAAGGGCTATTGAAGACCAAGCAAGAAATCAAGTGGCTACGAATACAGTTTTAGCTATCCAAAGAGCCATAGGTAAACTTATCCTAAACCCAAAAATTCGTGGTATTACAAGAATAGTAATAACTGAAGATAGCGTATTACGATCTATAAGTGAAAGAATAGCTGATATGATGTACATACCAGCACAAGCCACTGGTAAAGGATCGAGTCTTGGGTTTGTAAAAGCTAAACAGGTTTTACAAAAACGTATTATTAATCATTTAGGTAAAATTCTTGGGGAAGACCCAAAATCTTGGGATAGCCCTGAGAATAAAGCAGCTTTAGATATAGCCGCTTCAAGTACTCCTACGACTGAAATAGAGAATTTAAAAGACACTCCAGTAGAAGTTAGAAATAAAGCTAGAAAAATTAGACGTTATTTAGAAAGCCTATATGATCGTGTTATTGCAACAACACCTGGAAACGAAATTCCAAAAAGAAAAGATTATTTTCCTGTTGCTTTAAATCTGGCTGAATTATTAAACAACTCAAATCTTTTAGCAGAGTTCAAAGAAGTAGTTATTAAATATAATCCAGAACTTGGGAAAGAAACTAAAGGCGGTAGAGTTGTTGACTTATTAGTAGAAGAAATGTTTTCAAGACAAGAAGGAGTTATTGAAGATACTACAATAAATGCTAACCCATTAGATCCTTTAGAAAAAGTAAATAGGGCTAGAAAACTTACAAATAATATACCTTTAGAAGAACTTGCTAAGTTCAGTTTGCCTCCAGCACAAGCATTATTAAAATACGCACGACATATTGCTATTAGAACTGAGTTTTTAAAAGCTACACGTGATGCTGACGGCAATGATATTTTAGTCGAAGAGTTGAAAAAATTAAATAATTCTGAATATGATGAAGCTGTACGTATTATAGAAAGGCATCTTGGTTACAATGTTCATCCTTTTCCAAAATGGATGACAAATTTAACTTTTGGTAAATTAACTCAAAAAGAATTAGTTACTTTAAATAGTTCTATCCAGTTATTTAATTGGGTGACTATATTACCTTTAGTTACAATAGGTTCTCTTAGCGAAATGGGTGGTGCAATACTTAATTCAAAAGAACTTGATTGGAATACTTTTCAAACAGCTTGGAACGTTATGAAAGATACTTTGAGGAATCAAGAGGAAGCAATATCTTTTGCAAAAGATTTAGGCGTAGTTGCAGCTGCAACAATGGAAAACGTTGCTATAACAGATGCCGATAACGAATTTTTAGATCCAAGAGTTAGGGAGTTAAGCAACACGTTTTTTGAAGTAGTTGGGCTAGAATGGTTTACAAACTTCACACGTGTATTTGCCAGTAATATGGGAGTACAGTTTTTATTAACCCACGCTGAAAATAAAACCGGTAATTTTAGGTCAGAAAGATATCTTAGGGATTTAGGTGTTACTGCAGCAGATGTAAAAGCTTGGGAAGCTAATAATAGAAGTTTTAATTCAGAAGAAGGAAAACGGGTTCAAGCAGCTTTAACCCGTTTTGTTGAAAGCTCAATGCTTCGGCCTAATACAGCGGAACGTCCTTATTGGGCAAATGATCCACGTTTTGCTTTAATATGGCAGTTGAAAAGCTTTTTTTATTCTTTTTCAAAACAAATCCTAGGCGGTATTCGTAGGGAGATGTTAGCACGAGGTCAAGAAGGGACTGATATAGATAAATTAGGTGGTATAACTATGACGGCTTTATTAGCTGGAATTGCTTTTATGCCTCTAACTATGATTTCTTTGGAGTTACGAGAACTTGTAAAAACTTTATTAGCAGATACGTTACCTGGAGTTAATGATTGGGGTGGAGTTCGTTATTTCCGGTCTAATCGTATGGATTGGGGTGATTATGCATATGAAATTTTCGAGAGGGCAGGCTTTTTAGGTGTAGGTTCTATAGCTATTGATATGATGAATGCGGATAAATGGGGTAAAACTCCTTTAGCTCCTTTACTTGGGCCTACTTGGGAAGCTGCCGAAAGTGTTGTTAATGATGGTTGGGAAGTAATTCCGGATCGATTTATTCCTTTATACGCAACGGTGTATTGATATGAATATATTTAGTGCAATTGTAGGACCAGTAGCAAATCTTGCTGGCACATGGATGAACAATAAGCATGAACAGTCACAAGCTAAACATAAAGCTAAGATGGCTATTATAGAACATGATGCTGATTGGGAATC
>MDSZ01006343.1_pt1 | contig 18349 bp, 17 predicted proteins | sample 811201 | NCBI WGS metagenome assembly MDSZ01 (sample SAMN05326647, study PRJNA326480) | marine metagenome | isolation source: seawater | place: Indian Ocean: North | collected 2010
ACCGTCGTGTAAAGCATGTAACGGATGTGCGTGAATAGATCCGTACCCGCCATAGCAGGGGCTAGGTTGGTCGTATCGCTCAACGGACTTAATTTATCGCCGAAATAGGCACCAGAAATAACCGCACCTGCAACAATGGTCACGGGTATTCCCATGGTTTGTCCAATCCCCATGAGTGCTATACCTACCGTCGCGGTTGTTGACCAAGACGAACCGGTACTCAAACTAACTAGGGCAGAAATAATCACAGCCGTCGGTAAAAAGAAGGTGGCATTAATCAGGTCCAGTCCGTAGTAAATCATGGCCGGCACAATACCGCCAACTAGCCAAGTCCCTGCAAGTCCTCCAATAAGAATAAGGATATAGATGGCACTCGCCGTATCCTTAACATTGGCTTTGATTTTATCTAGAATGGCTTCGACTTTCGTTCCGTTCGCCACACCAATACCGCCTGCGACAAGTGCTGAAACGAGCAGGATGACTTGGTTGGAACCACTTAGGGCATCGTCGCCGTAGACATAACCAACATTGAACCAAAGCAAAAGCATGAGCACTACCAATGGGCTCAATGCCAGTAGCAGCTGTAGAGTGTGTTTCTTTTGTGCCATATCCCGCAAGATACAACGCGCGAGCCTTCTTAGCTCATCGCTGTGATAATGTCTTGCTTAGTGATGATATGATGCCCTTCATCGAATTCTACGAGTACCGCACGGTGTCCTTCTTTCACCATACGAGCAACGTCTTCTATTGGCGTCGTTAGCTCGACCACAGGGTAGGCAGCACCCATCACTTCACCAATAAGCACATTGGAATTTGGGTTGTCTAACATGCAGTTCAGTATGCATTGATCGTCAATAGCACCTACCACTTTACCTTCTTCAATAACAGGGATTTGAGTGATGTCGTGAGTCTTCATCAAGCTTGCCGCGTTGCTGATTGGGGCAGTAGGGCTGACTGTAACTAAAGGTAAATGACTGTGTCCGTCGATAAGGTCTTTTGCGACTTTGTTGGCTGGAGCGAGGAATCCTCTATCGCGCATCCAATCGTCGTTGTATACTTTTCCTACGTAACGAGATCCGTGGTCGTGGAAGAGCACAACCACCACATCTTCAGGGGTAAGCTGGTCCTTAAGCTGGCGCAGGCCTTGGAAGGCTGAGCCGCAGCTGTATCCTAAGAACAGACCTTCTTTCTTGGCCAATTCTCTGGTAGCTACTGCACCGTCTTTATCCGTTACTTTTTCGAAGTAATCAATCACATCAAAGTCGACATTCTTCGGCAGAATATCTTCGCCAATACCTTCGGTGATATAACTGTAAATTTCCTTTTCGTCGAATTCTCCGGTCTCGTGGTACTTTTTGAATACCGAGCCGTAAGTATCTATGCCCCAAACTTTAATATCAGGATTTTGCTCTTTGAGATATTTACCTACTCCGGAAATAGTACCTCCCGTTCCAACGCCCACCACGAAGTGAGTTACCTTACCTGCTGTCTGTTCCCAGATTTCAGGACCAGTACTTTCATAATGCGCCATGCGATTACTCAGGTTGTCGTATTGGTATGGGTAGAATGAATTTGGAATTTCTTCATTTAAGCGTGATGCAACGCTGTAGTAGCTGTCCGGGTGCTCGGGTGCGACGTTGGTAGGACATACGATGACCTCGGCGCCCATGGCGCGAAGGATATCCATCTTCTCTTTACTCTGTTTGTCACTAAGCGTACATATGAGTTTATAGCCTTTTACGATAGCCGCCAAAGCAAGTCCCATACCTGTGTTTCCCGAGGTACATTCGATGATGGTACCTCCGGGTTTTAAATCACCGCGTGCTTCCGCATCTTCCACCATTTTCAGCGCCATGCGGTCTTTCACGCTATGTCCAGGGTTAAAATATTCCACCTTGGCGTACACAGGACAAGGAAAATCTGCTGCGATTTTATTGAGTTTGATCATTGGAGTATTTCCAATGGTATCGAGGATGCTGTCGTAAATAGGACGCATAAAATTGTTTTTGGGTTGCCTCAAAGTTACATAACTCTACGAGAGGTGTGGAAGGTCTTAAGAGAATCTTATGCTCTTAATGGGGTCCAATTTTGAAATCCACCGCACCGGGAATCGAAGTACGACAAAAGCTACCGCTAGAAAAGCAGCATTAGCAGAAAAAATCCAGAAAAAATCGAAGGATATCGGTGCCACTGAAATGTAGTAGGTACTTGGGTCCAATTCGATGAGCCCAAACTGCCATTGCACAAAACTTGCTCCCAATCCAATGAGGTTGCCCCACACCAATCCTTGAGCCAGTATACGCATGCTTAGCCACATAAATACTTGCAAGATCAATCGATCCGAAGCGCCCAATGCCTTTAGCGTACCAATCATTCTGGTGCGGTCCACAATCAACACGAGCAAAGCAATACATAAGTTAGCTACAGCCACTATAAGCACTATAGCCAATACCAATAAGATGTTCGTATCAAAGAGCTCCAACCAGCCAAATATCGCCGGGTGGCGGTACTCTAAGCTTTGAACTTGCATATTGTAGGGGACAATGGCGTTCCAGTAGGCAGCAACCGTATTTCGGTGCTTAGGCTCGTTTAAAACAATGCTGTAATGGGTTACGCTGTCGTTTCTCCAGCCGTTTAACCGTCGTACATCCTCAATATCCATGATGATGTGGCCCAGATTAAATTCGTCCAACCCTGTTTCAAAGGCACTTAAAACGACGGCATCCCGTAATCTTGGTGCACTTTGTTGGTCTCTGATGGAAACGAGTACTGCGGTATCACCCACCGACAAGGCTAGGTTTTTCAATAGGGACCGAGATACATGAATACCATATCGCCCTATAATAGAGGACTCTTCTGTAGAAAACTCTGAGAGAAAACTACTCATCTTCAGGCTGTCGTAACCAATAATCTCGATGCCCTCAAAAACGTCTTCGGATGGATTCACAAGCAGCGAGGCCTTTCGGATTTCGGCGTGCATATGTTGTATCAATCCTTCGGATGAAATGGCAGCTTGTAATGAGTCTGAGAGTAGAATAGCACCGCTTTCACCAGTGCGTTTCATGGAATACTCATTGATATTAATGTCGCCCTCTAAACTTCTGAATTGGTCATTTATAGCATGTTGCAAACCCTTGCCTGAAGTAATTGATAAGATAACCAGCGCCATACCTAAGGCAGTGGCATAGGTACTTAACTTAAGCAGTGGTCTAACCACAGAGGGACCCGACGACTTTCGTATCTTTTGCGCTATGGAAAAAGCTTCTTTCACTCACTCGCAATTTAGAACAACTCTCGCGTTATTCGCGGTATTGCTCTTGTGCTTTTCTGCGCGCGGGCAAGAAAGTTACGTGCCGGGTATTGCGCAGACTGGAGAGTACTACATGAAGCTGACTGAAAAATCTGTGGCGGTAGTAGCCAATGCGACCTCCTTATTGCCCAACGGAACCCATACAGTGGATCATTTGATTTCGCTGAGTGTGGATGTTAGACAGGTCTGGGCGCCGGAACACGGTTTCAGAGGCGATGCAGATGCTGGGGAGCATGTGGAGGACGGCCGCGATCCCAAAACAGGCATACCAATCAAGAGTTTATACGGTAAAACGAAGCGTCCACCAACCAAATGGCTAGAGGGCTTGGATTGGGTCATCTATGATATTCAAGACGTCGGGGTTCGATTCTATACCTACAGCACTACGTTGAGCTATGTCATTGATGCATGTGTAGAAGCCGGTGTCCCGCTCATGATTATGGACCGGGGCAATCCAAACGGTCATTACATCGACGGTCCCATCTTAAAACCAGGCTTTGAAAGTATGGTAGGCTTACATCCTATACCGGTAGTGCACGGCTTAACTATGGGAGAATATGCCTCCATGGTCTATGGTGAGCATTGGATGCCTGCGACAGAGAATGAACAGTGGCGCACCGCCTTCGAAAAGAAAGGCGGCATAGAGGTTATTCATTGCAAAGGGTATTCTCATCGTGAGGTTTTCAAGGAATTCCAAGTGCCTCCATCACCTAACCTGCGCTCCATAGAGGCCATTTGGCATTACCCAAGCTTGTGTTATTTCGAGGGCACACCCATTTCTTGTGGACGAGGCACCGATGCACCATTTACCCGTTTTGGTGCACCTTGGCTTGATGGGGAAGGGTACGAGCATAAATTCACTCCTGCGCCAGATCACGGATCGAAGTATCCCAAGTTTGAAGGAAAGCAATGTGGTGGGGTCCAATTGTCCCAAGATCTAAGCACTGCCCCAATGGAAATAGAATGGACCCATTTATTTTATGCCTATGCATACTGGAAAGACAATGCTCCCGCGGAGGCGCCAGAATTTTTCAATGCGTTCTTTAAAAAATTGGCCGGTTCAAACAAACTACAGAAAGCCTTGGAATCTGGTATGAGTACCGAGGAGTGGGTAAAGTCTTATTATAGAGAGTTGTACCAATACAAGCAAAAGGCTTCTAAGTATTCAATGTATTCTCTTGTCGAGATGAAGTAGTCACACTAGGCACCAATAAAAAACCCCGCACGTGGCGGGGTTTCTTTATAGAGAGGAAAAGCGGATTATTTCCAGCCTTTCATTTCTTTCTCATAGCCAGCTCTGTAGGAATCAGGTGCTCCCATGTCCATGGCTTTTTTACCTTGCTTTAGGGCCGCTTTGGTATCTCCTGCTGCGTAAAGAATTTTAGCCTTTACCCAATTCGTGTACCAGTATTCCGGATCTAACTGCAAAGCAATTTCGATAGTTGCGAGCGCTTTTTCATGATCGCCTTGACCGCTGTAGTAGTTTGCTGCATTTCTGTACGCGCGCTTAGCATCAGATAGTGCTTTTGCTACATTTTTACCGCTCTCACCATCAGAATCTACACCTAGGCTAACACTAACTTCTGTAGTGGCCCATTCAATGACTAAGTCGCCACCGGTAGTGCTCAATGCTTTGAAGCTCATCGTAAAGCTTTCATCAAAATCGCCAGTAGTGGCAGGTACAGTTGTGCGTAGCACATCGCTCTCTTGCGTGTAACCTGTACTTCCCCAAAGATTGGTTTGGGTAGATAAGATGATGGTCCACTCTTTTTCACCTGGAATGGTGAAAAGTGCATACTCTCCCGCAGGTACTGCATCACCATTAAGGGTAAAGTCAGTTGAGGCATTAAACTTTACGCAAGCATTCGCGCCAGTACGCCATACTTCATTGTAAGGCACGAGGTCCCCGAAAATGGCACGTCCGCGTGTGGCAGGACGGCTATAAGTGATGCTAAAGTCCGTAAGGCCAATTCTTTGGTCAACGGTAGAAGTTGGTGACGGTTGAGGTAGTTCTTGAGCTGATGCGCTCCAGCTGAGGCTTAGGGCCAATGCGCCCACAATCCATTTTCTCATGTATATTGTTTTTTAGGTTGTCGTGAAGTTAAGTCAAAAAGTGCCTTGAAGGTTCACTTATAGTGCCATCATCTTTAATGCGGCAACAGCAGCTTCAACACCTTTATTGCCATGCTTACCGCCACTTCGATCGCGGCTCTGCTCGATGGTATTGTCCGTGAGCACACAAAAGATAGTAGGTGCATCGTAACTTAAGTTGAGTTCTGTAATGCCGTAAGTGACGCTCTGGCAAACGTAGTCGAAATGCTTTGTCTCACCTTGAATAACACAACCTACTACAATTACTGCATCAGGATCGTGCGCATCGAGGACAGACTTAGCGCCAAACGTGAGTTCAACTGCTCCCGGAACATCTATTTCTAGGATACCCTCCGGTGCAACACCGTGTTGAAGAAGTGTCTTTTTGGCTCCTTCTGCTAGACCAGAAGTGATTTCGTGATTCCACTCAGCACGAATAATAGCTACGAGTTTGCCTGCTCCAGAAGGAACTTGCTCGTTGTTGGAGCTATCTAGATGCTGGTGTGCGGTTGCCATCTTATTTCAAGGCAGCAATAACGCCCTGGATACCCGCCGCTTGACGTGATTCAGGGTAGTCTTCTGCAATTCTTTCGTACAGATTCACTGCCTTTGAAGCTTCATCGTTTGCTTCTAGAGCAAGACCGGCTTTCCACAAGAATAGTGGTGTGGTAAATGCGTTGTCGGTAGACTTAGCTGCCTTTTGGTAGTAATCTGCGGCATCGTCCATTTGACCAAGTTCTGCAAATGCATCACCAATAACGCCCAATGCCATTGCACCTGTCGCAGTGTTCGAAGCGTTGTACTTGTCGAGTGTTTCGATAGCACTTTCGAAATCGCCAGTGGCAAAGTAAGCGAGGCCTGCGTAGTAATGTGCGCTATTCCCAGCAGGAGTACTGCCGTATTCGTCCATGATGTCCAAGAAACCGTAGTTCGCACCGTTACCATTCAAGGCGAGGTCCATAGAATCGGCCTCAAACCATTTGATAGCCTGTGCCATTTCGGTACCTGCTTCAGCGGTTTTAGGGGCGACTACATAAGTATTGTATGCAAAGAAGGCTAGAACTACGGCAACAACAGCACCCACAGTGATACCCACTTGTTTCGCGTTGTTTTCCAAAAACTGCTCAGTTTTCGTCAACGTTTGTTCTACACTATCAAATCCTAAGTTATCCTGCTGTGCAGGCGCTTTCTTCTTAGCCATGGCTATATAATTATTGAGTCCGCCAAAAATAGTACAAATTTTGACTCTAGGAAGCCTATTTTTGTAGCTATGGACAAGCTTATCATTAGTGCTTTAGAATTGACTCATTTTAAGAACCATCGTTCAACGCATTGGGACTTCAATGAAAAGGTCAACATCATTACTGGAAATAACGGTAATGGAAAGACCAATGTGCTCGATGCGTTGCATTATCTGAGCTTGACCCGTTCTTATCTCGGATCAACAGACAGTCAAAATATCACGCACGGTGAATCTATGGCGCTGATCAAGGCCAACCTTGAGCGTAAAGGGGGCGATCATAGTCTAGACATTGGCTTGAAGAAGGGGCAGAAGAAAAAGATTCGTGTCGATGGAAAAGAAGTTGAAAGGTTAGCGGACCATATCGGTTATTTGCCGGTGGTGATGATTTCACCCATGGATCGGGACCTTATTCTCGATGCTGCAGAAACCCGTCGCAAACTTGTTGATGCGACCATCAGCCAAAACAGTCGAAGTTATCTCAATGCCTTGATGAATTACAATAAGGCATTAAGTCAGCGCAACACAACCTTAAAGTATTTTGCTTCTAACCGCACCTTTGACGCCTCATTATTAGCACTTTACGAGGACATTATGGTTGAGGAGGGGACTGTGATATTTGAACACCGTAAAAGCTTTACGGAAGAACTTCAGCCGGCCATTCAGCGCTTTTATGAGGTGCTGAGCGGTGGTAAAGAAGAGGTATCTGTAAAGTACAAGAGTTCATTGCATGAGAAAGGACTGCGTGAGCTATTGGCAGATAAGTTGGACAAAGACAAAGTGCTACAGTATACCTCGGTGGGTACACACCGTGACGATTTGGTGTTCGAGCTGGGCGGTTACCCTATTAAGCGTGTAGGATCGCAAGGGCAACAAAAGAGTTTCTTAATTGCATTGAAATTGGCCCAGTTTGAAATTGGCCGCAAACATTTAGGAATGTCGCCTTTGTTGCTTCTTGATGACATCTTTGACAAACTGGACGAAGACCGTGTAGCAAATCTTCTTCAGCTTGTTAATACGGAGGACTTTGGGCAGATTTTTATTACCGATACCCACTCACAACGCATGAAAGAGTTGAGCGAGACGCTCAAGCTTCAGCATACTACTTTTGAAATCCAAGACGATGGCACGATCGAAGCGCTCTAACGAACAGACCATGGGAGAGGCCCTCGGACAGTGGCTAGACCGATACAGGTTACGTCAAGGAACCGACGACAGTCGTGTTCTTCAGGCTTGGGACGAAGTTATGGGCCCATCCGTGGCGCGCCAGACCTCTAGGAAAAAGGTTGAAAACGGTGTACTCGTCATTCAATTGGACAGTTCAGTCGTTCGAAAAGAACTATTGATGGTCAAAGGAAAAATTGTGACGGCGATCAACGAGCATGTAGGTCGTAGTGCCATCAAGGATGTGCACATTTTCTAATCGCTAAGCAGATCGGGGCGACGCTCTTGCGTGCGCTTTAAAGCTTGCTTCTCGCGCCAAAGTTCAATCTCCTTGAAATTCCCGCTAGTCAGCACTTCAGGCACTTTATGGCCTCTAAAATCTTCTGGGCGCGTATATACAGGTGGTGCCAGGAGGTCGTCCTGAAAACTATCCGTCAGCGCCGAAGTCTCGTCGTTTAGCACGCCTGGAATCAATCGAATGATAGAGTCACTAATGACTGCCGCTGCAAGCTCTCCGCCACTGAGCACATAGTCTCCAATGCTGTATTCATGGGTGATCCAATGGTCGCGAACACGTTGGTCTATTCCCTTATAGTGACCACAAATAATCATGATGTTGCCCAACATACTTAGTTGATTTGCATCGCTCTGATTATAGCGTTTACCGTCTGGGGTCATGTAAAGAATAGCGTCGTAGCTGCGTTCTTTTTGCAGGTCTTCAATACAGTCCACCAATGGACCGCATTGCATGACCATGCCAGCGCCTCCTCCGTATTGATAATCATCGACTTGTTGATGCTTTCCTACACCGTACTTACGTAGCTGATGAACGTGTACCTCTGCAATACCTTTCTCTTCAGCACGCTTTAGAATGCTATGGGCAAAAGGTCCCTCAAGCAATTCGGGCAATACGGTGATAATATCTATGCGCATGGCTATTTTTTCAAACCTATTTCAACCAATCGTTCTTCAAGGTAGTCGCCAGCAGTAATGTCATCGAACGCTTTTGGGCGCTCTTGAGTGATACAACCTTCAAGTGCATTTAGCGGCATTTTACCTACAGGATGAAGGAAGAACGGGATAGAGTAGCGCGAGGTGCCCCATTTTTCTTTCGGTGGGTTGACCACGCGGTGTGTGGTTGACTTCATTACTCCGTTGGTCAGTCTTTGAAGCATATCGCCAACGTTCACAACTAAGGAACCAGGAATGGCTGTGATACCAATCCACTCGTTTTGCTTATTTAGTACCTCAAGTCCCTCGGCACTTGCACCCATCAATAGAGTGATGAGATTGATGTCCTCGTGTTGGCCGGCACGTACACTATCGCCTGGATCTTGAGTGATGGGCGGGTAGTGTATGGCGCGAAGGATAGAGTTACCGCCCTGTACCCATGGTTCAAAGTAGTTACTGTCTAAATCGAGGTATAAAGCAATAGCTTTAAGTAGTTCACGACCAATTCGTTCTAATTCTTGGTAGGCGTGCTTGAATCCTGGTGCAAACTCAGGAAGTTCTGACACGCTTACGTTATCGTGGTATTCAGGCCCCTCATAAGCGGGTTCAGGCTGGCCTACTTGCCAAAACTCTTTGAGATCCGCCGCCTCCATGCCCTTTGCATGCTCTTTGCCAAAGGAAGTATAGCCGCGTTGTCCAGCAAGGCCCTCTATTTCATAGGAGGACTTAATTGGTTTTTCCAACGAAAAGAATGCTGCCGCCTTACTGTAAAGACCGTCCTGTACATCGGCCCCAAAACCGTGGTTCTTGATGGTGATAAAACCAATGTCTGTGTAGGCAGCACCTAACTCTTTAACGAATTCAGCTTTTTCACTTTCAGTCCCTTCAGACCACTTTGCGAAATCTAGATTTGGAATTGTTGCCATATTCATAACATTAGGTTCTATCTAACAAAAATAACTCCCTTTTTTGAGCTAAATTCAATCCCTAGACCCATCAGACAGAAGTTATGAACGATGCCCAAGACAGGCAATTCTTAGAACATTTCATTCTAACCCGAGCGATAGAGGAGAAAATGCTCATCTATTTGAGGCAAGGTAAGATATCGAAATGGTTCGCCTCTTATGGCCAAGAGGCCCTGAGTGTGGCGGCCACACACGCCTTAGCGAAGGATGAATTTATGTGTACAATGCACAGGAATTTAGGTGCATTTGTTGCCCGTGACATACCACTTGAGCGACTCTTCGCGCAATTTCAGGGTAAAGCAGAAGGCTTTACAAAGGGGCGCGACCGCAGCTTTCACTTTGGCTCTATGGAACATCATATCGTTGGTATGATCTCTCATTTAGGAGCTCAGTTAGGTGTCGCTTGTGGTTTAGCCTTGCGGGAAAAACTTCAGGGAACTGGAAAATGTGTTCTTGCATTTACCGGTGATGGCGCTACCTCCCAAGGTGATTTCCACGAGGCACTCAATGTGGCGGCCGTCTGGAATCTACCTGTTGTCTTTGTCGTAGAGCGCAATTATTGGGGACTTAGTACCCCAGAGCATCAGCAGTTCATCTTTGAATCCTTTGAGCAGAAAGGACCGGGGTACGGCATGAAGACCATGAGTTTCAATGCCAACGAACTGGCCGAAGCCAAAGAGCACTTTTCACAGGCGACCGCCTATGCACGGCAAGAAGGCAAGCCTATTTTATTGGAAGCGAACACCTTTAGGTTACGAGGGCATGAAGAGGCCAGTGGTACCAAATACTACCCTGACGGAATGATCGAAACGCAGGAGAAAAAGGAGCCGATGGCCTTATTACGTGCTGCTCCTGAGCAATGGGGCATTACTGAGGACTGGATCGATGAAGCATTGGACAAGTCAAAAAAAGCAGTCGATGTAGCCTTTCATGCTGCTTTGGAATTGCCGGACGTGTTGTACGACCAAAAAGAAAGTCTGAGCGATGTTTATGCGCCGTCCCAGACACTACTGGATGACCCCGCTGGAACTCGAGAACTTCGATTCATAGATGCCATTCACGATGCATTGGGCGAAGCAATGAGACAATGGCCTGAATTAGTACTTATGGGTCAGGATATAGCAGATTACGGAGGAGTATTTAAAGCGACGGAAGGCTACGCTGAGGAATTTGGTGAAGCGCGCGTTCGCAATACGCCACTATGTGAAAGTGCCATAGTCGGCACTGCTATGGGATACGCGATTGCAGGCGGTAAATCTATGATGGAGATGCAGTTTGCAGATTTCGTAACCACAGGCTTTAACCAGATCGTGAATAATCTAGCGAAGTTGCATTGGCGGTGGGGACAGCACGTGGATGTTGTTGTACGTATGCCTACCGGTGCCGGTGTCGCAGCGGGACCATACCACAGCCAGAGTACAGAGGCTTGGTTTACTCATGTCCCTGGGTTGAAAGTAGTATACCCGGCATATCCGGCAGAAGCCAAAGCTTTGTTGCTCGCGAGTTTCAATGATGCAAATCCTATCATGTTCTTTGAACATAAGGCACTGTATAGAACGGTGAAAGAGGAAGTGCCATCGGGTATAACAAGTTTGGACCTTGGAAAAGCACATACGCAGTTGGAAGGATCAGACTTGACCATAGTTACCTATGGGATGGGTGTGCATTGGGCAATGGATTTGGCAGAGCGCCATGAATCCTCTATCGAGGTGATCAACCTTCGCACATTAGTGCCGTTAGATTTTGAGGCTATTCGAAGCAGTATTTCGAAAACATCACGCGTGGTTGTTCTTCAAGAGGATGTGTCTATCGGAGGATATGGAGAGCACATTGCTTCTCGCATTGCGAGAGAATGTTTTGAGCTGTTAGATGCACCCGTAGAATTGGTTAGCAGTGATGCCACTCCTGTACCGTTTGCAGCAACTTTAGAAGAAGGCTACTTAGCCAGTGCTCGACTAGAGGAGGTAGTGAATCGTACGCTGAAGTATTAAAAGCTCCGTTGTTGGAGACGCTATAAAAGAAAACCCCCAGCGCTCATGCGCTGGGGGTTTTTTATTGAATTCTAAATCGCAGTGATTACTCTACGATGAATTTCTTAGTGCTTTGGTGTCCTGCAGAGCTTACAGTGTAGAAGTAGATACCAGGAGCGAATCCTGTTGCATCAATCTCCTCAATGTGACGACCTGCATCTAGACGACCTAGGTCACGTACTTCAATAGAACGTCCTGTGATGTCCATAATATTCATGGTAAATGCAGCTGCTTCGACACTCTCGATAGCCACCTTAGTCAAACCGTTTGTAGGGTTCGGGTAGTTTTGGCTTACTGAGAAGTTTTGTGCTTCCATTTCTTCAATACCGATGTTGTTCGGGTAAGGAGAACCTAGGTAGTAGAAGTCGATCGGGCTCAAAACAGAGAACGTACCGAAATCTTCAATAGGAGAGTAAGTCATGTGCAACTGGTAAGAACCGTCACCGTTGTCAAACGCGTAGTCCGCAACGTTACCCCAAGTAGCATCACCGAATGTACCCATTACAGTCATTTGACCTTCCAATGAATCACCCAATACGTTGTACCCTTGACATCTCCAATCTGGGAAGTTGTTTTCAGTACCTGTAACGAATGAAGTATCACTCTCGAACCAAGAGAAGAACATCATCTCGCGGTCAGAGCTCATAGAAATGTGTGGACGTGTAGCTTCTGTTACAGGACCGTTTGTTGGATCGAATTCGTAATCCCAAGTAAATACTTGGCTTACGATGTTACACTTCCAAGTCAAACCACCATCAGTAGTGTATACGTCTACCAACAAGTTTACACCTGGGTAGTATACGAAGTCACCTGCCATAGTACCGCCTGTTGGAGTAGTTCCAACACCTGGGAATACGTGTACAAACATGTGTGGGTTACCGTTTGCATCAACTGCCATATCGTGACCACGAGTAGAAGAAGTCAAGTTACCGATAGACCATCCACCAGTGATTGTAGAGAAGATAGTTTTCAAGCTATCACCTGTAGCTTGGTCAACCAAAAGGTCCATGTTTGGTCCCATTGGAGCACTCCAAGTAGAACCACCATCAGTAGTCTTAATTAAGTACGGGTGGATTACTTTGTTTGGAGCAATCAAACTGTCGTATGCCTCGATAGATATGTAACCAGTAGAACCGTTCTCGTCGAATGAGATACGTCCGTCACCGTAAATCTTACCGTTTGTAGCATCGTTTGTTACAGGCAAGTATGCTTTGATCTCAGTCAAGGCCATCGTATCAGTTGAGAAGTTCATAGTTCCCTTCCATACGATTGCTGTATCTGTGTACTCTTCAACATCGTAGTTCGGGTGATCGAAACTTACACCCCAGAATTTACCGTCTTGAGTGAAAGACTCTTCCAAAGTCAAGTGACCGCCAGTAGTATCTACAGCCATGTTTGTAACTGTGTTGTCCATCTTGTGCGTACCTACCAAAGCACCACCCCAAGCACCGGCATTTGTACCAGCAAGTGTTGGCGCCCAAACTGTGATAGAAGCATTCAACGGGTTAGTGTTGTTGCTTTCGTTGAGGATACCAATGTGCGGGTAACGCGCAAAACCTGGGTAGCCGTAACCGCTAAGGTTAGGGTTCCAAATAGGTCCTGCGTTCGAAGTCCAAGTTGAACCACCATCCGTAGAGTAGTCAAAACGCAATGAACCAGAGCTGTAGTCGTTGTTTGTTCCGTAATCAGAACGGTGAACGAATGCAATCGTGTTCAAATCTTCGTTAGCCACCAAATTCGTCTTAGGGCCAAAAGCAGCACCATAAACGTTTGGAGCGGTACCAATAGCAACAGCAGAGCTCTGCTTGTTGTATGAAGTATTCAATGGCGTGCCATCAGCATGAGTCGCTGCGTACATCGCCGCGCTACGACCTAGGTCAAGACGTGCTTCCTGAGCGGTCGCACCTATAACGCTAAGTCCAGCAAATGCTAGTAAAAGTTTTCTCATAATTCGAATTTTTGTGAAAGTCTAAATATAATGGAAAAGTAGCTACAATAGTGCATCGTAGCATTTTTGAATTTGAAGGCCAATTCCGGCCGCGCTCAACCCTTCGAATGTATTAATTCCGGGCTTTTCTAGTTCGAGAATCCGGCGCATGGCCTTGAGTAGTTCTTCCTCATTTTCAGCCCATAAAACGCCCTTGTCAGCATAAGCAGAAGAACCAAAGGAGGCTCTAGAAATTGCCCACAATCCTGCTTTACGTGCTTCGAGCGTCGCAATCCCGAAGGTTTCATAGGCGCTGAATTGAACATGAGCGTGGTGGTTGGGTAAGGAATCCAGCACTATTTCGTTCGTCATTCGACCGTGCACAGTGATATTAAGATCGTGTTTGGTCAGTGCTCTTAACTTTTCAAGATCTGGTCCACCTCCATAAAAGTGCAATTCACACTGGGAGGAGGGAAGCTGACGAAATACTTTCAGTATGATATCCTGACGCTTTATGGAAAAAACCAAATCACCAACCACACAAAAGCTTTTGGATGAAAATTGCTTAGGTTTAGAAAAATCAATCTCATCAATGATGTTGGGCACCACGGTGATCTTTGCCTTTGGAGCAACCTGCAGAATTCCTTGACTCAGAGCTGGACTTACAGGAAGTACCTGAGCTGCAACCTCGAAAAACGCCTTCATCATTTTGCGTTTGATACCGCGGAGGTTGGCATTATTTTCTGGTAACAGTCCCGACCAATGCTCAGAATGTATGTAAGGAATTCCCTTGCTCTTTAAAATTTTGCTAAATACCCAAAGGTCCTGTGCATAACAATGAAAGTGTACGGCGTCGGGTTTAACTCTTGCAAGTGCGGCATACAGCGCAGCAATCTTGGCGGATATACCCATTTCTTGCGCTCCATATAGAGTTAAGTTACCCTCTTCGACGGTTTCGAATTGAGCATCGATGAATCCAAGTACATTAGGCTGCTCCGCGGTGGCATTGATATGCTTTTTAACGAAGATTCCGTTCTGAGGGTCAACCGGGTTGGGGTACCACTTTACAATGTGAAGAATCCTAGGGCTCATTAAAAGCAAGGTAGTGCTAACATCACGCAAATTCAAACTTCTTTCATACCTAGGTTTTAGTAAATTGTACGTTGTACACTATCTTGACGGCAACTAACAGAACCGACATGTTAAACACTACTGATTACGTAATTATAGGCCTCTATTTCGTGGCCGTTTTTGTCATTGCATTTTTTAGCGGCTCGAAGAAGGGTGAAAACGGCGAGGCTGCCGACTACTTTCTAGGAGGTAGAAACCTAGGCTGGTTTGTCATTGGCGCATCCTTGTTCGCCTCTAACATTGGTTCCGAACACCTCGTAGGACTTGCGGGACAAGGAGCCTCAGGAGATTTAGTCGCGGGTCAATTCGAACTTTTAGCCTCTCTAATCCTCATTCTTTTAGGATGGGTATTTGTACCATTCTATCTAAAATCCGGTGTATTCACCATGCCTGAGTTTTTGGAAAAGCGCTACAATGGATGGGCACGTACCTACCTGTCTTACGTTAGTATCGTAGCATATGTATTGACTAAGATTTCGGTAACCATCTTTGCGGGTGCCATTGTGTTTACTGCATTACTCGGAATTAGCTTTTGGACAGGTGCCATTGTTATTGTCGTAGCCACAGGGGTTTACACAGTATTTGGAGGTTTTAAAGCAGTAGTCTACACGGACATGATGCAGATGTTTGTGCTTGTTGGTGGATCTATTATCCTCACGGTATTTGGTCTAAATGAGCTCGGTGGTGTTGGTGAACTCATGGAAAATACAACTGCAAACCATTGGAGTTTATGGCGTCCAGTCTCAGATACTAGCTATCCTTGGACGGGTATTATGTTTGGAGCACCTATCCTAGGTATATGGTATTGGTGTACGGACCAATTCATTGTTCAGCGTGTCCTTGCAGCTAAAGACATCGATACAGCGCGCAAAGGAGCATTGTTTGGTGGGTACATGAAACTTTTGCCTTTATTTATTTTTATGATGCCAGGTGTGGTGGCTTACGCTATTGCCCAAAAAAATCCGGAGCTCTTGTCCTTTGCAGATGGAGGGTATGATGCCGCTTTACCTTTAATGGTGAAAACGGTTCTACCAGCAGGGCTTAGAGGATTAGTTGTTGCAGGCCTTCTTGCTGCATTGATGAGCTCTTTGAGTTCTGTATTTAACAGCTGTTCTACGCTAATCACTTTCGATGTGTATAAGAAATATCGCCCAGAAGCCAACGATAAAGAATTGGTACGAGCGGGTCGAATTTCAACCGTTGTATTAGTCGCATTGGGTATCGCATGGATTCCTATGATGCAAATGATCGAAGGAGGTTTGTTCCAGAAGCTTCAATCTATTCAAGCCTATATTTCACCTCCTATTGCTGCAGCTTTCTTATTGGGAATCTTTTTTAAGAAGATTAATTCCGCTGGTGCGAAGTGGGCATTGCTCACAGGCGCAATTCTTGGGGTCGCTCGTCTGAGCATGGAAATAGCAGGAGGGGAGTATACTGGATTCTTACATTGGTATGTAGGCATGAACTTCCTACACTTTGCACTTTTATTGTTCGCCATCTGTTCGGCAGTGCTAGTGCTAGTTTCTTTGGCCAAGCCAGAAGCAGAAAGCTACGACGACGAAACATTAGTATGGAGTAAAGCCAACGCTGTGCCTATGAGTAGCAGCACCCGTTTGTTGACATTTTTACTAATCCTTTGTGTGGTAACTCTTTGGGTGGTATTCTAAAAAATTCAATTAAAAGGGTTGCAGATATAGATTCAATGCAAGTATATTTGCCGCCCAATTATGGTGGTTGTAGCTCAGTTGGTTAGAGCGCTGGATTGTGGTTCCAGAGGTCGCCGGTTCGAACCCGGTCTTCCACCCTTCAAAAGCCCCGCGTAGCACGCGGGGCTTTTTCTTTTCCCTTCATTCCTAGATAATTAGAATAATTTTTGAGATTGTTTTGAACCTTTATTAACGTAAAGTGTTGATTATGAATACTATTTAACATTAAAATAAAGTTCCGTAAGTACATTTATTTTTAATTTTGCTCAAAATACTTCTAAACTATGGCTATTAAATTCGACGCAGCACTAGGTACCTCAGTAGTGGTGTTTGCTTTTGACGGGGAAAACTTAATCTCATTGGTAGGTGCGAAATCTGAAGAACCGTACCGCGGAGCTCCAATGCTTCCAACAAATTGGGTAAAGGCAAATGAAAGTGTCGAGGATGTAGCCAAGCGTATGATGACTCGTGTATTAGGCATGGACCAAATCTATTTGGAACAGCTGAACGCTTTTGCTAGGGTGTACAGAAACCCAATGGGGCGTGTGGTGAATATTGCCTATTACGCACTTTTGAATTGGGATGAGGTAAAGAACATCAAATTGCAAGAGGGATACCGTTGGGTAAGAAAAGGCGAAGAGCCGGAAATGATCTTCGACCACAATGAAATTTACGAAATGGCTACGGAACGTCTCAAGCGTCGTGTGAAGCGTCGTCCAATCGGTTTCGTATTACTCCCACAGCGATTTACGTTCAATAATATCCACGCGCTCTACCAAGCTTGTCTTGGTAAGGAGTTAGATAAGCGAAACTTCAGAAAGAAGTTTATGCGTAGCGAATTATTGATAGACACAGAGGAGACCATCTTTGAAGCCCCGGGCAATAAGAAGCCTTCTCGCTTGTACGAGTTCAACCAACAGAAATACGAGAAGCTCACTCTCAAAGGGTACGACTTTAAATTCTAAATAAGAAAAGCCCGATGCTCAGCATCGGGCTTTTTATTGCTTTAGGCTATGGGCCTACTATTGCTTGGCGTATTCTTCCCAAGGCGTATCCTTGTACGCGTTGCTTCCGAAGAAGTTGGCAATTTTCAAGAATTGCACGGGCTCTTGGTAGCCAGGTACAGGGCTTAGCATTTCGAATTTATCATTCATGAAAATGACGGTAGGGTAGGACATTTTCCCGTTGAGCAGTGCCGCCGCTAGTTCGTGGTACCCTCGCTGACCTTGAGCGACGAATGTGAAGGTGTTGTTCAAAATGGTGATGTCCTCTTTTTGTTCCGCGTTGAATTTGACATTGTAATAATGTTCGTTCATGTACGCAGCAACCTCTGGTTTTTGAAAGGTCGCTTTATCCATGCGCTTGCACCAACCGCACCAATCGGTATAAACGTCTATGAAGATTTTCTTCGGATTTTCCTCCGTCTGGGTCAATTCATAGGCCTCTTCAATACTCATCCATTGGATTTTCTCTTGAGCGATGCTCGATCCAAAGAACAGAAGGGAGATTGCAAGTAGTGTGTTTTTCATAAAACCAAAATAAAAAACCCCACGCACAAGGCGCGGGGTTCGTATGATAAAACTATGCTAAAGTTACACGACGCCGTGCATCAGCTTGTTCAATGGTTTGCTCAGGATGGCAATTAAGATGGCGAATCCGATCAATACAAACCCGAGCGTAGAGAAGGTATCTACATAAGTATGCAGCCCATCTTGAGCGCTCAACACAACTTCCTCGCCGCCGTGACCTTCGCCGCCGGTGAGGGTAGCGATTGCACCTGCGAGGTAGTTTGCCATGGCGAACGAAAGGAACCATCCGCCCATAGCCGTTCCGG
>MDSZ01090296.1_pt1 | contig 18347 bp, 8 predicted proteins | sample 811201 | NCBI WGS metagenome assembly MDSZ01 (sample SAMN05326647, study PRJNA326480) | marine metagenome | isolation source: seawater | place: Indian Ocean: North | collected 2010
GAAGATATAACTTTAAGAATTTATTGGAATAGAAAATTTTGGGTTGACATTGGTATACCTATTGATATTCCAGACGGCTCTATACAGACTATATCATACATGACAGATTTGGAAAAAATAAATAAAGCAAAGTATCTTATTCCAAATTATGATGGCATAGAGAAGTATGATAATGGCAGGTATCAAAGGCAGGGTTCTTCATACCCGCAGGGGTTTAAGCAAAACGAAACAAAATATGTTGTTACATTTTGGACTAGGGGCGATACGTGAAAATAGTTACAAGTAATGCTAGAATGCGGGCTTTGATAAATAAAGCTTTAGCTAAAGAGGGCGAACAGTTGCTAAAAAAAGCGTCTTCCAATATAAGATCTCAAGTTGTGGATGTTGTTAGAAGAGCTATTGCTGTCTGTCCAGAAATACAAGAGCTTTCTAATGGAGTTTTGAAGTACGACTTTGGATTAACAGAAGACCCCACTAGTGCGATAGTGAGCGCTGTAGCAAATTCCACAAGAGTTTCTGTTTCTAAAATAACTTCTAGAGGCGGTAGTTTCAATGGCGGTGTTAAAATATATGTGCAGCCATCTACTTTCTCAAATCTTCTTTCTTTGTCTGTTGGTCGTCAAATCATAGAAACCGGAGGCTCTATACCTTGGCTGGATTGGATGTTGACTGCTGGTGATTCTATTATTATATCTGATTTTGGCGTAGAATATGAAACTGGCACTGGTAGGTCGGGTGGCGCCACAATGGATAAGGCGGCAAAACCATTTAAAGTAAATCCTTTATACTCTGGTGATCAGTCTGATAATTTTATAACCAGAGCGCTTGAGCCAGCAATAAAAGAAATTTCTAAAATAGTAAGAAAGGAGTTTTCATAATGGTTGGCGGTCCTCATACAAAACTTTCAAATTTGCCAAATGCGCAAGACGCTACAATATCCAATATATTGTTAGATAATTTTATAGCATTTTACGATTGGGGGTTTTTAGACCGTGGCTCCTTTTATAATATTCAGATTCCTCAATCTGGAATCTATGGTGGAGATAGGCACAAACTAAGAAGCTCAGATAATCCTAATTACACAGATGGTCAAGTCTGGGAAGGTTATCGCCAAAACTGGGTTTGGGAAAGCGGTATAGACGGCACAACGCAACAGCCTATAACAATATCTGGAGTTTTTGTAGACAATGAATTTTACGCTACCGGAAATACAACTAAGCCATTTTATATAGATTATCCAAATGGTAGAGTAATATTTGACACCGCCTTATCTACAACTAGCGCTGTTCAATTAGAATATAGTCATAAATGGGTACACGTTATCCCAGCGGAAGGTGTTTCTTGGTTTCGTCAGATACAGCAAAGATCCTTTAGAAACGAAGAAGGTTTTCAAGTTTCTGCTTCTGGCGGTTGGGCGCAGCTTGGAGAAACGAGAGTACAACTTCCGGCTTTAGCTATAGAAGTTATTCCTGCCAAAAGCTTAGAAGGATTTCAGCTTGGCGGTGGTCAGTTTGTTAACAATGATGTTGTTTTTCATGTTATATCAGAAAATCATTGGGAATGCAACAATATAATGGATGCGACTCTTTATCAAAACGATAGAACTATACATTTGTTTGATCCTACGAAGGTAGGGATTTCTGGGGCTTATCCTTATAATTACAGAAATGAATTAAACGAAAATGCTATTCCTAGCGGGCTATATCCTAATCTTATTGATAATTTTTTCTATAGAAGATGTTGGATTAATAGCTCAAGGGCGCAAGAAGTAACTCAAATTTCTCCAGATTTGTATATTGGTACAACTCGTTGCAAAACTCAAGTAAAAGCCATATAATTCAAAATTTTGTGTATATATCTTTAGCCTTTACCAGAGGACAATAATAATTTAAGGGAGACAATTATGGCTCGAAACCAAAGAATATTCTACGCTTGCCAAGCTGTAGCAATTACCGGACGGGGCGGCGCGCTTAATGCGGCCAACGTCGTCAAGGGTTTGCAAAGCGTTGGCATGAGTAGCACATTTACCCTAGATCAAGTTTTTGAAATGGGGCAAATTGAAATTTATGAAAACATCGAGGAAGTTGCCGATGTTGAAGTGACCTTGGAAAAGGTTATAGATGGAGAAAAGCTGATTTATGACTTGGCTTCTAGCGGGGCTTGCAAAACTGATGTTGTGGCCGCTACTAAAGCTAGATGCGATGTTTATCTCGCCGTGTTTGACGATGGTCTTTCGCACGCTACTGGTGTTCCAAGAAATGTTTGCTTTAACTCTGGGATGTTTATTAGTTCTGTCGCATACAATTATAGTATTGATGGAAGCGCTACGGAATCTGTGACCCTTGTTGGTAACGATAGATTCTGGAACGATTCTGCTGGAGCTAAAGGTGTTCTTGGAGCGTCTTCTCTTCAGAGTCCTTCTGGAAAATGGCGTACGAATGAGAGGAAGAATTTCGACCATCCCGAATTTGATGGTACTCAAGTATCCGCTATTCCATCTGGTATTACATTTGAGTTTGATGGCACAGACACTCCTGTTTCTGGCGTTACTCGTAGGGTTGATGTAAACATTTCTGATTCTACTCTTCCGGCTTTGGTTAAAGTGCAAGGCGGTGATGACAGTAGCGGAGAAGCTGGTGTTAGCGATAACGCCCATATTCAAAGCATCTCTGTTAGTACTGACTTCGGTCAAGAAAACATTCAAGAGCTTGGTAGATTTGGACCTTATCACCGATACGCAACGTTCCCGGTTGAGGTTACTTGTGACTTTGAAGTTTTGGCTACTTCTGGTGGATTGATTGACGTTTCTGGCGCTAATGTAAACCTTAGTAACGATCAGATTATCATTAAGGATAATGCGGGAACCGTTATTGATCTTGGAAATAAGAATAAGCTTTCAAGCGTTAGTTACTCTGGCGGCGATACTGGTGGTGGAAATGCTACGGTTAGTTATTCGTTTAGTAACTTTAATGTTCTTACCGTTAATGGTGGATCTTAATCTGCGATAGCTTGAGTATTCGGACAATATTTGAGCAAGTAGACAACAGGAATTTGGGATGGATAGTATTTTAAACGAGAGAATATTATATCGTATATTGCAGGGTCGCTTACGCTGTTCGCTGGGCGGTCCTGCTTTATACATATATGAGCCTACTAGTGAAATCATTGAAGAGTCTTTTGATATTTATGATAAATGCTATAAAGAAGCATATTTTAGCGGAGCGTATTTAAAAAGTGATCTCGTAGAAATTTTAGTTAATAATGAACTATGGAGTCCTTTTGACGACAGGGAAGCTGAAAAGATTGAAAAACAAATAGAAGAGTATAAGCTTAAAGCTTTTGAATTTTTTTATAAGACTAGGGATTTGCAAAATGTAAAAATGGTTTTAAGACATTTAGAAAAAGACTTGGCAAATTATAAAAATAAAAAACATGTTTTAGATCATGTTTCCTGTGAAGGGGCGGCAGAGTTCGCTAGATCTAGCTGGATAATTTCAAAAACCGTTTACAATCTTGACAAAACACCATATGACTGCTCTGAACATTCAGTATCTTCATTGATGCAGTTTTATAACTCTAATAATATATCTGCCAAGCAATTCAGATACATTGCTAGAAATGATCCTTGGAGATCTATGTGGGGTGCAGGAAAAAAACAGTCTGGCGTTTTTGGAAAGCCTGCTTCAGAACTAACAAGAGATCAAGTCGCTTTGTGTAGCTACTCTTCTATGTATGATAACGTTTATGAAAGCACAGAGTCTCCAGACGATAAGGTTATACAAGATGATGACTGTCTTGATGGTTGGTTTATTCATCAGAAAAGAGAACACGATAAACAAAAGAAGAAAAAACAAACTGATGACATGATTAAAAATCCAAAGATAGCAAATTCTCAAGAGGTATTTTTGATGGCTAGAGACCAAGAGGAGGCAAACAAAATATTTGATGTGAATCATCCCGCTGTTAGGGGTATAATAAGAGACAGGCAAAACACAATACAAAACGCCGGAAAACAGATCAGCTTTACAGAGTTCAATGATATAAAACAAGACATAGCAATTGACGGTATGCAAGCCGCGAAAAGTAAATTTAAAGGAATGAGATAATGGAAGATTATAACAAATTTTTGAAAGATTCTATAGATTACAAAAAATCTAGACAGGATCGTTACAAAGAAGTTTCTAAAGACGCGCTTTTTAAAGCATCTAAAAAGAAAATACAAACTACTATGATAGGTGCGCTTTCTACCATAGAAGAACAATTTGGTTTTCTGTGGGGCTTTGAATTGCCAGAAGACCAACTTACACCAGAACAAAAACATGTCAAGTCAATATTTGAAGATGTCCGTGCAAAAATTCTTGATCGCGGAAACACTCAAATCAGAAGTCTTGAGTCTGAATTTGTAAATTACGAAATTAGCAGAAAGAAATATTTTATTAACCTGCCAGTGGCAAAACCTAAAGGAGAAGAAGATGACAGGAAATGATAAGCAAAGAACTGTAAAGGGTGAGGATTATGATGGCAACGAGGTTGTTGTGGTTGTAAAACGTCCTACTGCCCAGTGTTACAATAAGTCTCAAATAGCTTACAATAAGTCTTTTAGAGAGGCTCTTGATTCTGGCGCGTTGCTTCGTCAGAAGCTTACGGACTACATGAGAGAGCAGGGCATTTGGGACGAGAAAAAGGAAAAGCAGTACGAGGCTCTTGTGCAAGAAATTAATGGCATGGAAGAAGCTCTAAAGAAGGGCGGGATCAGGCTGTCTGACGCTAAAGAAATTGCTCTCAAACTAAAGTCTAAAAGAGATGAATTTAGAGATCTTCTTAGTGAAAGAAATGCTTTAGATAACAATTCCGCTGAAGGTCAAGCAGATAATGCTAGATTTGTTTCTTTGGTTTCTACGTGTATTTATGACGCTTCTGGAAACAACCCTAAGTTTGCAGACGTAAAAGCTTATCAAGCTCAAGCAGATCAACCTTGGGCATCTCAGGCAGCTAGCGAGCTTGCTAACATGCTTTATAATCTCGACCCTAATTATGATAAAAATCTTGAGGAAAATAAATTTCTTAAAGAGTTTAACTTTGTTGATGAAGAGCTTCGTTTAATCAACGATGAGGGTCATCTCACGGATGCAGATGGGCGATTGATTAACGACGAGGGCCGCTTTATAGCTTATCGTACCGAAGAGGGCAAGAAGAATAAAGACGCTGATGAGGTTTATTTTGTTAATCGCGAGGGCGAAGAAGTTGTTCTTGTCACTAAAGATGGTGAAGAAGAATGGGTGAAACTATCCCTGAAGGAAAGAAAACCATTTTTGGACGATAATGACAAGCCTATTGCAGAAAAATCTGAGGAAAAACCAAAACCAAAGACTAGACGTAAAACATCGGCTAAAAAAACAGATGCTAAATCGACATAAGTGTGTATAAATATTAGGGAATGCTTCTAGCGGGGGAAATCTGATGGTTTCCTCCGCCTTTTATATAGCGGAGAAAAGATGGCACAACAATTTAATTTAACTGCACAGATTAACTTGCAGTCACCAAAAAATGTTGGAAAGGTGGTTTCTGATATACAGAGACAACTAAAGGGTAGCGGGTTAAATACTGTAAATATAAAAGTAAAAGCCGACCCTAGATCAATGGCCCAAACCAATAAACAGCTTCAAAATGTTAGCAAAAGTTCTAGGGCGGCATCTAAAGACATTAACACTCTTAACAGAAGTCTTCAAGAGGCTACTAGAAGATTTAGTGTTATTACTTTAGCAACTGGCACTTTGCTTTCGCTCGTAACTGGATTTAAGAACGCTACAAAAGCGGCTATTGAATTTGAGCGAGAGCTTTTAAAGATATCTCAGGTCACAGGAAAAAGCGTACAGCAACTACAAGGATTGTCAAGTGAAGTGACTAGGCTTTCTACTTCGCTCGGCGTTTCTTCTGCTGATTTGCTTAACGTATCTCGCACCTTAGCTCAGGCTGGTTTTGATGCAGAAAAGACCCGTAAATCTTTGGATATTCTTGCTAAGACTTCTCTTGGAGCCACATTTGGTAAGATTTCTGAAACTACCGAGGTTGCTATTGCGCTTCTTCGTCAGTTTAGCAACGAGGCTAGGGCTGCCGGTGGGGATATTAAATTTCTAGAACAAAGCCTAGATGCTATTAACGCAGTATCCAAAAACTTTGCCGTCGAAGCGGAAGACTTGGGAACTGTAATTCGTAGAGTTGGTGGTGTATTTTCTAGTGCGGGTGGTAGTGTAAATGAATTGATTGCGCTTTTCACTAGTGTTCGTGCAACTACCAGAGAGAGTGCCGAAACAATTGCTACTGGTCTTCGTACAATCTTTACACGTATCCAGCGCACGGATACAATAAATCAATTAAAAGATTTAAATATACAGCTTCAAGATAGTCAGGGCCAATTTGTTGGTGCTTTTGAAGCTGTTAAAAGACTCTCTGAGGGCTTGGCTACTATAGATCCGAGAGAGGCTAGGTTTAGTAAAATAGTAGAAGAGCTTGGTGGTTTTCGTCAAGTTGGTAAAGTTATTCCTTTGATTCAACAGTTTGGTACTGCGCAAGAAGCTCTTACAGTAGCACAGGCTGCTAGTGGTTCTACAGCCAAAGATGCTGCAACAGCACAGCTTGGATTGGGCGTACAAATAATTAAGGTGAAAGAAGAATTTACAGCTTTAATTCGTCAATTTAGTGATAGTGGCCCCTTCAACTCTATAGCTACTGGCGCGTTAAAAATAGCAAGCGCCTTGATTAAAGTTCTTGAGGCTGTAGAGCCGCTACTTCCTTTATTGACAACTATGTTTGGATTAAAGATTGGCAGAGCTTTAGCACCGGGGGTTGGTCAGCTAGCAGGCATTGCTAGAGGTGGCGGCGGTGGCGGCGCTGGATTTAGCAAGTTTGCTAGAGGCGGTATGGTTCCGGGGAGTGGTAATCGTGATACCGTTCCAGCCATGCTCACTCCGGGGGAGTTCGTTATAAGAAAGAGTAGCGTTAAGAGTTTAGGCGCTGGCACTCTTGCTGCCATGAATGAAAACAGGCTAAATCATGGAGGAAAACCAAAAAGAATTGTTGCACCGAAAGTAGGGCCAACAGATTTTACTCATCTAGATAAAATTAGAAGTGTTCCAACCGAGTTTAGAAGCAAAATGGCTAAGAAGGGGGTTGGAAATATTCAGAGACTATACTCAAATCTTGGGCTAGATCTTCCCTCTGTATGGAACAGTCCGGGATGGACACAGAAAGATAATCATGGGGTGTTTGTTACTCAGTTAATTGATTACGTTAGGAAAAATAAAAGCAATAGCATTTATGACGAAGTATCTCCCGGAAGATTTAAAAAGGGTATATTTGGTACACTGACTGGTAGATCTCGCTCTGGTAACTTAAAAAGGACTTACACCCCTTCTGATCCAAAGGCTGCCAACTTATTAAATGACTCAAAAATTACCAATAATGTTGTTAAAAACTTTACCGCTGGGCTAGGAGCGATTCGTGGAAAATTTTTAGATACAGATCCAGATGTAATACGTGCTGGAGTTGGTGATATATTATTAAAGTCTTTAAAAAAAGAAGACGAAAGATTAGCCATAGCTTTTAAAGAGATTAGCACATTTAAAGCAAAAGGTGGCGGTAGAACCGGTATTGAAGGAGAAGAGAGGCCAGCGGCTTCAACTGCCACTAGAAGAAAAACCCAATTTCTAAAACGAAAGACACTTGGTGGATTGATTCAGAAATTTGCACTTGGTGGCCTCGCAACAAAAAACAGAATGGGTTTTGCTATACTTGACCCAGACCAAGGCGGTGCAGATCTAGATGCAAAAGTTACCCGCGCACAAGTCAGGGGCGCTGTTTCCGGTACAGACGCTCAAAGAAAAGCTCTAGATAAAGAGCTATCTTGGAGTAGTAAGAATTATAAAGTTGCTAGACAAGGACTTCCCGCAAAAACTTCACAAAAGTTTTACGACACCATAGCACAAGAGGCCGCTAATGGTGTTGGCGTTGCCGCAAATTCACTAAGCAATAGCTTGGAGCTTGGTTCTGTTTCAATGCCAGAAGGCGCTAAACAAACAATGGCCGCTGTTATTAAAAAATCCGGCTCTCAAATGGGAGTTCTTTTTGAAGATGTATTAAGGGTTATGGACAGCAAGGGTCCGTTTAATCCTGCGCCCAAAGGTGCGCCGTTTGATTTTAGGGGCGGTTTACAAGGAGGTCTAAAAAGCACTTACAATAAAATGCCATCTAGTTTTGTTGATGCTAGAACTAGCTACACAAGATCAACCGCTTCTGCCGCTCAAGGTAAAATTATAAATGAGCTTGCAGAAGAATATATGTTTAGGTCCGGTTCTGGTACTTATAAATCTGCAACAAGACAAACAAGGGGTCCGTCTGCGTCCGAAGCGTCTGCGGCAGAAAAAAGAAGAGCAAAGCAACAGGCTAGAATGGCAAAGGCGAGAGAAAGGGCTGGCTTTGCAAAAGGTGGTGCTGCCTCGGATACCGTTCCGGCGCTTCTTACTCCGGGCGAATTTGTTTTCAATGCAAAAGCCGCAAAGAGCATCGGTCATGCTAATCTTGATCGCATGAATAAGCGGGGCGTTCAAGGCTTTGCAAAAGGCGGTCCTGTTGGATTTCAAAATGGCGGTCCTGTTCCGGGTTTCCCGGCTCCACAGGCATTTGATGAAAAAACGGTAGGCGCCTTGGATGAATTTATCAATAAAGCACAAAAAGCGGCAGATGTAACTGAACAAAACAATAGGGAAAAAGAAAAAAATAACACAGTAACAGGCAAGGTACGCAAGGGTATAGAAGGCTTTTCACAAGGTTTAAAAAATACTAAAGCTGCTTTTCAGGGTTTTGTTAGTGGGCTTTCTGGAAGCGCAGAAAGGTTGCGAGGTATCACTCAATCCGCGCAAAGTTTTGTATTTTTAGGCGCTAGTATAGGCGCTGTTACAAGTCAAATGAGTGGCCTTGAAAATGCTACTAAAAAAGCAATAAATGAAACGGCTGCATTTGCTACTGGTATTGTTGGTATTGGCGCGACACTGGTAGATACCATAGCTAGTGTTATAATATCTATGAATGCTAATACTATTGCTAACAATGCAAACACCACAAGTGAAATAGGTGAAACAGGCGCTAATGTTGCCAATACCGCAAGCGAAGTGGCGGAAACTTCTGCAAATGTAGCTGCTACAATTGCTAGCGTTGCTATGTCTGCTCCGTTTTTAGCTTTGGCGGCTATAGTTGGTGGTGCTATATTGGCGGTTAAATTTTACAATTCTAAATTAAGAGCAGAAGCCGAAGAGTTGGGAAAGGCTTCAAAAATATTAATAAACCAAATTGGTGAAGGTCGAGGAACTAGCGGAATTAGAAGAGAAACCACTAGTGCTTTAATACGCCGTGCTGAAGCGCTAGACGCGCAAGTAGATTTCGGCGGTCCAAGTTCGGGAGTTGATAAAACTGGCGGAATAGGCAGAAGGGTAATAGGCACAAGACAAGTTCCCATGGTTAGTCTTGGTGGCCGTGGTGGAATCGGTTTTTCAAACGCAATGGGTGTTAGTGCTTTTCAGACTGAGGAGATACGCGAAAGTGAAGAAGATCTTGCTAAAAGAATTCAGATACTTAATAAGCGTATAAAAGAAGCTGTTAACACTTTTGATGACGTGGCAAAAGCTAATAAAAGTTTTGAAAAAGAAATTGGCAGCATAGAAAGAAGAGATTTTTTGCCGCCACAAGAGCAAATAGCAAGCAGAATACAAGCTTCAAGAGGAGTTGCTGGTAATCTAGGAGATATCAATCAACCTAGCGAAGTCGCGAGACGGCTTACAGCAATAGCCGCTTTAAATAATACAACTGTGGATAATTTAAGAACCCTTGAAGCAAGCGATCTTCGAGGCGGCGACAGAGAAAGAAGCGAACTAAACCTTCTATTTAGTGCGCTTGCCGCAGAAACTAAAACTTTTGAAGCTAGTATTAAAAACGCTAATGCAGCATTTGAACTAGCTCAAAAAGAATTTTTAGATGGTACAAAATCTTTTAAACAATTAAACAATAATAGCACTCAGTTTGGTCAAGCTTTCAGAACGTTACAGTTGGCTATAAGAAAAGAAGCCCAACAAAGAATTGATTTATTACAACCACAACTTGACGCACTGACAGCCACGCCAGAAGACAAGCGCACCACTAAGGAACGGCAACAATTTGACAACCTTACAAACCAAATAGACAGAATAAAAGATGTAAGAGATGCTGAAATACAAGAAATAGAACATAGCGCTACAAGACGTGGGGAAATTGCTGAAGAAGAATTAAGAGCTTATGAAGCAAGCATAGCCGCAACAGAAGCTTTCCGAAAACAATTAGAGCAACAGAACGTAGCTCTAGCCAAAGCAGCTAGAAATAGAATTAGTTCTGAACGCAATCTGCAATTAATTGAGGATACTCAGGCTGCAATTAGGGGCGAGTCTGTTGGTTTAAGGGCGCGCGGTATAGACGCGCAAGATTTTGGAAATATTGTAGACGATGGAGGAAAGTTCAGAAGTCAGGTTTCTTCTGTAATTGCCAGTTCCGTAGGGACTGAACTAGAATTCGCTGTTAAAAGCGCTGGCAAAAGAGTTATAGCCGGTAGTTCTGCTATAAGCGATTTTAGAGATGAAGTTTTAGGAAAGAACTTTTTCAATATTGAACAGAGTCTTCCTGAAGGTGTCACTGTTGATAAATTTTTCTTTGGTCCTGATGGCATTCTTTCTGTTTTTGATTTAGGACCGGATAAGAAAGCTGAAATTAAAAAGAAGCTTGAAGAGAGTGGACAGAGAGTAGGTCAAGATGATGTTGATTCTATAATATCTGAACTGGAGGATATATTATCAAAAGATAAAGATTTACTTAATGCACAGGTTGATTTAAATCAATTAGAATTAGATATAAGAAAAGCAAATTTTGATAAAGTAAGAGATGCATTAGAAAAAGAATCTACCTTTAGACAGTCATTGTTGGAGCAGCAAGAAAATGCTGCTAGTAACGAATTAAAGGCCAGAAAACTAGTAGCTAAGTCTATAGGAGACGAATCTGTTATAAGAATAAATTTAGCAAAGAGAGAGTCGAGAAGATTCGCTAAGGCGCAAGCCGATCTTCAGGCTTCTTCTGTTTCTGTTGATGCTGGTGATATTGAAGGACTGGGATCGGAAAGAAAAAGATTAATTAATAGTATTAGACGACTTACAAGAGATATAGATAATCCAAATTTAAGTGATAGTTTTAGTGCAAATATAGATGCTAGAGAAAAAGAAGCAATACAATTAAATGCCGTAACAAAAGAGTTGGAGAGGCTGGCCTCACAGTCTAACAGAACATCCGACTTGTTTACTGCTATGAGTGAAAATACTGAATTAATAGAAAAAGAAAAAAGACAAAGAGAAGCTATTACTGGTGTCGTAGAGGATTTTGTTGTTGGTGGTCAAGATACAAGAAGAAATCTTGTTGAAGGATCTCAAGGGGCTAGATTTGCTATCGCTACCGGAACATTACAAAATCAAACAGAAGAACAAAGAAAAACTACTGTATCATTTCTTGATAGGCTTGCAGATGTTGAGAATCTTTTTGGCACTGGGCTAACGGGAGAAGAAATAAAACAAGAGTTGGTGTTTGATGATGCCATTAGACTTGGACTTCCTCCTGAGATAGCAAGGCAACTTGCTACCACCACAACTAAAGAGCAGAAACTTATTGATTCAAATAAATTTTTAGCATCTGAAATTAATGCTCTTGGCAAAGTTATGATAGATGCTCAAGAAGCTTTACGTCCCGTGGATTCTAGCGATCCTGCTGCCGACTTAACTCGCTCTATAGAAAAGATAAATCAATTGCAGACAGATTTTAATCAAATTAGCGCTGAAATTACTGGAATCGCATCTGATGCGCAGGCTTTGATTGTAAAGACCGGGGCTTTAGAGGGGAGTATTACTACGGCAATTACAAAGACGTTTGGAGAAATGTTTACTAAGGGTATTCTGCCTCCAAGTACTACCGAAAACAGAGGTGTTCTTAGTCCAATTGTAATTGATACCAATACCCTTGATGTAATTGAATCATTAAATTTAAATAATAATCAAAGAACACAGGCGCAAGCAGTTCAGCAACAAGCACAGGCGCAAGCAGTCCGTCAACAACGTGCTGCTGTTCAGACGCCTACCCAAAATGCAGCACAGAATGCGGGCGCAGGGTTGTCGGCAGACATAACGGCAGTTTCGCAAACCTTTAATACTTTTATTAGTAGCTTTTCTTCAACTTTTGATAAGGTTGCGACTACAATATCTAATCTTTCTAGTAGCTTAGAAAGTTTGAGTGAAAGGTTTGGATTTTTCGAGATGCAACATACCGTTACAGTTGATGGTCAAATCAATCTTCCCGGTATAGATGGTGAAGCAATAGCTCAACAAATAACTGATAGTATTGGCGGATTTATAGTAGAAAAAGTAAAAAACGCTTTAGATAACCCTGAGATTAGACCATAGTAAAATAAAAATGAAACAAAACAACAATCTTAATATCTTTATAATAGGATTTACGGAATGATACTTTACACTTTAAATCAAAACTCTGCTACTAAATTAGTTATTGGCGGTGTTAGCAAATTAAGTGATAGCGGAGGCGCTAAAGGTTTAGTAGGGCCAATGCCCAGATATTCCATAGGTAGAGAAAACTTATCTACTGGTGACGGAACGTACATGGGTACGAAGTTTTCTATAACCGTGACAGGTAATGCTCTTATACAATCTGAAGATGACAATCAAGACATAACTCAAAAGGGTCAAAGACAGCATCGTGTTATGGGTGAAGCCTTAACAACCATGCAGATGATAACGGAACAGTTCCCCAACCAAGGAACTGGAAAATTAGAAATAAAACCTTACGGCAATCTTGATAATTCTATTGTGTTTAAAGATGCTAGACTTATTAGTGTTGATTTGCCAGAACAAAATGAAGAAAGTGCTGGAATTCAAAACTTAGATTATTCTTTTGTTTTTGAGGCTTATCAAGAAGATTCAACAAATACAAACACTGGTTCTAGCGGAGCATCTGTAAAGCCAGATTATTGTCTTACATCTGTAGATGAAAGTTGGGAATTGTCTGAAAATGATGCAAACTTTTACAAAGACAGTATTCCCACAGAAGCCAATGACACCCTGCATAAAACTTACACGCTCAGTCATACCGTATCGGCAACAGGACATAAAAAATACTCTGCTCCGGGATCGCTTAATACTGATGGAGAAGCTTTCAGACAGGCTGTTAAATGGGTTAGCAGTAGGCTTGTTACTGACCCTACAATAGATATAACAAAAGATTTAATGGGAGATACTACATTTTTTAGTAGTAAGTTTCTTCCTATAGAAATGAACAAGCCCGGAGCTACGGATGAGCTTGGTTTTGATTTAAAATCAGGAACAACAGCTTACAAGGGTTACAATCATACAAGGTCTGTTTCTTCTAATCAAAACGAGGGAAGTTATAGTGTAACTGATACTTGGGTAATATCTCAAGAAGACTTTCTATCTACTCATAGTTTAGAGTTTAATTTTGAAAATAGCATAGACGGACAAGGGGCGACCGTTAGTGTTAATGCTACTTTCCAAGGGTTGACATCTTTAGACTCTAGTAAAGTAAAAACAGATAAATATACTGGCGCTTTAGCTGCCCTTAATGTTGTCAAACCTTTGATACCAGCCTTGGCTGACAAAGTATATAGGGATAGCGGCGGTTTGTTTACTCTGCGTCAAAATCGTAAGTTTAGCGAAAGTATAGGCCATAATAAGGTTTCAGGCACTATAACATATAGTGTGACTTTTAATGATTATGTTGCGCCTTTGATTCCGGGTGCTATTACTGAAAACGTTACGGTTAATTATAATAATGATGGAGGGGAACAAAAGTTAATAGCTATTATGCAAGTTATAGGAAGAGCCAATGGTCCAATAATTCAGGATATTCAAACTACTCAAGTTAGTAGTAGAACTATCACGGTAGACGCTGTGATGGAGAGAGGCTTAGGAAAGCCGGATGGGTCAGCAGCAATATCTCCTTACAGACCTACAGGTACTGTGTATTTAACTTCTTCTAGCGAGTCTTGGAACCCTTATACTAGGGCTTATAACAAATCGGAAACATATCAATTTTAAAGGAAACGGATACTAACAGTGGCTTCTATACAATGGACACCTAAAAGCGCGATAGTATATGGAGAACTTATTGAGGAATCAATATTTTCTGCTCGCGCTATATATCAAGATTCTGACGGTGATAATTACTCTCCTGAAGGAACTTATACATACACATATTCTGGCACAGCTAGCGGGACTCTTACTGCCGGATTAAAATTAGGCGCCGGAAGCTATACGTTAACTGTTACATTTGATCCGACTGATGCTACTTTAGGCGCTGATATAACACAAACAGCTTCTTTGACTGTGGCAAAGGCCACGCCTGTGGTTATTTGGAACAATCCTCCTGACATAACTTATAAATTAGACAGTGATGGAAATGGCCCGAAGCTAACATCGCGACAACTAAATGCAAAAGCTGATGTTGCCGGTACTTTTGCCTACACACCGGCTATTGATTCTAGTTTAAGCGCCGGAACACAAACTGTATCTGCTGTTTTTACTCCTTCTGATACTGCAAATTATAACAGCCTTCCTGTAGGCAGTGACACTTTACAAATTCAATTTAAAGTTTTAAAGGGTGATATTGTAATTGAAGTGCCTGCTTTTAAAAATGGCATATACGAAAAAAAATTCACTGATGCAACAGAAAATCCTCCCTCGACCTTTACAGAAACTAAACACACTTTAAGTTTTACTAGCTTAGGCGGCGAAGTAAAGGCAACAAATTCTGGAAAAGAGGTTTCTGGTACTTTTGCGTTTGATCCAGCAGAAGGAACTGAGGTTACTGAGTCAAAAAATGTTACCATTACATTTACTCCTGACGATGCAAGCAACTGGGCTACGGAAACGCTTAGTAAAACAGTAGTTTATCCTGTACACACAAGAATAAGCGGCCCAGAACAAGCCCCAACAATGTTTGGTTGCGCTGTGCAAAGCGTAAATGCTTCAATTGGATGGGGAGGAAATAGCAGCACATGCGACTTGGTTTTAGTAGAAGATCCAGATAATGATCTCACTTGGAGTGATCCAGTGGTTGGAACTGCTTGTTATTTTAAATATGGCGAGTTTTATTTTGGTGGTATACTTAGTAGATTCACCTATTCAAATACTACACAAGGAAGAACTTATAAAGTATTACTAGAATCGCCTGCTAAATTATTGGATGGCGTACACGCTATCATGGATGGCTTTGAAGGTCTGGGGTATAATTTTGGAAGCGGTTATAATAGATTTAATCCCGCAGGCAAGGGTGCGGCTTCCGCAAATCCTAGTTTTACAATAAATAATGTATACAATGTGTTGGGACATTTTGAAAATTACGCAGTTAATTCTAGCGCAAATTTTGGTGATGCTGACGTTAATAGCGCTGGATTTCCCGCTAAAAAACTTTTAGAAACAGTGCAGTTGCTTTCTTGTCCAGATGAAATATCCGGCTATGCTGGTTTTGCTCAACATTGCACTTTTGGTAATCAAGAATTCTACAAAATAGACTTGACTAGCATAAGCTCACTCATTCCGGCTAATTATAGATTTTCTGGCAATTCTCAAAACTTAAACAATCTCATATCTGATGCTGCTGAGACAATTCAGTACGATTATATTGTTACAGTTGAGCCAAAAGATGGAGTTAGCGGATTGTCCGTTGGTGGTAATACTATAACTGATCCTGTTATAAAAGTAAACTCTATAAATAAAGGAAATTCTCCCAGCGCCGGGGTGGTTAAAGGTCTTGTTGAAGGTACTGCTTTTCAAGATACGCTTATGAGTTCTTCCGTTGGCGAAGAGTTAACCGACGACACAACCCAGAAAATAGTGTTGGGTGGTCCAGCAACTAGAATGGTAACAAGACAGCTTTCGGATGCGTATCCTGTATGGGCTAAAAAATCAAATAGCGCTTACATTACTGACGGAACCGAAAAAACCGTTAATAGTTATTTATCTACTAACGAGATTCCTGTGTGGGTAGATCCTTTTGATACTGACAATTCAAGTCTATACTACGCTACTATAGATGAATTAAGAATGGCTACTGGAAGCAGGGCTAGCTGGGAAGCTTATAAAGTTGTTCAAGCTATATATCTAGGAAATTACGCAACAAGCATATTTTGTACAGATATAAATTTCACAACAGGTATTATGAATGCTTTAATCGCTGGAGCCAGAGGCGGCATGGCTTTAGCGCCTACGGATAAAATCAGTGCTAACAAATCATTTGACACGGGGTATGCCTCTAGCTACACAGCGGCGGTTGAAGCCTATAAAGACAAGCTTTGGGCAGCGGTTCAAAATACCGCAAATAACTTTTACGGAAAAATGTTTGCATTTCCGATGCCTGAAGAACCGGGAGGAATTAGTAACAATCTCAGATTTATAACAGAAGATCAAAAATACGAAACCGTCTGGGAAGCTGTGGACTCCGCTTATGATAATGCGCTTAGATTTAATGATGTTGCAATGTTCGACAATAATGGCAGAACCAAGACATATGTAGAATGGCTTTACAATTCCAATAGAGACTTTAGTCCTTTAGCTAGTCAATACGCAGAGTTTAAAGGACCGTATTATAACGATAATGATGATCTTACTACTTTAAACCGAGGGGTGGCTAGTACAGCTTGTACTATAGAAAAAAGCGCATACTTTTTTGATACGACTGGTGGAACCTTTAATTATTCAAACGCTGAACCTTTCGTTATCATGAACGCCGGTACTCAAATAAAAGAATATGACGATGTAACTACGCCAGATTTTGGATTGACGGTATTGGCTGCCATATTTGGCTTTGGAACAATTACCCCGGATAAATATCTTGGTCCCGGAAAAGCTAATCTTCAAATAGCAATACCTCCTAAAGTTGTTCCTCCTAGTTCCTTTGGTATTGCTCAACAAAGCAATAGATACGTTTGGGGTCCGTGGACAGGCGGCACTTTAAAAGGCAAGTCAGAAGTAATATTTGACAGCAGTCTTGTTCCTGAGTCTTTTGGTAGTATTACGTTGCTAAATGCCGCCGGTAACGCGACTGCTCAAGTTGACAATGCCGCATTAGCGGCCACAGAAACTGGATATGTAGAACTGGCAGAAAAACCTTCTTACAATATAGCAGAAAGGTTTGCCACTAATGGTCCATATGTTACAGACATGTCATTTAGTATTAGTACTAGTGGCTTCAAGACAACTTATAAATTTAACACTTGGACTCCTCAGTTTGGTAAACTGGCTAAATACAACATTGATAGAATTTCAAGAATCAATAAAGCTAGCTTAGAGCTTGCTAAGAGAGAAAGAGAATTAATAAAACAAAGGCCATTTGTTGCTATAGATCAGAAGTCTAAATTCGAGGAGCTTTCAAAAAGATCTAACAGGTCGGGCGCAGGTTTTACTTTGGGGCAAGTTTTTCCTCCTAATAGCGTTTTGGAAACGGCAGGAACAAATGAAGTTTCTACTATAAATATTGCTGATGCTGCTGGTCAATCTATTAGTACTGCTGCTTCATCTAATTTTAATAATATCGCAGGAAGCTCAGAAGATGCTAGGCTGGCCCCTGTAGAGACTAGAAAAAACAAAAGCGCAGTAAGCACAACGATGTCATCCATAGAGCAGCCATCAACTATAACTCAAGAGGAAGGTGGTGGTGTTTTGCCTCATTCCGAAGATTTAGATAATTATTTTTCTATTTCCGTAGCAAAGGCTGTAGATCCTAGTGCTACTGATGGCACGCTAACGTTTGGTAACAATCGTGATAGCGCTGTGGTATGTGCGCAAGGTGATTTGTCTCCCTCGGATATCAATCCTGACAATATGACCGCATTAGAAAAAATAAATATAGATAGGGTTAGATATCTAGCTCAAAAACTACCTATGACAGGACAGGGATGGGGCTACGATATAGCATACAATCCTGTTCCTCACGATCCTAGCGATATTACAAAGTTTTATACCGATGTAAATGCCGGTGGCTTTTTGAATAATCCTAAATTATTAAAAAGTGGTCCTATAAGATTTTTATGGGATGATGAACGCAAGATATGGACGTGTAGTGGTACGGAAATAATTTGTGGTGTTTTAACTTCAGCAATAACAGCACCTTCTTCACCTTTAGACGCAACTACTTTTACTATAAAACGGTTGAAAAAAACTTCATCTAGCAAGGGCAGTGGGGCCTTACAAAACAGCGAAGAA
>MDSZ01062350.1_pt1 | contig 18346 bp, 10 predicted proteins | sample 811201 | NCBI WGS metagenome assembly MDSZ01 (sample SAMN05326647, study PRJNA326480) | marine metagenome | isolation source: seawater | place: Indian Ocean: North | collected 2010
TCCAGTTGATGGATTTTATTCCACTGATTGGTCTTCAGGTAGCTGGCAAGGTGAACCATACTTTGTATTGAAGGCACCTGAATCATTTTACCCTAACCCTAACGCAGGCGGAGGATTCACTCCTGATCCCTTACCATTTACAATTGGAGCAACACAAGGTATCACAAAATCTCTTGGAGCAGGTACTTACTTTGTTACAATGGATGATACTTATGGTGACGGATGGAATGGTAATGTATTAACAGTTTACGATGACACTGGTGCAGTAGTATTTTCAGATTATTTGGAAAACTATTGTGTAGGTTCAACTTGGTGGGGTTCAACATCCTATTCTAACTGTTACTCAACAACAGTAGGTATGACAATTCCAGCTGATGGAGATTATACACTAAGATTATGGGGCGGTAGTTACAGAAATGAAGTTTCAGCAACAATAGCAGCAGATCAAGTAAATGTCCAAGCACCTGGTGAATACTATATGCAAACAAGACCAACAGGTGGAGATGGAGTAGTAATGACTACAACATGTATCAACGCGAATGATTATAACCAATTTTTCGTATCATTTGGTTTCCATATGTTTGGTACTTCTAGCCAAAACAGTGGATTAAGACTTGATGTAAGAGCAGCTGATGACCGTGATGGTTCAGCAGGTGCAGATTTCTTTAATGGCCAATGGACAACTGTATGGGAACAATATGGTGCAGGATTCAATTATCCTAACCAAGTAGACCCATTCGGTGCATTTAATGGAGATTGGTGGTTTACTGAAAATCTAGAACTTAGTGGCGATTGGTGTAATGCAGAAGGTTGTGCATCACAATTATCATTCCGTTTCTATTTCGACAATGGCTATTCATCCCGTGATGATTATGCAGTTGACAATTTCCGTATTCAAGGATATGGACAATTTAATGATAGAGATAATGACGGAATTGCTGATGGCGTAGATGACTGTGATGGATTTGACAATATTGCTGGAACACCAAACGCTGAGTTCGTACATACAGCATTCACAGACTTAGCAATTGGATCAACAGGATGTCCTCCTGATGTTGATGGAGATTCAGTGTACGATATTGTAGACTGGTGTCCAAGCACACCTAGTGCATTTGCAGCAGTTGTAGATGCAAATGGTTGTGAAGATGGAGTTGCAATGACTTCTACATCAATTCTTTATGATGGTGCAAGTCTAGATACTCTTGCATATGTAGAAAGTTTCAACAGTGACCAAGCTAATCCAATGGATGAAAACATCGATGGAAGAGATGGATGGAATGCAATCGAAGACGATGGTTTGTACGACTGGCAAATTTATTCACTTTACAATGCAGGTAAGTATGAAGGAGATAGATCAATAGTTCATGCAGAAACAAGCAGTGATTTCACAGATTCTGCTTGGATGATTTCCCCTAGAATAAATATACCTGCAGATTCAGAGTTTGGTAACAGAATGTCTTTTGCTATAATGATTGAATACTTTGCATGGTATGGTACATATGGTTACAATACTGGAGAATTTGCAATTTACGCATCAACAAAGAGTTGTCAACCAGGAGTTGGTGATGCAGGTTCTGGAAACATGTTGAATCTGATGGAAGATCTTAACGGAGATGGTGCTGCTGACCCAATTTACACAGTACCTTATGGTCTTGGTTACCAAGCATGGGAAGAACAAATGTTTGTAATTCCTGACAGATTCTATGGACAAGATGTATGTTTTGCTTTCCATAATGCTGCACCAACAAGTGGTTCAATGTTCTTAGACTTGTTCCAATTTTATGTGCAACCAACACCTCCAGACAGTGATAATGATGGTGTATGGGATGCTTTCCCAGAGTCAAAGACTGATGATGGACAATTCGTATACGCTCCTAACCAAGGAGTGGCAATTGATGTCTGTCCAGATACTCCTAGAGGTCAAGCTGTAGTAGGCATGAACACAGGAGTTGTTAACGGTGTTGACGATAAACCATTAGGAACACAACCATGGGATGTAGGTTGCAGTGCTCCTATTGACTTACCATATTCACAAGACTTTGCTGCATTAAACATGCCAATGGAATTACAATTTGGTTCTTCTGATGGGGATGGAATACAAACTCATACAGAAAGTGGAACTTGGTCGGCTTTATGGAATTATTATGGTAATTGTGGTCTTGAGTGTCAAGGTATTCTTAGGGCAGACGATAGTCCAAGAATTAGATATGAAACTAAGTACATGGTTATGCCAATGATTGAAGTGGGTACACAATATGATGGTGTATTCATGGATTGGCATGAATATGTTTCACAATGGTATCAATGGTGGGATGCGGTATCTTATCACGGAATTCAGGTAGCTGTAGTTAATGAACAAAACGAACAGAGATCTTGTGAAGTAGGTGCAGATACTGATGGCGATTTAATGGCCGATGAAGTATTAGATGCTAACGGAAATGTAGTTAATTCAGGATATGATGAAATTGCTAACCTTGGAAACCCAGGAAACTATGCATGGAATGCTCAAGAAGTTGACTTATCTTCATATGTAGGTAAGTGGATTTGTGTTGCATTTGCTTTCCGTAGTGACTTTGACCAAGAATGGTGGATTGATAGTATCAACATGAAAGGAGTTATTTTACCTCCAGATCTTCAACCACCTACTGTAACATCTTTCAATCCTTACACAGGAGTAGACACATACCGTGCTGACGGACGTGTAGTAGAGATATCTATTGCAGATGGACAATCTGGTATTGACAATGGTCAAGCGCCAACAACAACGTCTACTGCTCCTACAATTGATTGGACAATGACTGATGGAACTTCAGGTTCTGTTGTTATGACAGAAACTGAAGCTTGTGATATGACAATATTGCCGTACATGGACAGAGAATGTTCATTTGCGGGAACATTGCCAGCAATTACAGCACCAGGAGTAACGATGTCATATACAGTAACATTCCAAGATGTTGGTTTCAAGACAGATAATGGTCTTGTACACCCAGTAACTGGATTAGATACAGGATGTATGACATATGCTGAATTCTCAGGACTTCTTAATGAATTCGTACCATCAGTGCCAGCTGAAGTAATGCCAGATGGTACAGATGCAAATGTTTGTGGTGGACCTAACCAAGTAACACTTGGACCTTATGATTATACATTATTAGATCCAATGACAGGTTTAGATGATGGTACTCACCATGAAGCAAGTATGATGAACCTTGGAGTTTCAGGAATCGAAAATGCTGATGGCGGAACATATGATGTTCATGTAACATATTTCTCAGATGTTAACGAATACGTAGTAGAGTATGAAGGAACATGTGCAGGAGATGGAGCAGTAAGAGCTAACAACTGGTTAGATGATGATGATTTAGTTGCTCTTGGAGCACAAATCGACAACATCGATTCAACATCTCCTTGTGGTACTAACGTAATTTATCATTACAATGATGCAACAGACAATTGGATGGTTGCAACATTAGACAGTACTGGAATTGATTACAACCACAATGGATTAGAGTCTGCACAAAGAGATTGGGCTGATTCTACAAACTTCAATGCAGATACACCACAATGGTCTAAAGTGTATGATATACCAAGTGCATTAACTGATGCAAATGACATCACTAATGGTAAATTTGGAGCACATACATTTGGAGAACCATCAGAAAGTTTTGATGTATTAAGTGCATCATCTGCAACTGGTGATTATATGACAACTGCTGACGGTATGACATTGTACATCTATTGGGGAGATTCTAATGGAAACAATCCAACACAAGCATGTACTGCAGAATGTCAAGCAACATGGCCAGCATTCTTTGCTGGAGATAATCCAAATGTTGAAGCACCATTAGATGATGATGACTTCGGTAGTTTCACAAACAGTCTTGGTGAAGAGCAATCTACTTACCAAGGATGGCCATTGTATACATATGTTGGAGATTCATTCCCAACAGATACTACTGGTGATGGACAAACAGATTCAGGTGGAACTTGGTATGTTGCAGGAGCAGGATATGAAACAGGCCCAACAGATGATTGTGTAGGTGCATTATCAGGTGGAGCACCATATGCATGGTCTGGATTACTTTGTTCAGGAACATACACATTAGACATGAGTGATTCCTACGGTGATGGTTGGAATGGTAACAATTTCGTTATGACTGATTCATCTGGACAACAATTGTTCTCTGCATCATGCTGTACAGCTAATGGTGGAGGCGGATGGGGTTCATCTGGATCTACAACATTTACATTAGATAATGCTGCACAAGTATCTATCAGTGTAACTGGTGGTTCATGGCAAAGTGAAGTCTCTTGGGACTTCTTTACTGCAGGAAGTACATTCTCAATTGAAGGAGTAAGTTCACAAGCAGTTAGCGCTGATGTTCCAGCAGGTTGGTACCAATTGTCTATGAGTGATTCTTGGGGAGATGGATGGAATGGTAACGAATGGACTCTGAAAGACGGAGTTACAACAGTTGCTGGTCCATTTACACTTTCATCAGGAAGTTCAGGCTCTGAAACATTTGAGCTTGCTGCAGATTGTAATGCATGTGTTGCACAAGTTGGTGGTGGAAGTTACATTTGGGAAACCTCTTGGACTCTATCAAGTACTATAGCACCTGTAGATATCTTTGCTGACGCTGAAAACTTCCCAGGAAGAATGGAAGCATCTGCTCCTTACGGTGTAGGTGAGTTCGGTGTGTTCAACTTTGATGCAGGTACATACACAGTAATTATGACAGATACTTACGGAGATGGTTGGAATGGAAATGGATTATCTCTAGTAGGTAGTGATGGAGCTGTAGTAGCAAATGTTGGTTTAGCTTCTGGTTCATACGGTGTTGCAGAATTTACACTGGATGACGCAGGAACTTATGCACTTGATGTTGGTGTTACTGACACAGGTTCATGGGACGGAGAAGTTGGCTGGTCATTATCTCTAAACGGATTTGTACCACCAGGTCAACACTTCACACAATTATGTGTAACATCCAATGGGGCTGTTGCTTTCACTGACGGAGACGATTGTAGTTCTTCTTCACAAATCTCTGATCTGTTTGGATTTAATGGTATAATGTACCAAGATTCTGACACAGGATTTGCTGCAGGAGCATCAGTTTACTTACAAGTGCAAAACATTCTGCCACAGAAGATACTTGACTTCGGCCCAGATAACTACATTACAACAGGTGATGGAACAGAAATAACATCATGGGCACACACAGTAATTGAAGACACAGCAGACAATGATGGTTCATTAACTCTAAGTTTAGAAAGAATGCATCCAACTAACCCTGGATTATACTATGAAGTAGTTAGTGCAGCTGAAGAAGCGGCTAACAGCGGTTGTGATTATTCACTATACTTCAACAGTGTAACATCAGGAGATCAAGATGTATCTTTCTCATTGATTCCAGATGCAACAACAAATGCACCTGATGATCAAGTAGACTACTTACAAGAGAATGGTATACACCAAGGAACTGAAGGATCTTGTGGATTAACTGTACAATTGAAAGAAGCAGGATATGTGCATCATCAAACACCGTTATCAATGACAGTAGCGAATATTGCTGAAGAAATGCCAGATTATGGATTCACAGGCGATTGGAACTATGAATTAGTTGATGCGGTATTACCTGGTACACTTGTTCCTGTAACTGTGCAAGTAACAAACAATGATGATGGTATTGCATCACAAAATGGTGCAATGTATGACCATGGTCACAGTATAGATGTTTGTTTCAGTACAAATGATTACGGAGATGACGAAGAAGAAGGTGATGGTTGTTATTACACAGCATGGATTGTAGATCCTCCTGCACCAGGTGCATCAGTAGATGTACAAGGTCAGTTTGTTCTTGATTCAGGTACAGAATTAGTAACAACTTCACTTGAAGTACATACTTGTGATACACAAACACAACCAGGAGATATGGACAACCAAGGTACATGTACATTAGATGCACAATCAGCAGCATCATTGAATGGATTAACTCGTAAAGGTGCTAAAGTAACACCATACAATTACGATGAAACACATTCAGAAGCATTAGAACAATCTGTTTCTGGAAATGATATGGCTGAAACTAATGATAGACCATTAAGAGTAGCATATGGAGTTGCAAGCAGCGTTCCATCATTTGCTCCAAGTTTAATGGCGGTTGGATTAGTTGGTCTGTTTGCTGCAGCACTTGTACAAGGTTCCCGTAGTGGTAGAGATGAAGAAGATGAAGAAGAATTAATTGAAAATGAAGCGGCGGTAAGCCCTGTAATTGCAACAATCTTGATGGTTGCTATTACAGTAGTACTTTCTGGTGTGATCTATGTTTGGGCTAGTCAATTAGCTACAACAAGCACTAAAGTAACTCCTTTGTTGACATTTAAGACTGAAGCATCAGAAGATGGATTCTGGCAAATCACAGTAACAACAGCAGAAAACCCACTTGCATTGCAAGCGGTATTTGTGCAAGTTGAGTTCGTAAGTGACGATTGTGAAGCAGGATACTGTATCATCACCCAAACAATAGCTGAACCACAAACATATGGATTCACACCACAAAATAGTGATTCATTTGTTACATACATGGATATGTATGATTGTTCAGCTGGTGAAGGAACAGATGGATGTACAGCAGAGTTTAGTGCAATGGACGTACTTAGAATAAACTACGATCACCCAGTATATGGTACGATTGAATCTGGTATTGTTCAACTTGCTTACCAAGCTGGTGGAGACACCAACGTGTTAGGTGAGTGGTCTGTTGACAGTTCAACACCATCTATCAAGTGATAGCTGAGAGTGTTTGAGAAACAAACATGGGAATATGGGATTTCCTAGAGGTATTCCTCTAGGAAATCCGCCCCCTTTTTTTAAAATTAAATTCTATGGTCGATTCTATGACTGCTAAAATTAAATGCGTCATCTTTGATTGTGATGGGGTATTGGTTGATTCAGTATCTTCTTGGAGAACACTTCATACTCATTTTGGTACAGAAAATCATGACTTACTTGAAAAATTTATTGCTGGTGAGATTACAGATCAAGAGTTTATGAAATTAGATATTCAAATGTGGAAAAAAGTACAACCTAAAATACATCAAGATGACTTGTTTAGGGCATATTCAGGAATAAAATTAATTCCAGGTACAAGAGAGGTAGTTTCTGAATTAATAGCAAAAGGAGTTTATGTTGCTATAGTATCTGCTGGCGTAGATATATTTGTATCTACAATTGCAGGTACATTGAAAGTAGATGATTGGATTGCTAATGGATTTAATTTTGATGAAGATGGATATTTATTGGATGATGGAATTGTGAGAGTTAGTGGTCAAGGGAAAGGAACAATTGTCAATAAATTAATTGAAATGAAAAAATTTCAACCTGAGGAAGTACTTTGTATTGGAGATAGTGATATTGATTTATCTATGAATGTAGAAGGAACTAATTTTATTGGCTTTAATCCAAGTAGGGAAAATTCTAGAGAAGCTTTCAAAAATGCAGGAGTTACAATAATTGAAGAAAAAGATTTACGAAAAATATTGCCTTATGTTTTTAATTAAGCAAATGGTATGCTTGCAGATGCATGCGTTTTTAGATTAACTATTGTTAAAATACATGGTTGTGGTTGAAAACCTAACATTCTTTGGTATGCAGTTTGATCTTGCCACGTACTTGAACAAACAAGAGTAGTTCCTTTGAAATCTGAACAATTATGCCCATGAACGTGTCCAGTTACAAAAATGTCTGGTATTTTACCAATAATCAAATTATCTTCGGGTTCTGGTGAAAGAGGTGTTTTTTTACCCCATGTTGGTGCAAGATGCCTTCTTCTAAGCATTTCTTTCATTGCTTCTACAGGATGTTCGTAACTAACTTCAGGCATTGAAACAAAATCATCAATACTTTTGCCATGGTATGATAATAGGTCTACTCCATGTAATCTAAAACTACAAGGATTTCCAACAAATGTTGTAGAATTAAAGTCAGATTGAATTTCAGGTTCTAAAGCAGGTTGAGGTTCTGCAGGCCTAACAGCATCATGGTTTCCAGGCAATAGTACACATTCGACCCATTCTGGTAGAAGTTCAAGTAACTCTGCGAATCTAGAATATTGTTTGTATAAATCTTTAATTGCTAATTCTTTATCTTGATTTGGATATATTCCAACTCCATCAACTACATCTCCAGATAATATGAGATATTTGATGGTTTTAGCCAATGGATCATTATGGAACCATTCAACCATTTTAATCCATTGTGCTTCTAAAAAAGTTTTCGAACCAACATGTATATCAGATAAAAATGCAACACTAATGCCATCTTCAGAACTTTTCTTTTGATGCCTTCTTAAGGGAGGTCTGTGGAATTCATCAACTCGAAAGATGTCATTATTGTCAATGAATGATCCTGTAATTGCGATTACATCATCTTGCATTAATCCCGTTTTAATAATCGGATTTGGATTATCTTCTTCCTTATAACAAATACAATCTATTTCTGCACCTTCATCTTCAAGAACAAACATAAAATGTCCTTTTTTTGTATATTTAGGATCATTAACCATGCCAATAATTGTTGTTGATGTTGAATAACCTGAACGACTTCTTCTTTCTTGAATTAACTTAGAAATTGAAATAGGTCGATTTGGTAAACCTTGTTGACGAATCATGGCGCTAATTCTTTGGAACCTATTGTTGAAAAATGCGTTAATATCTTCTTTTCTACCCTCTGTAATACTATTTCCTGTAATTTCAAAAAGTATTTCTAAATTAACATCAACTTCATTAGCATTTGTTTCGAATAATGAGAGATCATAATGTTCTAACCCATGAGGACGAGATGCTTGTTTAATTTTAGGGGGATTAATTGGAGCAATAGTCCTGCCAATTTGTTGTACTTGTTCCTTTTTCTCCAAATTTATTTCTTTAGTAATTTCGTTCAGAATATTAGGAGATAATATACCAGTTATCTGTTTTGCTTCCAATTTTGATAATACCGCTTCTATGTTAGGATGCTCAAGTAGTAGTTGTTTCACATCTCTACCTGCTAATAATGAAGCTTTCATTAAACGGCTGTAAATCTGCTTCCATTTCTGCTCCATATTAGGCGTTGATAAGTGGCCCTCAATAAGCAATACTACAAAAAATGGAATTTATTCCTGTTCTTCCCAATTAATGTCTTCAATTCCTGCATTTTCATCAATGTCTTCATTCTCAATAAGTTCAACATCAGAATCTGATTTAGCTTCTTCACCCCAATTTTCAACAATATCATCTTCCCAATTTTCTTTATTAGCGTCTTCAAGATGTTCTTGATATATCTCATTTGAAGGTTCATTTTCCATGAAATCTTCTTCAATAATTTCTTCTTCATTTTCTTTATCTTCATCTATATCGACATCATCTTTTTTATTTATGTGGAATTCATCCCAAATTTTTATTGCATTTCTTAATGCTAATGCAACAAAGTTTAGTTTGTTTTGTTTACGATCACCAGAGAATAATTTTGAATCAACTCCTTCATACATTGTTGAAGATATACCTACGAATACTTCACCAACTTTTTTCCTTGAATCATCCGATTTAGGTCCTGCAATTCCAGTGATGGAAATCGCAATATCAGCATTTGATTTTTTCCTAGCACCTTTTGCCATTTGTATTGCAACTTCTGCACTTACTGCTCCATGTTCTTCTAATGTCTTAGGTTTAACATTTAATTCAATTATTTTAGCTTCATTTGAATATGTAATCCATGATTGATTAAAACAAGCACTTGATCCACTAATGTCTGTTAAAGTAGAGGTTAGTAATCCTCCAGTACATGACTCAGCAGCACTAACAGTTGCTTTTCCTTTCAACAACCTTCTTTCTAGACGAGATGCAAGGGTGACTAAGTCATCTCCCATGATTATCACCTAATATTCATCACTTATCATGCTTTTTAGAGATTTTTAAATCATTTAATTAACAAATTTTATTTGTTTTTTAACCGACTTCTATTTGAATGAATGCATAGTGGCCAGTACATCAAGGGCCTGTGGTCTAGGGGTTTATGACGTCGCCCTTACAAGGCGAAGATCGCCAGTTCGATTCTGGCCAGGCCCACTTGATAATCCATGAGTTCATAACCAACGGTTAGAATGGGAGTACTATGGAGGAGATGGATTCATTGCTCACCAGACTTTCTTTGGCAGGAGTAGAATTCAATTTATTGATAAGAGAAGCAATGATGAATGTAGATGTAAGATGCTTTTCAAGTAATAGCCCCAACTCATTTTTTCAAGATAGGCCATTAGTTTTTTTAGAAAATGAAAGAGGTGGTGTCAAAACAATTTCAGCTCCACATATGATTGTAACAATGTTGCACCATCTTGAATTAAATCAAGGAATGGAGGTAATGATTGTTGGAGCCAAGGGAGGTTATATCTCTGCACTTGTACAGGAGATTGTAGGAGATAAAGGAGGAGTTACTTTACTTGATTATGATTTGGATGTTCTTAATCATGCTCGTAAAAGTCATAAAATTAGTGGATATGATGAAATTATTTTACGTAGAAAATTACGTAGGGATGGAAGATGTCCTGTAAATATACCTTCCAAAATTAGTAGAGTTTTAGTTACTGGTTCAATTGAAAAATTACCTTCATGGATAGAATCTAGGATTGATGAAGATGGCTTTGCAATATTTCCAAGAGGAGGAAGATTTAATCAAAAATTGATTAAAAGAGAAAAACAAGATAATCAATTTTTTGATACTGATTTAGGCAATGTTGTTTTTGGACCATTAGATATTAAAGATAGTGAGCCTACTGCTCCAAGCCCTTTTGAATTAGCCGATGTATTGGAAGAAGTATCATTTATTGCTAAGGATTTAGATATGATATCTTTAGAAGATTCATTAAAATTAGATGATTTGATTGTAGAATTAAGGTCATTACCAGATGATCTTATTCCTTATGATATTAATAGAAATTACGAAATGCCATTAGAGATGATGGAATTATTAGAAAAATCAGGAGATTGGATGAGTAGATTATGGCCCTTATTTTTAATGCTTAGTGAAGTTAATATTCAACAGCCTGGTGCATTTTTTGATGAAGATGATGAAGAATCTGGAACATATGAAGATATGATACCTTAAATGAGATTATACCCTTCCTCTTTTTGGAAGTAATGAGCAGATGGCATCTAAATCAACTGAATTGAAAAATTTAAACTCAAGAGATGAGGCAACCAGACGTAAAGCAGTTCGTTGGCTATTTGAAAATGATGTTAAAGAATCATTACCTTCTTTCATTTCCTTTCTATCAGATGATGATATTTGGTTTAAGGAACGCGCAAAAATGGCATTTAAAAAATGGATTACTGATGAAGATTTTGAATTAATTGATAAATTATTAGAGGATAAAACTTCGTCAAACGAATATTTTATTTCAACTATTTTATCTAATTTTTCTTCGAAATCAGAAGATATAGTTGTTAAATTATTAAAAAGTGATAATCATTTAGTACGTTCTAATGTTAGATCATTTCAGTTAAGTAATTCAAAAGAAAAAGAGTTTAACAGATTAATGCTTGAAATATTAAAAGATCCAGATTATAGAGTGCGTAAAACAGGTGTTGGATTTTTAAAAATGTTTGAACCAAATGAGTCTTTGATTGATACAATTTTTTCAGACCCTCATTCTTTAGTTAAATTAAATGCCTTAGAAAATTTAAATTTGGATCCAATAAAGCATGAGAACTTAATTCAGAAATTGAGAAATTCGGAAGATATGAAAATAAGATTTTATGCTACTATTTTTGATTTAAAAGAACTTTTAGGAAATAATAAAAACTCATTTATCTCAGAAACTTTTTATTATAGTGATATTTCAGAAAAAAGAATATTAGTTTCAGAATTAATAAATTTTAAGTGGAATGAATTATCACATTTAATAACATATTTATCTGAACAAAATAAATGGGAATTTTTGTCTATGATTGCAAAAAAATCATCTACAGAGGACGCAATAAAATTACGATATGAACTTGCAATAAATAATGAAGTGCCTACAGATCACAGAATTAAACTCATTGACAAATTAAAAAGTAGAGTCAATCGTATGGATTTAAGCAAACTTATAGAAAATTTAGAAGAATCGAATGAGGAGAGATTAATTCAAGCAGGGGAACAACTTAGGGGGCTTCAAGAATGACAAGTTTAGATTCAAGTGGAATAATTTATGCAGCATCTTGTGCAGATTCTAGTAAACAATTACTTGGAGTACAAATTCAGATAAATGGCCCTTTTGAAGGAAATATTCTGGAATTAGCATTTCCTAGGTGGGTCCCAGGATCATATTTTATCCGCGAACCAATTAGATTTATGCAAGATATAATTGCATTAGATTCGGATGAAAATGAGATTGAAGTTGAAAGGTTTTCGCATAATAGAATAAGGGTTAAAATTCCAAATGGGTTTGAATCCGAAAACGCTATTAGAATAAGATATAAATTACTTTCAACAATTTTATCTGTAAGAAGTAATCATTTAGATAGTTCACATTTACATTTAATGCCTCCTTTTACTTGGATGGAAGTGACTAAAGGAATTTCAGAAGGAAGGGTAAAAGCAAATCATCATGTTGTACTTGGCCATCATTCCTCTTGGAGCTCAGAATCTCAAATGCCCATAAGCGATTTTGAAGTTTCCCCATTAACTTTAGATTTTATAGGATCAGATCTTAAAATTTCAAAATGGATTCCCATTGGGAGAGATGAGTTTATGGATGGAATTATTGAATCTAATTCTAATGAGGCGATTTCCTTTGAAGTAAATGGATGTAGGCATAAATTAAAATTATGGGATGCAGGAAGTCATGAAATCACTCAAAAAGGAATAGATGATTTCGTTGAAAATATGAAATTAATAATTTCAGAACATTATGCTTTGTTTGGGACTCCAGAATGGAAAGATTATCTTACAATATTACATTTGACAGATGGGCCTAGAGGTGGTTTAGAACATCTTAGATCACAAACAAGTATGGTTCCTAGACTTTCATTGATTAAAGAGAATGTCGAAGAATGGAGAGATTTGTTGTCACTATTTTCTCATGAATTTTTTCATCAATGGAACGTAAAAAGATTAAGGCCAAAACAGTTTTTAGATTATGATTTAAATGAAGAAATCCATACAGATTTACTTTGGTGGTTTGAAGGTTTAACAAGTTGGTTAGGTGATGTATTGTGTTGGCGTTCTGGAGCATGGGATGATAAAGATTGGTTTGCAGATATGGAAAGAAAGTTAGAACGCCATTTTACTGGAAATGGAAATGAACATCAATGTCTTTCAATGGCTAGTTATGAAGCATGGATACATCTTTATCGACCACATTCACATTCAAGAGAGTCACAAATTTCTTATTATCTTGAAGGGGAATTAGCATTATTTTGTATTGATGCAGAACTTAGAAAAATATCAGAAGGCAAATCAGGTTTAGATGATCTAATGGTTTTATTATGGAAAAAGCATGGTATAGATACATCTTCTGGAGAAGATCAAGGATTAGATTGGTCTAGATTATGTGATGGTTTAAGAGAATTAGGTGGCGAAGAAATAGTTATTTTTGTAGATAATCTTGTACATAATCATGTCAGACCGCCATTAGAAGCTGCAGCAAAAATTTATGATATGGAAATCTTACCAAAAAAGAAAGATGAGATTAAAAAATTAGGTTGGTTAGGTATTACATTTGGTGGCAATAATTTAAAGATTAAATCATTTCAAAATAATTCTCCTTGTAGGAGTTTAATGAAATCAGGTGATGAATTAATAGCAATAGATGGATTAAGAGTTTCAGATTCTAAATCATTAAAGAAAATATTAACTGGTAGAGCAAATACTAGTGCTAAAATAACAATTTCTTCATTTGGAAAACTTTCAAAAGTTGATGTAGAAATCAAATCAACGCCAGAATATCCATTAGTTTTCAAAGGAAATGGTAATGATTATTGGAAATCAATGAAAAAATCTAGATTATAGATTATCTTAAATCATCTAATTTAATCATAATTGGAGGTAAGTATTCAGATAAAGAATGTTTACTAGTTTTGGGAGGGAATAGATCTTCTGATAATGCCATCTCAATTACATCTTTCTTACTAATCTCTTTTAGATTTGAATTTGGCCAAGTAGTAACTGTGATTCTTTCATCTTCAAAATAATTTGTTACTATTGCAGGAATTAATTTTAATTTTAATTTTTTACCAACTTCATATCTGTGATGTCCGTCTAGTATTGTTCCCGTTTCACTATCAATAAGTAGTGGTTTGGTATATCCTCCCCATCTTAATGTCATTTCAAATAATTCTATTACTTTTTTTTGATGAACTTCTTCATGTGGTTTCAACCATTTTATATCGACTAATTCAACATCTTTAGTCTCGTATTGCATGGTACCATTGGCTCCTACTAAATCCCCCCAATAACCCTTCCCAATTTATTTTTTAGTCAAAATCAAGATAACTCAGACCATTCCCCTAAGGTTTGTGACCCAAGATTGGCCATTGCAAATACCCCGTTTACCCTTGTTAGCTGATTTAGAGGGTATTTCACTAACACAGGATGAATCAGAATGGGTTTCAAAGGTACCACAGGGACTAATGGAAATCATTTCTGAAGTTGCCATTCTAGATGGCGGATGTTGGTTAGTCGGAGGTGCTGTAAGAGAATTATTATCTGGAAATGATGTGACTGATTGGGATTTAGCGACAACAATCCCTCCACTTGAATTAAGCACACATTTAGAGTCATTGGGACAAAATTTCAAAATAATACTTACAGGAATAAAGTATGGCACATTTACAATTATTTCTTCCGGAAATAAATTTGAAATTACAACACTTAGAACCGAAAGTAGTTATTCGGATGGTCGTCGTCCAGAAGAAGTAAGTTTTGGAAATTCTTTAAAAGACGATTTGGAACGTAGAGATTTCACAATTAATTCAATGGCTATAGATCTTTCAAGAGGAATCTTATATGATCCTCATGAAGGTTTATCTGACCTACATAATTTAATTTTAAGATCTGTAGGAAATCCAAGAAGAAGATTTGCAGAAGATGGCTTGAGGCTTCTTAGAGCTTACAGATTTGTCGAAAGAGGAGAACATGGATTATTAACTTTAGATAGAGACTTACATAATGCATTAATCAAGGAACAATGGATGATTGATAAAATTTCCAAGGAAAGAATTTGGTCTGAATTACAAAAGATTTTTCGAGGAAAGCATGCTGGCGAAATAATTTGGTTAATGACAAAACATCAGATGTTAGATCAATTATTTGATGAAAAATTTAGTGTCGATGAAATAGGCGTTAAAGTACAATCAGAAAAGAGTCTTTTCGATGAATCAGTTTCTCCTGAATTCAGATTAGCATTATTGTATTTTAACCGAACATTAGAATCTTTAGATCATGCCTGTGATCTTTTGTTATTATCTAAAATTCAACGTAAAAATGCACATATTTGCCATAAGATGTTAGGAAAAACTCCACCTCCAGAAGATAGAGGATTGTTAAGGGTTTGGAGATATCTTTTGGGTAAAAATTTTGAGACACAAGTTTTGGTTGATTATGCTCTCTCAAAATATTTAGATAAAGAACAAGAATTAGTATTATTGATTTCAGAATTAAGTGAATTACCAGCACTGAGGGCTGGAAGATTACCTTTGGTAAACGGTGTTTGGTTAATGGAAAAAACAGGAATTTCTAAGGGTAAAAAATTAGGGCGGCTTAAGGAATGGTTACATAAATTACAAATTGAAAGGGATTTAGTTGATTTAGAACAAATATTAGATATTTTGGTAACGATTAATTGGAAGCATGGAGATTATAATCAGTGGCCTAGATTAGAATGGATTTGATTAATGTAAAAAATCTATATCAAATAAAATAATTCCAGCAATTCCAAACATCATAACATCTACTATTGCATGTGATAAAAATACGACCCAAATACTTCTATATCTCAAATATAACCAAGACCATAACAAACCTCCAATAAATACTCCAACGGAAGCAAGAATAGTTAATGAGATTGGGAACATGTAAAGCATTGCAATTGTATGATGAAGTGTGAATGCAGTAGCTGACAAATACAATGCATAATTACTTCCAACTTTAACTTCAAATTTTTCAAATATAAACCATCTAAACACAAATTCTTCTAAAAGAGAATTTACACAAATCCAATATATTGTAACTCCTAAAAAGATTATTGGATTAGTTAGGCCATTTCCTTTTAATAATTCTCTTAATGCAACTTGATCAATTTGAGAACCAAATATTAACCAAGCAATTCCAATTGTCAAACTCATGGCGATACCGAATCCAAAACCAACATAAAGGTCATTTTTTTGTTTTACTGGAGACCAACTAATATTTCGTTCTTCTAATTTGAAATACCAATATATGGGTATGGTTATCATCAAAATTTTTGTTAAGATAAAAACTAAGTTTCCAGGCAATCCTTGACTTATCTCTAATGAGAATAAGATTGATAATGTTGGTAAAGGAATTATTAACAATAATGCTAACCAGACTTTTTTATGGGTCTCTTCTAGATTACTCATACTTTGTTCTAACTATTGCCTACTAAATAGATTATATTGTACTTGGAATAAAATACCTAGACTCTTTGCGAGTAGTATGCAGGATGCTAATACCCTTAATCAACAGAAAAAGGTTGGCCAATTTATGGTGTGGGGTTCTATAATCTTGATGTTTATTTTTCCATCATACTTCATTGGAATTGGGTTAATGTTTTTGATTATAGGAATATTTGTGAGATCTACTGCAAATAAGGAATTAGAAAAATTATCTGGTAATCATTTTTCAAGCCCAATTAATATTGCAAATTCAAATGCTTTTGCAGCAGTTATGCCGAATAATAATTTTAATGGTGTTTGGGATACAGAATGGGGAGAAATAATGTTGGTACAAAATGGCATTGATGTTTCAGGTACTTTCATAGGAGCTAATTTAAATGGACAAGTATCAGGGAGAAAATTCTTTTTTGATTGGGAAAAAGAAGATGATAATTTGAGTGGAAGGGGAGTATTAGCAATTGAAAATGGATTTTTAGTGGGTTCTTGGGGTCATGATCGTTCCAATAATGATGGAGGGCCAATAAAAGGAATTCCTCAAAAAGATGAACCAAAATTAGTTGTTAATGAACCAGAAAAAGTTTCACTAGTTGAAGAAACAGGTACTTCAGAAATACCAGTTGCACAAATTGAAGATAAGGAATTAGATAAAATAGAGCAAATTAAGCAGGCAACTCAAGATAAGAAAGAAGAAATGTCTGAACAAATTAAAGAAAAGGTAGAAGAATTTGAAGAAAAAGTACCTGAAGAAATTAAAGTAACAGAATCGTTCCAAGAGCTGAAAAGTTCGGTAGAAGAAACAATTGAAACTTTAGACGAAAAAGCAGATGAAGCAATTGAAGAAGTAATGGTTGAATCAACAGAACAAATAGAACAAGTTCAAGAAAAAATCATATTATCTTTAGAAGATAGTTTATCTAAATTAAATGATACTTTGGAACGTTTGGATAAAGCCGTAATGAGTAAAGACCGTGAAAATATTATTTCAGAATTAGCGGGATCACAAATGGATCTTAATTTGACTATAGATAGAATTGATAATACAATTGGATATGGAATTGAGGAGTCTTTAAGGGGTGGAAAAACGATTGTAGGAAATATGGAGGGGATTCCTCATCCTGTTTCAATTAAGGTTCCAAAATCAATGAATGATTTTGCTTCAGGATTAAAAAAGGGCCAAAAAATAGAGCAAAAAGTAACATTGTCTAGTTTCAATTCAATCAGAAAAATGCTAGAGTTCGTAATAAATTAAATCTGATTAGTTAAGTTAATGATTAATATATACTTAGAATCACTATGTCATCTCGTATTTACTCCGTCAATACGAATAGTGTAATTACAGATCAAGCGGATGCAGAGTCAAATAAGCGATCATTGATTCTATCATTTGTGGTTGGTATAACCTTGTTCAGTATGGGTTTACCGCTTCTCATCATAGGATCCATATCCACGGCCGAGGATAGACTCGCAATGTTAATTCCAGGTGCGATATTGTTTGTGGTTGGCGCATTCGTGACAATTGTTGCCGCCGTTAAAAGGGCAACTACTTCAGAGCAGGACATACGACAAAAACTGATCAGATTAGAAGATATCCAGATTAAACAAGAGATCCAAGAAAAGAAAGAAGAAATGTCTGAACAAATTAAAGAAAAAATGGAAGAAGTCGAAGAGAAACTTCCCGAAGAAATAAAAGAAA
>MDSZ01031008.1_pt1 | contig 18339 bp, 20 predicted proteins | sample 811201 | NCBI WGS metagenome assembly MDSZ01 (sample SAMN05326647, study PRJNA326480) | marine metagenome | isolation source: seawater | place: Indian Ocean: North | collected 2010
TCAATTAATTTGATTATTTAGTACATAGCAAGCGACGCAGCACCGCCCTTGTAAAGAGCAGTTGTCTCTCCTACGCATGTAACGTTAACATGCGACGTAGTAGTGTAAAGTGCAGTAGAACCAAAAGATAACTTAAGTCTTATATTATCGAATCTGTTTAGAGGAACCGACGAACCTCCGTATGCACGAGAAGCTAATGGAAAAACAAAGGTTATAAATCTCGATGTGTTCCCATTGTTAATAAAATATTCGTTTGTATATAGACCCATACTTGGACCAGTTATTTTAAGAAGACCAAGTGGTAACTTGCTAGAATATGAGCTAGAATTTAACAAAAGTTCTGCGTGTGTATTATTTAGGCCCTTTAGCAAGGTCGGCAAGTCAGTGTTCGCGTTGTCAGAGGGGAAGCTGATTATAATATGCGATGCATATAAAGAAAAATGATCTAAGTCTATCTCGCTAGTGTTGATAGCGGTGCCAACAGATTGGTTTTTATTCTGAGTCATCTTAATTCTTTTTGGTAGACCCATAGGCATGGCCTTAATTTGTTCACGTTCTTCGTTGCACATAACCTGATTTTTTGCATATAATAAAAATTTCAAAGTGGAGGCGGACGTACCCGCTACGTCGCTAAAAGTGCTATCGCTAAATACTTTAACTTTTACCTGCTGATGAGGCGCAGCCGCCATTAAGTAGCCGTTTTCTGACTGTTCTGCGAAATTTTCTAAACGGGGTCCAAGAGTCTTAGACAACATTTTCAAGGGAATGTAAGCAAAACATTCAGCGCCAATCGCCAATGTAGCGGTACTGGGCGGGGGGGTATTAATGAACTGATTCCCATTTTGGACGCCGCCAGAAGCCTGGAAGGTATAATCCTGAAAAGAACCAGAAGATATCTCAGTAGCAGCAAGAGCCATAAGATCTTCTTTTTCAAAAGTTTGCCAAATTTGTGTACCAACCATAACTTCTACTCGACCTACGGCAGCCGCAAGGGCCTCTCTACCGAGAGTCGAGGAGTTTTGGCCAGCTTTATATGATACTTTTATAAACATATCTCCTAGACAGTCTATATCGTTATTAACGTCAAAAATAATACTGCTATTCGATCCTACTGTTACAGTACCAGAACCTCCGCTAGCGGGTACTTCAACGACCGCAGATCCATAAAGTAGCTGGCGAGTAGTATCATTCTTGTTCCAGAAGACCGACATAACGTCTCCATCGTCGTCGTGGATCTTGTTGGTTACAGCAAGACCCTGGGTACCAGACCCGTTATAAGCAGCATGGGCAGCTACAGCTCCAGACATTTGTATTTACAATTTATAAAAGAAAATAATTTTAAATTTAATACGTAGTTAAAATTATTTTATTCATTCAATTTTAAAATTTAATTAAATGTTTATGCACTAAATGAAATAGAGCCACCTACAGTAGTTTGTACTTGGGTTCCACATACTGTAACATGGGCAGTGGCGGCCTCGCTGGCTGTAAGTTTTAGCTGTCTATTACTAAGGCGAGCAAACGGAATACCGGCGGTACTGAAAGCAGAATCTGCAGTTTTAATAATGTATACATTAGCATCACCTCCTGCTAATGAAAATAATTCTGAATTTATATTGGTCGCAAGCAATTCTGCAGGAATGTCCCCTGTTCTGTCGTTTCCTAATATCAATTCAGCGCTCTTCAAGGACGTACAGTAGATCAATATATGAGATACGTTTATATTAATTGCGCTTAAATCTAATGTTGTAGCGGTGGTTGTCAAGGCCGTACCCGCGCCTTTTGTTGGATTCTGAGACACATGAATAGGCCTGTTTACAATATTTTTAGCAATAAAATTTTTTTCAGTGTTTGTGATCTGATGTGAAAATACGCATACACTAGAATCCCATGTGATCCCGGCCGGCACATGGCCGCGGATGGACGATGTTGGTGGCGTGGCGCTCGCGCCCGCGGAGGTGTTGACTATCCTATTGTATGTAACTTTCAATTTTATTTGATTTGTCATAGCCCCGGCTTGAAGGAAACTATTTATTGCATTTTTTGCTCTTCCTATAAAAGGAATAGAAAAAGTTTTCGTTCCGTTATACGTCAGCGAGGCGTCGAGTTCTGTATTATTTCTAGAAAGTATATCATAAGGATATATAGTTTGAGCAGTTAATTGACCAATAATAACATCTATTTGTTTTATATCCCCAACATATGCGCCAGTATAAATTACGTCACTTATAGCATCACAATCGCTTGGTAAATAAAATTCATCGAAGAAAGAGGCTTGAGTGGCGTCGTTGGCGATTGTTACGCTTGAACCATTTATATGGCTCATACCAGAGCCATTGATGTATGCTGTTGTACATTTAGTTAAAAACTGAGACTCGATTAATTTAGAACTATCTGCTTCGTTAGCACGACATACAGATTGTGCCCCAGTAGAATTAAAAGTTTTAATAGCAACGTTATCTATGCCCATTTTATTTACTTTTATAAATACATTTTATTTTTATTTATAATTAATTTACGAAGAAATATAATTAATTTACGAAGAAATCAAACTTATTATAGTTTCGTTTAAAAAATCTAATTTAAATAATTACAAAATGTAAATTAGTATGTCAAACTTTGAATGTTCTTTAAAGGATCTTAATGCACAAGCAAATAATACACAAGCAAATAATACACAAGCAAATAATACACAAGCAAATAATACACAAGCCCCTCCTGTTATCGAAGATGGACAAAAGAGTATTTTATCAAAGAATAATCAAAACATTAATAATCAAATTATGAATAATATCGCTAGTGATTCATTATTTGATAAAATAAAGGAAGAGAAAAATATACGGATTATATTACTTGTCATAATATCTTATCTTATTACAAACTCTGATCAATTTACTCAATTTTTAGGAAACACGTTTCCATATTTAGTTGATTCTGGAACTACTAATTTATTAGGTAAAACGGCTGTTGCTGTACTGATTGGTTTATCGGTTGTTATTTTTACTTCTTTTTTCCAGGTCCCTTAAAAATTTCCTTACCCGTAATATTATTTTCTAAACGCTCGAGCAAACTGGGTATACTAAAATTTTCTTGTTTTTTAATTTCTACGTTTTTTGGCTTAGGTTTTTTCCAATTCAAAGAACTTTCTAGAGCAGTTGTTATAGGTACACACATACTTTGATATTCGCGACAAGGTCCGTGAACTCCTGTGCTTTCAGACATGCATTTTTGACAAAGTCCACTTGGAGTTAATTTAAAATATATGTGATTATTTGAATGAAAATCTTGTTTATTTTGACAAAATTTAGATTTAGAACTAATAAGGTACATAGGTTTATCTTTAACTTGAGTAATAGTTCTTATGTCTTCTACTTTATATCCAGTTGCATGAAGCTTAAAAAATTTCTCTATGGATTTATATTCTGATGAACTTTTCTGAATAGTTATCAAGTTGCCAGATAATTTAATTGGTTCTTCACTTTCAATATAATCTCCCAAATCGTACACATCTGTTATAGTATTTGCGTCGCAACGTATACTTGTGTCTTTAATCAACTGAAATGTATTAGATTCATAAAAATCTTTTCTAGATTCGTCTTTGTTGGTTCCGATATAAACATCCTTAAGAATATATATTCTTTCTTCGTAAATTTTAACACCGTCAGACATCGTGCATTTATCAGAACCTACTAAACGCAATCCATTATTTTCGTATACACAACGATCTATTATTTTTTCCCAGGTATCATAATGTTTATCGTCTTTACCAAAAACGTTTGTTAAATTAACAATAAGATTTTTACGGATACGTTTTGCTGTTTCTTTATCTACTACAATTGCAGGCCAATGTAAATGAAAACCCTGTTTAATGTATTTTTTATTCTCCTTTGTTATTTCCTTATCCTTATTGGCACCTGTTACTATACACAGTAGTTCGTTAGTTTTATAAAGTCTACCCAGAGTAGTCTGAATAATATTAATGTATTGATCTAAATTTATAATTTCCTCTGATAAAATATCAAAGTCGATAAAAAATTTAAAAAAATCAGTTTTCCTCTCTACTATACAATTTTTGTGTTTTATGTATTTACTGTACAACATTTGAAACGTTTCGTGATCGCTTGAAATATCTAACTTACCTCCGTCGAACATAAAGTGTGTTACATTTTGGAGTTTTGAATCTGTTACCATTTTTCCAGTAGAAAATAACCACACATTCAATGGATTTTCCATTTATAATATTGTATATTTTATTTCTCTAAATTATTAGGCTTTAAATTTTATTGTAATCGCGCAATTATTTGTATAAATACCTTTAACGGCACTTGGAGACAACACTGTGCGTTTTCCTTTCTTTTTAGATGTCATCGTCGTTATCATATCCGCATCTATAAGGTGTATATTAGAAAGTGCGTAATCTAAAATTTTATTATCTATAAACCATCTAAAAAAATTAAGTTGCCCAACTGTGGTTACTATTTCAGTATCGGAAATACATTCGTCTGTGTATTCTCTCCATTTAAATGTGTTGGTATTTATTATAAGACGTTTCTGTCTGCAAAATGGGTCGAAAAACTTTTTAGAGTAAGCCTTGAGTTGATTTTTATAATCGAGGTATATATTAAAATAAACTATGTCATTTGAACTACCAAGGGGGTATATGATATTATACTTCTTTGAGTAATTAGTTACCAACCAATCTAAAAGTCTTAAACTCAGTGGAGTATTTTGATAAATTATATCTCTAAAAAGAGACATTTTGTGTTTATAAAAGTTCAATAAAAAATTTATGAGAGTTTCTTCTTTCGTTGTAAAAGACATTACTACATTGTTAATAATAATACATATCTTTAAATTTATTTAAAGACAATACTGCATTATAAACTATATATATGTTCACTGAAATCACAGATACACAGTTTAAAAAACAGATTATATTTCTTTTAAACAACAACTGGACTGGCAAATCTGATATGTATTTTCCACTCCAAAATTCTATTAATATAGAAAGAAGATACATTTTTAAACTTCGAAATTTTAATTACGTTTTTTATAAAAAAAATACTCAAGAAACATTGAGAGCTATTTTGTTTCTTTTTTTAGATAAAAACGGAGAAAACACGGCTGTTATAATATTAAAAGATTTTACAATTTACAAAATAGATTTAAACTGTTCCCATGATTATTATAATAACAGCATTTTTGATATTTCATATACACCAAAAGAAATATGTATTTACGACACTTTTTTTATATCAGGTAAAAAAATTAATAAATATTCTTTCATAGACCGCATTTCAGAAGCAGAGACATTTAAGCATAACATATTAAATTCGGAAATTCCTATCGTAATCACGGAATATACAAGCGAATTAAAAGATATATCTAGTCCAATTGAAGACGGAACAGAAGTCTTTATGATTCCAAATGATCTACCTATCATAACAGGGGTGAACTATTCTTGTTTTAAATGGAAACCTTCTAATTTAATTACATTTAGTCTTTTGGTAAAAGAAGAACAGGGTGATATTCTATTATATAGCACGATTTTTAAAAACGAAACTCTATTTGCTAAGATTCACAACTCAGACCCCGAAGGATCAAAATACATAGATTTAATTAAAAATCTAGAAGGATACACCCCAGGGTGTATAATAGATGTTAATGTTTCTGATAAGATGGAAATTTTAAATGTAAACACTTTTAAGACCATACCAAGCACAATAAGATCTATCGAAAAAATTATGACAATTAAGAGAGAGAATCTATCTCTTAACGAATTAGATTTCTAAATAATTAAAATCAAACTTTCAAAACAAAATAATAAACTATAATTATGTTATAATTTATTATTTTGATTACACTTTCACATCACACATTTACATTTTACATTTTACATTTTACATTTTACATTTTACATTTTACATTTACCAAAGACCGAAACGGCTCATGCGCTTCTTACGGAGACGGTAGGTGCGGCGAGCAGTGATCGCGGCCTTGGTCTGCTTGAGCTTCCGGCGCTTACGACGGCGAAGCTCCTTTACCGCACGGCGAACACGACGCTTCTTTGGCGAAAGCATGTGCTGCTTGCGCTTAAGTACCTTGGCGTCAATGTAGTGACGACCCGACTTGGTACGGTAGTATAGACCACCATTGGCGCCGCGGTGGAGCTTGCGGCGGCGGTTGCGAACAGTGACGTAAGCCCGCGACTTTGGTAGGGACTTAACGTAGTGGCCGCGCTTTGGACGACGACCTGGCGACTTCTTTGCCTTGCGCGCCCGACGCTTCTTACCGAAGAAAAGTTCTAGTGCACCCATATTTTATTTTAATATATAGTTTAGAAAAAAAATAAAATTAAATTAAATTAAATTCAAAATAAAATTTTAATAAATTTTGAAATTACGTTTTCTTTAAAGTCGTGTAAATTTAGAAATTCCAAAAGTATTTGTTTATCTACATTTTTTTTTGAAAATTTTTCTGGAACTTCGTAATCAAATTCCTTGAATATTTTTCTACAAATATTATAATCAAATTGAGGATGTTCTTTTGGAAGTATTTTTAAAATTTCTTCTATGCAACCATGTTTTTTAATAAGATTAAATGATGTAACAGGACCTATTTGAGGGATAGGATTAGTATAATCACACCCGGATAGTATACAAAAATCTACAAAAGAATCATGAGACATTTCAAATTTTTCTAGAATTGCATTTGTGTCAATTTCAACTATATTCTTATTTATCGAAGTTTTTAAGATGTAAGGACATCCAAATGTTGTTGCATCAGTGTCGTCTGTTACTGTATAATCTACTAGACCATTTTTTTGCAAGAATGCGCAATATTTTTCCGCGTCTTCTGGTGCAGTACAGTAAGGAATCCCCGCTTTTTGCAATAGTTCTTTGCTCGCATCTATATGAATTTTTTTAATAACAATAAGCTGTGAACGCAATTTTTCAATTTCTTCTTGTATAAATTTATTTTCCTGTTCGTTTTCGGGAGTTTTTGCTCGAAGTTCTTCTAAACGGACGTACATTTTTTCCTTGTTAGCCTGTCTTTTAACTAACGTGGTTTTTTTTGCTTCAGGTGGTACTCCATCAAATACAAATACGGGTAATACTCCATTCATAAGATAAAATTTAACCCTGTTTGCCAATCCTATTAAATGAGAATTTTCTGCTCTCGATGCATATTTAAATTTATAAAGAAGAATACTACAGTCTATAGCAACTTTACAATTTCTATATTTTGAAATATCAAAAATTTGTATAGCATCTGGTGCTATTTTTTTAATGACGGTATTTAATCCACGAATACCCATTTTATTAATGTTGTATATATTATTCTTTTAAGTAATATCTTTTTTTGTAAATTATCATCGTGTCTTTTTATTCCCTGATAGAATAATCCCCAAGAACAGTTATCTCTTCGTCAGGACTTTCATTAAGTTTTTCAGTTAGATCTAATATTCTTTTTTGTTTAGGAAATTTTGGGTGAGTCTTAATGTCGTTCTTACGATAATATTCTACGTCTTTCCAAAAAGATTCAAGAATCGGTAAATTTTTATTAAGCCAACGCGGGTCTCTGTAAACTCTTACTATATTCATTGTATCTGGTGGGAGATATTCTATAAAATCTGCTACTTTAAGATCGCATATAAACAAATTCAATTGTACCTGAGGTAAATAATATTCTGGAATTTTACCAAATACTATCTTACGTTTATAAGGACACTTCACTTCAAGAAGCACCGGTTCTGCCCGTTGATCGGTTTTTGAAATAGATATACCATCCGGAGAACCAGCCAGCCAATAATAATCAGACGTTTTATATACATCTTCGTGTGCAATAAGTCCAAAATTATAATTAATTTGCCCTGTTAATTCGCAATATTTTTCGATTGCTTCGTCTTCGTATTTTTGCCCATGGCGTGTAGCTATATTTCCAACAAAAGGTTTTGGGTCATGACCGCATTTTTTAAATAAAACTTCATGAGGTTTCTGATAAGGGTTTATACCCAAAACCGTTCCTGCATCAGAGCTTGTCAATTTATTTTCACGTTGTTTAAACCACATGTCCGATCTTTGTTCGTACTGCGGTATTTCAAGGAGTTTATTAATTTTATCCATTAGACGTTATTTTTATATATAAAGTAACTTTATATTAATAATATAATATAATGGAATGTCCAATATGTTTTAATATAATAAACAACAGTTGCGTAGGCTCTTGTATGCATCATTACTGTTACGCATGCCTTATGAAATGGATTTCGTTTAGTTGCGTATGTCCTACATGTAAAAAACCTATATTAGAAATTAAACTTGATAGAGAATTTGATTCTATAAATAATCCAGATTGTAGTATTTTATTAGAAGAAGTTACAAAAAAGGTAGAAATATTTTTTAATGATGATATCCCCCTGGTATTACAATTTCTACTAATAAATCGGGTCCCGGAATTAAAATAACAAAATTAAACAAGAATGATAAATGCTATCAATGTGGACTAAGAGTAGGCGATATAATACTTTTCATAAATTCTATACCATGTTTTACACACGAACAATCTATTAAAATAATTAAAACTTTATTTGAAACCCAATCAAAATTAATATGCGAACTAATGATAATAAAAAAATAAATTATAATATTGTAATGCAATGGACGACGCAGATACTTTACAAGTTATAATTAAAAATCGAACACTTTATGATAATATCAAAAACTGTTCGGTTGACAAATTATTCTATAATGTAGCAAAAAGAGTTACATATAACCAAATTAAAAAATTATATTATTTTAAAAAATTTAAAAGAAGAACTGTTTTCCCAAAGAAGAAAAAACCTCGTGGCACTTATTATACATTGAAGAATATGTACATAAATAAAGAAGAAAATCCAATATTATTTTTTTAGTTTTTTAACAGTTACTGTTGGAGTATTTTTTTTCTTGAGTTTTTTCTCGTCATACTCTTGTACAGATTTGGCTTTCTTTTCATCATAATTTTTTTGACAATATTTCCAAAGTTCTTTTGAACCAATTCTAAAATTTCTATTGGGTTTTGCTCTATACCAAAAAACACAATCTTGAACATTATTACTTTTAGATGTGTTATCAAGAACTAAACAGTCGTAACCTTCGGTACAACTATTTAATACATCTTGAAAAACGCTGAAATGTGGAAATATACCAAAAAAATTCTTATAAAGTTTTTCTTGATTCTGTATAATATTTTCTCGAAGAATAAACACATAGTCTATATTTGCACGCAGATCGGGCGGTAAATCCATACAATACTGCATAGTTAACATGAATGTAATACGCCAATGACGTCCATTCATGAATATACCTCGGATATTAGTATCTCTTATCATACGTTTATCGTACATACAGTCATCCAATAGCACAAACACGTCTCCTTCCAAGTCTTTATTTCTGCAGTTTATTACTTTTTTTTGACGAGTTATAACTTGTTGAATTATTTCTGGTTTATATTCGGAATGAATTAAGATATCGGGTATAAAACTAGAATAATAAGCATTTCCATCCTCTGTTGCAGATATAGCAACTCCTGCATTAATTTTACGCATATAATAAAGTATATCTGCGACTAAAGTACTTTTACCGGTACCTCTTTTGCCGATAAAAACACACGTAGCAGGACCTGATCCAGTTCGCCTCCTTTCTTCTATTTTTCTAGGGTTAAATTTTGATAGACTAATAGACATTTGTTGTAATAATATGTAAAAATTATTTTAAAATCTAATTTACTCCCAATAATTAGACGTCATTATTTCGTCTGACTCTAATGTTGCATAAGAATAAACTATGCTACCAAATATACCAATACATATTGACAACCCCACATTAAATGTATAGTTTTCATCTTTTTTATCTTCGTTGTAATTGATCAACATAAAAACCCCAGAGGCAACTAGCAATATTATAACAAATGTTGTAAGATCAAATGTGTAAAAATCTAGAAATGTCGAAGTCATTTTTAACTATATATATCTAATTTAAATTTAAAAATACAAACTTAAAAAAATAAATTATTATACACTATACATTACAATGGGTGTCACGATTAAAGATCTTAAAAATTATACAGCAGTAAACAACATAGATTTTGGCGAAAAGGTTATATTTTTCAAGTTTGGCGCAGAATGGTGTATTCCTTGCATAGAACTTGAAAAAATACTCGTAAATGTTGATAATAGTCTTCTGTATCATATATCTATAGACAATGAAGAATTCGAGTCTTTTTTCATGGACAATAAAATTTACTCTGTTCCGGATACTATAATAAAGTATAAAGATAATACCCACAGATTTCAAGGGGTTAAGACTATTGAACAAATTAATGAAATAATTAATAGTATGAAAGAAAACAATTAGATTCACCCGGAAATTTGCAAAAAAATAACTGGTTTAAAAATTTAGTTCATTTTATAATCAGTTATTATGACGGACACATATAAAAAATATACACAGATTGAACATGTCATAGCAAGACCCGGTATGTACGTCGGTGATACAAAATGTACGACCGGTGATTGCTGGATTATAGAAGATAACAAGGCTGTGCTTAAATCTTGTAAATGGAATCCAGGAATCTTTAAAATTTTCGACGAAATTTTGGTTAACGCAGCGGATGAAGTTCAAAGAAATAAAGCTGTTAAGTGTATCAAAGTTAAAATAGAAAATGACGAAATTTCGGTATTTAACGATTCTGGTATTCCCATCGAGATTCACCCGGAGTACAAAATTTACATTCCTGAATTAATCTTCGCCAATCTTCTCACCACAAGTAATCACGATGACTCGCAAAAAAGAACAACAGGTGGTCTTAACGGGCTTGGTGCCAAATTGACCGCTATTTTCTCAGAGTATTTTATTATTGAAACTGCAAAAGACGGCAAGAAATATACTCAAAAATTCGAAAAAAATCTAAGTAAGATAAATAAACCAAAGATTACTACTGCAAAAGGAGATTATACCAAAATAACTTTTAAACCAGACTTTTCAAAATTTGGAACATCGGGTATAACAGATAACACTCTTGACATATTAACAAAGAGAGTGTTTGATATTTGCGCAATTACAAATAAAGACGTTTCTGTTTATTTTAATGAAAAAAAGTTAACAATTAAAGATTTTTCTGAATATATTTCAGCTTACATTGGTCCTAAGAAAACATGTCCGAGGGTTATTCAAGAAACCGGACGCTGGCAAGTGGGTATCGCACCGTCTGAGTGTGGATTCCAATGTATCTCATTTGTAAACGGAATCAGTACAACAGATGGCGGCTCACATGTCGATCACGTTGTTAATCCAATAATTAAAAAGGTTACAGAAATGATTCAAGAAAAGCACAAAAATATAACAATTAAACAACAGTACATCAAAGATAATCTTTTTGTCTTTATAAATTGTCTTATCGAAAATGCAACTTATTCTTCCCAGACAAAAGAAAAGAATATTACCAAGATTTCAGATTTTGGTAGCAGATTTTCTCCGCCAGATGACTTTATTACCCAGATTTCTAAAATGGGTATCATAGAAAATGTTCTAATTATTGCAAATGCAAAAGAAAAGAAATCGCTTCAAAAAACAGACGGTAAGAAAACCAACAGGGTCATTATTCCGAAACTGGACGACGCCAACAAGGCCGGTACAAAAGACTCTAAGTTTTGCACGATTATTTTCACAGAGGGAGATTCAGCGAAGGCTACAGCTATATCAGGTCTTTCTGTAGTCGGTCGCGATACATACGGTGTTTTTCCACTCCGTGGCAAACTTCTGAACACGCGTACTGCTAGTTATTCTCAGTTATCAAAAAACGAAGAAATTAACAATATCAAACAGATTCTTGGCCTTCAAAGTTCTAAGAAGTATTCATCTGTTTCTGAATTAAGATACGGAAGAATTATGGTGATGACTGATGCGGACACTGACGGATTTCACATCAAAAGTCTTATTGTGAATTTCATCGGAAATGGTTGGCCAGAACTACTAAAGACAGACTTTATTTCATCGTTAGTAACACCTGTTATCAAATTAACTAAAAAATCACAGGTCATTCCGTTTTATAACGTAGATGACTATAAAAAATACAAAGAAGCAAATAATATTTCAGGCTTCAAGATAAAGTATTACAAGGGTCTTGGTACGAGCACATCAACCGAGGCCAAAGAATACTTTAAGGAGATGAAAACGTTAAATTATAAAAACGAGTCGAACGAGGATGAACAATATCTTAATCTAGCTTTCACAAAGACCGAAGCGGATGCTAGAAAGAAATGGATTCTTAGTAATATTAAGAGCCCAGAGACACTTGATTACAATAATAAAAAAGTAACTATCAAAGATCTTATCAATAAAGAACTAGTATTATTTTCCATAGCAGACAACGTAAGATCTATCCCAAGTCTTGTAGACGGACTTAAGCCTTCTCAAAGAAAGATAATCTTTTCTTGTATCAAGAGAAAACTCTATTCAGAGATTAAAGTGTCTCAGCTTGCAGGTTATGTCTCTGAACACTCTTGTTACCATCACGGAGAAGCAAGTCTTCAAGACACGATTATAAATCTCGCGCATACATTCATTGGTTCGAATAATATGAATCTTCTTGAACCAGTTGGGCAATTTGGAACTAGATTGCTTGGCGGTAAGGATGCTTCTAGTCCTAGGTATATCTTTACACATCTTTCTAAAAACTTCAAAGAACTTTTCAATGAAGACGACTTTGATCTACTGCATTATCTCGACGACGATGGACAATCAATTGAACCAAAGTTTTATGTTCCCACGTTGCCTCTTATCTTAATAAACGGAGCATGTGGTATTGGAACAGGATTTTCTACAGACATTCCATGTTTCAATCCAGATGATATCAAAGACCGACTTCTGAGACTCGTAGAAGACGAGGATTCAGACATTGCAGAACTTACACCTTGGTACAAGGGTTTCACCGGTCAGATTAAAAAAGTAGAAGAAAATAAATGGACTTCGCATGGAAATTACACAATTAAAGCGAATGTCGTCAATGTAACAGAACTTCCAATTGGAACATGGACTGAAGATTATAAAACCTTCCTTGATAAACTTGAAACCGAAAACATAATTTATGGTTACAAAAATATGTCAACTGAAACAACTGTAAATTTTGAAATTAAAATGCCTCTAGAAACTGTATACGAATGGAAAGATAATCACGAAATTGAAAAGAAACTAAAATTAGTCAGTCACATCTCAGCTAAGAATATGTATGTATTTAATGAAAATAATGAAATAGTTAAAATGGAGAATCCAGAAGAAATAATTTATCATTTTTGGAGAATCAGGAATGAATACTACATTAAAAGACAAACCAATTTAATTAAGAAGTTGTCACACGAATTAAATTTAGTTACAACAAAGATTAATTTTGTAAATGATGTCATGGATGAAAAAATAAAAGTATTTCGACAGAAGTTAGACTACATTAATAAACAGCTTGAAGAGAAAGATTACATTAAGATAGAAAATAGTTATACATTCTTGACAGACATGAAGATTCATACATTTAGTGAAGATACAATTGAAAAATTAACAAAGAAACAAAAAGACTTACAAGAAATGTATACAAGGATTTCCGAATATACCGTTAGAAATTTCTGGTTGAATGACATTCAATGAAATGAAATGAAATGAATTAACTAACAAGTCTCCTAGGAGACAAAAAATTGATTTTAAATTTAATGTAAAATTAAAATATGTGTATTAAATTAAAAATGAATTTCTTAGTGGCGTTAGTTGTAACTATAATGTCTTGGATTACTTTCAGTACCTTAAATGAACTTGCCAGTGCTAAGGGTGGCGGCGGTTGCTGTAAAACCAAAGACTGCGGCGAATCGTTTTTTGATAGCGTTTTCTGGTGGACAAATCTCTGCGTTGCGATTGTATTCACAGTTTATGTTTTAATGCAAATTTATGATGAATACGGAGGTACCGTAAAGTCAATGGTACGCAAGAACCCGGTGACAAAGGGTGTAGAGATGGTTTTCGGAGATTAAAACGAATTTGTAATCTCTAAAATTACAGGGGCGTGGTCGCTCGCTAAAGGAATACCCTGTGTATTTTCACCTATATATTTAAGACATTTACTGGCAATTTGATTACATTTAAAATTCTTAGTAAAGAAATAATCAAGTCGCCATCCTTTATTACGGTTTCTTGTTATAGCCATTCCATCTTCTTTGCGTTGCCTAGGGTCCCACCATGTATAAATGATATCGTCATTTTTAATACTATCGGTGTAACCTATATGTTGTAAGTTATTATAAAATTCAATCTCGTGAGAATAAATACCGGGACACTCTTGTACCTTTGATCTATCAAAGTGAGTAGAAATTGCTACATTCAGATCTCCGCAAAACACAACTGGTTCTGTTATATTATTAAGATAGTCTATCATCGCATCCATAAAATAAATTTTATTGTCAAAATTTGTACCGCTGTTTGGAGCATAAACAGTTACAAGTATAAAATTTTCGAACACGATTCTTATTATTCTTCCTTCTTGATCTTCATAACCAGGTAAATCAGTAAAAATATCTATAACATTCAATTTTTCTTTATAAAAAACTGCTGTACCCGAGTATCTATCCGCTCCTCTAGCCCCTTGTAATTTAGACTCATTGAAAAATGAACAATAACCGGGTATACTTATCCTTTTTGAATTTTCTATACCACATCTCGTTTCTTGTATACATAAAACATCTGGGGAAAATTCAGAAATGAGTTTATACACCGGACTAGATTCATCTGGTACAATTTCTTGATTTTTCTTAAGCTTAGAACTTATTTGATCATTGAATATCCTCGAACGAATTCCATTAACATTCCAAGTAACAATCTTCATCAATACAATATTTCTAGTGTAGTAATTACTTAATGATAATATTTTTTAGTGATATTATTTTTTAGTAATTATTTTATCAGTTTATTTGTTTTAAAGAAAATGTCTACATCTTTTTCATCCTGAGTAAACTTTAACGGTCTTTGTTCAGGGGGGTTCCACAGTTTTGTTATTAACTTATATGCGTTTTCCCATTTTTCAGACCCCTCGGTTAATATACATACACAATTGCAATGATTTATAATTATTTCATTAAGGTCTGTTATCATCTTAATTAATTTTATATACGCAGCCAGTGGCAATTCGTGTTCTTTTTTACATGTTCCGAGATTTATAAACAAATAATAAACTAAAGAATTGTCTCTGATGTATATCCACCCGGATTTAAAATATTCTAAAAATTCTTGAAATCCATTATCGTTATACTCCACGTCTGCTATTAAATTTACATTAAATATACACGTATTTGTATTTAATTTAATATTAAAGGCATCGCGCTCTAATATAGTTATATCTGCCATTTAGATTTATTGTGTTATTTTAAAATATGTAAAAATGCGCAAATATTACGTTTTTATATTATTATTAAGATATTTTGAATTATATTGAGTGTGAATTGTACTGTAAATGGCATTAACGGTAAAAGAAATTATTGACGAATCTATTATATGGGACGATCTTGAATATATCTTATCATCTGAAGTATTTATTAAAAAAGACCATTGCGAATGCCGCCATTTAAATAAACAGTATAATCAAAAAGAAGGCAACGAAGTTTGTCTTGATTGCGGAGAAGTGATATCAAATAAGATATTTGAAACATGTGAGTGGAATAATTATAAATCTGACGAAGGGATGTACTCAGCGAGCATGCAAAGATCGGATTTATACGTTTCTGATAATCCTTATGATAAATCGGGGTCGGTTCCTGGATTTAATAGAAACAGTTTCGCCATGCGCTTGCATTTACAGCAGGTTTTTAGTCACAAACAAAAAACATTTTGGAAAATTTCAGAAAAATTTCAACATTATTGTACAATATTATCAATTCATCAATGTGTGATACCAACTACAAAGGATATGTGGCACTTTTGTATGGAATCTGGTAAACTTACAAGGGCGTCTGTTAGAAATGGTTTAATTTCTGCGTGTTTGTATTACGCATGTATATATAATAACATACCATGTGATAGGCAGAAACTGATAGATGAAACAGAAGGGAATCAAAAAGGATTCCTTAAGGGAGAAAAAATATATCTACAGATAATGCAAGAGCATAAATTCTATTGTAATTTGGGTAAACAAAAGATAGACGTAAAAGAAAATGATACATTTGTTAAATTTTGTAATATTCTAGAATTACCTTTCAAAACAGTTCACATTTGCAACGAACTTTATACTAAAAACTTAGATAAATTAGATTCTGTTACACCTAAGTCAATAACCGCGGGGATTCTATTTTATGTAATTAAAAATATTCTTAATTTAAAACAGCCATCGAAGGCTAAAATATCCAGTGTAGTAAATGTATGTATTCCAACTATTAATAAAGTAGTTTCAATTTTAGAAACAATATCTAATGATTAATATTATGATATATTTATTGGGTTTATTGTTTTCTTTTATCGCACCTTTTTATAAAAATGTTTATCGTCCATATGTAAACCCAAGAAGTTCCCCGTTTTTAGAAGAATCAAGTTTAATACATTCTTTAGAACCTCCTTCGGGAGGTTCATTAAAACTTTTAACCAATTTAAACGCTGGTAGTTGGACTTACAATTGGTTAATGTACATCTCGGCAGATGATACACCGGAATTTGACGAACATTATTACATGGATTACTTTAATATGAGAGGAATGTCGAATATATATACTAATGCCAACTTTTTTTACTTAGGGTACTTTCCGGATAAAATAATATGTAATAAAGGACCTATGTACATCTCTTTATTTGAATTATTACACTCTAAAAGAGTATTCAATTGTAAAATAATTATAGAGAATCCCCATTACATTATGTATAATTCTACTCTAAAAGAGTTTAAACAGGAAATTAAACAGTTGACAGACACTGCTTATGTATTTTTTAAATATACAGACCTTAACACACCCGGGCAATTAAGATACTACCTCGCTTGGAATTATGAAATTAATTAAAATATAATGTATTCATTAAAATGTCTGAGGGGTTTCAAAAAGACAGTGATATGTTTAAAATACCCTTTTTAAGAGCCTTATTATCAGGGAATATAGATCCAACTTTAAAAAAAAAGTATGATATAACTTACACAAAAACTCATGGGCAGCCCATTTTTTTAGAATTCATGGAAAAGTGTTTAACAGCTATAGTTAAATTACCACCAGATGAAAACTGGAAAAATACTATAGCCGGAAAACTGATAACTACTACCGGACCTGATAATAAAGGGGTTTTTATAGCATTAAAGAAACTATGTGAACTAAGAATTGATAAATTTATATCTGCTGCTTCAGATCAGTCCCAATGTCAATATGTAGGTATAGTAAATAATACGTCGGGTTGTAAATATAAATTAAAAGATACGTTTCCTGCAATAGACTTAACTCTTACTAACAAGGGTGTAAACCCCGCTAGAAATTTATGGACTAGTATGTCTTGGTGCAATAATTGTTGGTTATGTGGTTTACCAGTGGGAGAAAGTAAGTATCCATATACTAAACAATGTGAACACATTTTACCTTATTTAACGGGTTCTATATTATTAGGAACGGCTACAAATAATACCCTAGTATTAAGCGAAGATACTAAAAAAGAATACGGACAATCTCATGCAATTTGCAATATGTTTAAAAATCAGGGGGAATTTATTAAATTTGATGAGTCAAGCGAGGTGTTCACACCAGATATTAAACAGATCTGTAATTATATACAAGAGTTAACTGGTATAAAACTAGATGAAACATCTGGACTTGAACTCTGGAAATCAGATATAGTATCTACCAAAACAATAGATTCTTTTACTCAAGTCTTTGAAAAAACGAAGAATGGAGATTTTCAAAGGAGTAAATTAGCGGAAGATATGTATAAAACTATAACTATTGTTATTAAAACTATTTGTACAGGGTCTCTTTCAAAAAAAAATATATCAACTGATCTAATGGCTAAATTATTGTATACCGCTATATTAAATTTTTTAGTTGATAGTCAAGTTAAAGCCGCGTTAATATTAACAGGGGGCAAAACTACAGAATTTAGAGATACTTTAGAAAAATTTTACAATACTATATTACCGCAACCGCCGGCCTCGCCAATCAGCAGCGCCTTCGCTCTCCCCTTCCCAAAACCTTTTACCCCGGATGAAGTAGTAGGTCTTATAACAGCATATAGAAGTCCTTTTACAAATAAAAGAATAACAGAACGCTTAAAAAGGTATATTAACGACAATAAAGTAGCAAAA
>MDSZ01111224.1_pt1 | contig 18332 bp, 15 predicted proteins | sample 811201 | NCBI WGS metagenome assembly MDSZ01 (sample SAMN05326647, study PRJNA326480) | marine metagenome | isolation source: seawater | place: Indian Ocean: North | collected 2010
ATCTTCAATAAATTCTTTAGAGCATGATTTTGAAAGTATTGTAAAAAATAAAATTTATAATTTAGATAGATTAGAGAAAACCCCTAACACTCCTTTTTTGGAAAATCACTTCATAAAAAATAACTTTTTTTTAGAAAAAAACCAGCTTAATGAAAATAAAGATATTTTACATAAAATTCCTATTTCAATCATTCAGGGAGAATATGATTTATTATGTCCTCCATCAACTTCATTTTTATTTGTTGATGGATTAAATAAAGCTAAAATTATAAAGGCTAAGGGAGCAGGGCATTATATCAGTGATCCAGGAATTAAAGAGTTAATGAAAAAAGAGATAGATGAATTACAATATTTATAAGGTTTCTTATTTCATTATTAATCAAATACTTTTAGTGTTATTAACTTATTTATTTTTAGCTAATAATATTAACGCAAATACTAAAAAAAAATCAGAGCAGCTCTACGAAAATAAATTTAATGAGGCAATACTCAAAGAAGTTCTAAAGGGAGCAGGTTTCAGTAGCAAGGATGCTTTGCTGGCTACCAAGGCCTTTAATATAGCTTATCCTCTAGAAAGGTTAACTAATTCAAGTTATTTAATATTACCATTTGCAGATGAAAACTTTCATTCTTTTGCAGTAAGCATAGACGGCTTAGAAGCAGTTTTAATAATTAAATCAAAAAATAATTTTAAAATTTTTGTTACTTCTACAGATTATGCCCATGAGTTTATTGAAAAGGGATCGCAAAATGAATTAGATAATGAAAAGCTTTTAGAAATAGAAAACAACTTAAATGATTATTTTACTAAAAATGTAAATTTTATAAAAGAAAACATTATATTTGAAAAAGGAGACACTCTTTTAGATCATCTATATATTCGAGGATCCAAGAGAAAAGATATTAACAAAGCTATACAATCTTTTACTAATCATTATAATCCTGGGAAAATTAAAATTAAAACCAAAGGAAAGATATTAAGAACAAATGAAGGAAAAATACTAGGATTTTATTTAGTGCTTACTTCAAGTAAAACTTTGATTACCTATCTAACCTACACAGGTTATGAGACGATAAAATCGTCTGCAAGCGAAGCTGAGGATTTTTTAAAAAAAAAAATTAAACCTTACTTAAAAAATAGAAAATTAATTAATACTACAAAAATAAGCCTTTTGAATGATCCGCTATTAAAAAAAATAAAAACTGAAATAAAGAAAGGAAACAATCTATTTAATTTTCTAAAAAAGCAAGGAATTTCTAATAAACAAATAGGTAATCTGATTTTGAGCTTAAATAATATATATGATCCTAAAAGAATCAGGCCAGGTCAAAATATTACTTTGGCTTTCAAAGAAAATAATTTTTTTGGTATTTCCATAGAGATAAGCGAACTCCAAGAAATTCAAATTATTAAAACTAATTTAGGTTTTAAAGAATATGTGTTTGAAAGACCTGTAAAGAAAATATTCCTGTTTGATAAAATTGATGTTCAAAACAGTTTATATGTTGACTCTTTAAATGCAGGGGTTCCCCAAGAAATACTAATTGATATGATAAGGTTATTTAGTTATTCAATTGATTTTCAGAGGGATATTAAAAAGAATAATTCTTTTACTATCTTTTATGAATATCTACAAAATTATAATGGTAAAAATTTGATGCCAGGCGATATAGTCTATGCCAAGGCAAAATTAAATAAAGATAATATTGAAATGTTTAAATATAAGACTGACAGCACTGACCATAAGTATTTTAACATTGCAGGAGAAAGTATAAGAAAGACTTTGATGAAAACTCCTATTGACGGTGCAAGACTTTCATCAAGGTTTGGAAGGAGAATACATCCAATTTTAGGCTATAGTAAAATGCATAAGGGTGTAGATTTTGCTGCTAAAAAAGGAACACCAGTATATGCAGCTGGGGATGGTGTGATAGAAAGAGCAAACAATTACGGAGGCTACGGAAATTACATACGCATACGACATAACTCTGAATATAAAACTGCCTATGCACATCTGCACAGGTTTGCAAAAAAAATTAAAAGAGGCTTAACGGTTAAACAGGGACAAGTTATAGGATATGTAGGTTCGACTGGAAGATCAACTGGACCTCATTTACATTATGAAATTCTTTTAAATAATAGGCAGATAAATCCACAGAAATTAAAATTACCAGAAGGAAAGAAGTTGAATGCTGAGGAAATGAAAAAATTTAATAAAACAAAGGAATATATTCTCGAAAAAATTACGGAATATACTAAATAACATTATAGGTTAAGACATCTTCTTTAATATCTATAATTATGTTTTTTTCACTATCAATATTATTTTTAATAATTTCATCAGCAATGTAGGTTCCTATTTTTTTTTCTATAAGCCTTTTCAATGGTCTCCCTCCATATTCATTATTATATCCATTTATAGTTAGATACTTTTTTAAATTTTCAGAAAACTCTATATAAACTTCTTTTGCAGCTAGCCTCTTTTGAAACTTGTGTAACTCTTTCTCTACCATCATACATACATTTTCTTTTGATAAACTATCAAATATAATTATTTCATCTAGTCTATTTAAAAACTCGGGTTTAAATGATTTTTTTACTGCTTCTAGAGCTTCTTTATTTTTACCTTTTAATGTTAATTCACTACCTAAATTAGATGTAAGAATTAAAATAGTATTTTTAAAATCAGCATGTTTTCCCTGGTTATCTAATAATCTTCCCTCATCTAAAATTTGTAAAAAAATATTAAATATTTCTGGGTGGGCTTTTTCTATCTCATCAAAAAGTATGACTTTGAATGGTCTTTCTCTTACTTCTTTTGTAAGTCGCCCTCCATCTTCAAATCCTATATATCCTGGCGGAGATCCAATTAGCTTTGATATTGAATGTTTTTCTGAAAATTCAGACATATCAACAGTGAGCAACTCCTCTTCACTACTAAATAAGTAGCTAGCTAAAGCCTTTGCAGTTTCTGTTTTTCCTACACCCGTTGGTCCTAAAAATAAAAATGAACCTAAAGGCTTGTTAGGATTATTAATTCCTGTCCTAGATCTTTTAATTACAGAAGAGATTTCTTTAATAGCATGACTTTGTCCAACAATTCTTTCATGCAAAATATTTTCTAAATTAAGCAAGGACTTTTTTTCTGTTTCCAAAATTTTGGTAGTAGGAATTCCTGTCCAATTAGATAAAGTTGTAGCAATATCATTTTCTGTAACTTTTTTATTTTCTAGTATTTTTTGATTATTGGTTTCTAGTTTATTTATTTTTTGTTGAATTTCAGGGATTATTAAATGAGTTAATTTACCTGCTATATTTAAATTGCCTTGTCTTTCAGCAGACTTCAGTTCCATCTTCCTATTATCAAGTTGCTCTTTCAAAACATTTAGAGATTTTATTTTATCTTCGTAAGAGTTCCATTCTACTAATATGTTATTTAATTCTTCTTCTAATGAGTTATTTTCTTCTTCAATTTTAATAATCCTTTCTTTAGAATTTTCCTTATCATTTTTAAGTGACTCAATTTCAATTTTATTTTTTATAATTTTACTTTCTAGATCTTGTGCTTTAGAAGGTTTGGAGTTTAGTTCGATTTTTCGTCTGCTAGCGGCCTCGTCAACAAGATCAATTGCCTTATCAGGAAGCTTCCTTGTTGCAATATATCTATTAGACAAATTGGAAGCAGCTACTAACGCTTTATCTGAAATACTTATTCCATGATGCAACTCATACTTTTCTCTTAAACCTCTTAATATTGCAATTGTGTCACTTATTGAAGGTTCATTAATATAAACTGGTTGAAATCTTCTAGTTAATGCAGCATCTTTTTCAAAGTATTTCCTATATTCTTCTAAAGTAGTAGCTCCAATACAATGAAGATGGCCCTTAGCAAGAGCTGGCTTAATTATGTTAGCAACATCAAGTGATCCCTCGTTTGCTCCTGTGCCAATAATAGTGTGTATTTCATCTATGAACAATATAATTTTTTTATGCTCTTTTATTTCATTGATAAGGCTTTTTAGTCTTTCTTCAAACTCTCCTCTGAATTTTGCTCCAGCTAGCATAGAAGATAAATCTAAAGAAAGTAGCTTATATTCTTGTAAATTTTCTGGAATTTGTCTTTCTACAATTTTTATACCTATACCTTCTGCTATAGCAGTTTTCCCAACTCCTGGTTCACCTATTAATATAGGGTTATTTTTTGTTCTCCTAGAGATTACCTGTATAGTTCTTTTTATTTCTTCCTCTCTACCTATTATTGGATCAATTTTATTGTTTAAAGAAAGCTCAGTTATATCGGTAGTATATTTTTTTATGTATTCAAAATCTTCATTAGTATTTTTGTTATTTGATTTATGAAAACTGAAAAGTTTTTTGTAGGTTATCCCGTGTTTTTCTAACAATAGTTTAGTCTGAGGAGATATATCTAAAGTAAGGGCTAAAAATAGTATGTTAATATTTACTTTTTTGGTATTAAGTTTTTGGGCTTCATCTTGTGCATTCTCCATTAACATTATAATATTGCCTTGCACAGTTGTTTCTTCATTATGTTTTTTTCTTTTTGCTTTTTTTGATAAGTCCAAAGCATCTTTTAATAGACTATCTGCATTCACTGAAAACTCCTCCAAAGTTTGTTTTATTGACGATTTGGTTTGAAGTATTATTTCTAATATGTTTAATGGAGATAAATAAGCAAAATTATTCTCAGAAGCATAGTTAAACGCTGTATTGATAATTAAACTAGATTTGTGGTCAAAGTTTTCTAAGTTCATAACATACTTAGATATGGTTGCTAAACATTAACAACACAAGGGCAAAAAATTAACTATCTAATTTTTTTCTTTATTTGCGTTGCTTATCCTTAGATAATGTTCCGCATGTTGCATATAATTTTCAGCTGCTACTCTATCACCTGCAGAGCTAGCATCTCTTGCCATTATTTGATACTTTCCCATTATTTCATGGGGCTTCCCCTTAGGCTTGTTTTCAGACTTAAATCTGTATCCATTTTTATTCAGGCCTGGTGTATTCTTTAACGGTTTCCCTTTATTTCTTTTAAACGAATTGTTTTTCTTCATAAATATTTGCCTATACTAAGTTTTTCCTAATATGCATCTAGGTAAATTACAATAATCTTTAAAAATTTTAATATTATTTAAACCATTTTTTAGCATAATTTCAGATACTTGTTCCGATTGATCAAACCCTATTTCAAATAATACAAGTAAATTTTCTTTTCCTATTTTATTAATGCGATCCAGTATTTTCCTATAAGCGGTTAACCCGTCAAATCCGCCATCTATAGAGTTTAGAGGGTCATGTTTTTTTACTTCTTTCTCTAAGCTTGCAATATCATTTCTCCTTACATAAGGAGGGTTAGAAATTAAGATATCAAAATTTAGATTGTTAAAACAACTTAACCAATCACAACACAAAAATCTCATTTGGTTAATAGTATTATTTAATATAGCATTTTTTTTTGCCATGTAAATGGCTTCTTTACTAATATCAGTAACTAAAGCGTTACAGTCTTTAAAGTATTTTAACAGTGATATTGACAATGCTCCCGAACCAGTTCCCAATTCAAGAACATTTTTTATTTTTATTTTTTGCTGTAAAACTACATCAATTAATACTTCACTATCAATTCTTGGAGAAAATACGTGTTTATTTATGCTCAGCTTTATATCTCTAAAATAAGCCTTTTTAAATATTTTAGATAAAGGCTTTCCTTTTATTCTCTCTTCAATAGTTTTCTCAATATCTAAAATTTGGTCCTCTGTAAGAGTAATACCTGATTTAAAAATTTGAACTTCTCTACTAATTTTTAGTTTCTCTTCAATTATGTATCTTATTTCATGTATAGGGTTATTGATTCCTTTTGCTTTAAATTCGGGATAATGTTTCTTAATAAACTTTTCAATATTCATGCAAGATCTTTTATTTTTTCTTCCATTTCTGCACTTTTTAATGGTTCAATTATTTCATTAAGTGCTGAACCAGATATAATTTCTTCTAATTTATATAACGTTAAATTTATCCTGTGATCTGTAATTCTGCCTTGCGGGTAGTTATATGATCTTATTTTTTCTGATCTATCACCAGTTCCTACCAATGACTTTCTCTTATTAGCTAACTCTTGATCTTTTTCTTTTTTTTGTTTTTCATAAATTCTAGATAAAAGAATTTTCATTGCCTTGGATTTATTTTTGTGCTGACTTTTTTCGTCTTGACAACTAGCTACGGTATTTGTTGGTATATGTGTTATTCGCACAGCACTATCAGTAGTATTTACATGCTGTCCTCCAGCACCTTGGGATCTGAAAGTATCTATTCTTAAATCTTTTTGATCAATTTCTAATTCAACTTCTTCTACCATAGGTAAAACGGCAACTGTAGAGGCAGAGGTATGGATCCTCCCTTGAGTTTCAGTCTGAGGAACTCGCTGTACTCTATGAACTCCTGACTCATATTTAAGCGATGAGAAAACATTTTTTCCTGAAAAGGATAAAATGGCCTCCTTGCAACCACCAATATTAGTCTCTTGAAAATTAAGTATCTCAAACTTCCATTTATTTAATTCTCCATATTTCTGATACATTCTTAACAAAACCATCGAGAATAAAGCAGCCTCATCTCCTCCCGTACCTGCTCTTATTTCTACAATTGCATCTTTTTCATCGTCTTCATCTTTAGGAATTAGTAGCTTTTGCAAATTGCTGCTTTCTAAATCTAGTTTTCTTTTTAATATTTTAATATCCTCTTTAGCCATTTCAACTAATTCTTCGTCAAGATTGTCATTTAACAACCCTTCTGTTTCAACGAGATTTTTCTTAATCTCTTCAAGTGTATTTTTCTTATTGACTACTTGTTCTAGTGAAGAAAATTTTTTACTCAATTCTATTCTTTTTTCAGTACTAATATTAGTCGAATTAAGTTCATTTTGTGTGACTTTGAAGCTTTCTACAATTTTATCCAGCCTTTTTTGTAAATTTTTATTCATTTTTTATTTTGTTTATTAAATCTTTTTTATTAACATAAAGTTGCTCGCCACTTTTTAAATTTTTTAAACTTACTAAGGATCGGTCTACTTCACTTTCTCCAATTATTATTGCTATTTTAGCCATTATCTTATTTGCATATTTAAGTGATTTTTTAATATTAAAATTATCTATAATCTGATTCTTAATACCGTTTATGTATAGAAAATTAGAAAGTTCTAAAATATATTTAAAGTAAACCTTATCAGTAGCAATAAGTAAAACCGGTGGGTTGATATTTTTATTATATGAAATTAAGTTAGAAAGTCTTTCTATGCCAGCAGCCCAACCTATTCCAGATATGTTGTCACCTCCCAAATCTTTAACCAAATTATCATACCTGCCTCCTGCTAGAACAGCAAACTTTTCATTTTTTTTTAGGGTAAATTCAAAGGTAGTATTGCTATAGTAATCTAAGCCTCTCACAAGGCAAGGATCTACTTTGAATTGTATTTTAGCATGGTTTAATAATTTTTTTAAACTCTCAAAGTTTGCTAATTCACTAGAACTTAAAAAATCATAAATTATTGGTGCATTAACCAATAATTCTTGATCTTTAGGATCTTTTGAGTCTAGTATTCTTAATGGGTTTCTTTTTAACCTGTTTAAACTATCTGAAGATAACTTTTGAATATTGTCTTCAAAATATTTTTTTAATTTTTCAACAAAATTAATACGGCTTGATGGGTTGCCAATTGTATTAATTTTTAGGAATATAGAATTTTGAATTTTTAGTTTTTCTAAGAAATAATATGCTGACCTTATTATTTCAAAATCTTCATAAAAACTTCCCTTTCCGAATAATTCAACACCAACTTGGTGGAACTGTCTTAAACGTCCTTTTTGTGGCCTTTCATATCTAAACATTGGTCCAAAATAATAATATTTTTGAGGTAAATTTTGGCTTAAGCCATTTGATATAAATGCTCTTGCGACACCAGCAGTGCCTTCTGGCCTCAAAGTTAAACTTTCATTATTTTTATCAAATAACGAATACATTTCTTTCATGACCACATCAGATGCATTTCCCAGTGTTCTTAAAAAGACCTCACTGTGCTCCATTATAGGAGAGTTCATGGGAACAAAATTTAACAATGCAACAACTTTAACAAAATTATCAGTGATTATTTTTTGTTTATTATAACTTTCTCCATAACTGTCATGCATTCCTCTTACGGTGGATAGTTTTTTATTTTTCATTTCTCAGTTTTTTATCAATTAAATCAGAAATTACTCTTGTTAAATTTTGATTTTTACTTATAAAACTTTTTTCTCCGTTTATGTAAATTTGATGACTATTTTTGCCACCACCAGTAACGCCAATATCTACATGCTTTGCTTCTCCCGGCCCATTAACTATACAGCCTAGAATAGATATACTAATATGTTTTTTAATTCCTGAATATTTTGCTTCAATTTGCTTTACTGTTTCAATTACATTGAATTGCTGTCGAGCACATGATGGACACGAAATAATATTTAGACCTGATTTTCTAATTCCTAGTGCCTTTAAAATTTCTATACCTACTTGTACCTCTTTCACAGGGTTGTCTGACAAAGATACTCTCAATGTATCTCCTATTCCCGACTTTAAAAGATTACCTATACCAATTGCTGATTTAACAGTTCCACCTATAAAACTCCCTGCCTCGGTAATTCCTAAATGTAAAGGGTAATCTGTATTCTTAGCTAATAGTTGATAAGAATCTATTGCTAACTGAACATTTGAGGCTTTAACACTTACTTTAGTGTTAAAAAAATTAAGCTTTTCTAGTATGGAAATATGTTTTAAAGCACTTTCAAACATTGCCTCAGGAGTAGCTCTATAATATTTTTCAATAAGATCTTTTTCTAAAGAACCAGCATTGACTCCAATTCTAATTGCACAATCATTGCTTTTTGCTGCAGCTACAACACTTTTAATTTTTTCTACGTTACCAATATTCCCAGGGTTTATTCTCAAGCATGAAGCTCCAGCGTCTGCAGCTTCAATAGCTCTTTGACTATGAAAATGAATATCAGCAATTATTGGTACTTTAGCCTTTCTTACAATTTCTTTAAGAGCTTTGGTAGATTTTTCATCTGGGCATGAAACTCTTATTAGGTCTGCTCCAGCTTTTTCTAGGTCATAGATTTGTGAAAATGTAGCATCAAGGTTACTTGTTAAAGTATTTGTCATTGATTGAACTGTGATCGGAGCATCACTTCCAACTTTCACTTTGCCTAAAGTAACTAACTTCGTTTTTCTTCTTCTAATATTATTTTGATAGTATTCCATAAATTTTTATTAATTTAAGAATTTTTCCATCTGATACAAATTATAATACGTATCCTTATTCCAAAATAGGAATAATAATCCTAATAAAATCAAAGAGATTAATATAATGAGAGAACCTCCCTTGCTTTTTTGAGACATGCTATCATCTAGTGAAACGTTTGAATTCTGTATATCTAAAATATTTTTTAAAAAAAGGTTTTCTATATTACAAATTTTTATGATATCTAACTCTTTCATATAGGTCATAAGAAACCCTTTTAAATAATTATTTTTTTCATAGTCTTCTTGGTTAAATATACCATTTTCAATATTCTGCAATATGATTTTCTTTATTAAAAGCTTAGATGCTATGCTCTCAATTCTTTCTCCGGTTTCTCTTCTCTTTTTTTTAAGAAAATTACCTAGCTCTACAAAATTACTGAAGGTTTTTTTTTCTATCATGTTACTTCTTTTTTACTTTTCCTAACCTAAATCCGTCATGTAGAGTTCTTATAGCTAGCTCTTTGTACTTATCATCTATCAATATACTTATCTTTATTTCAGATGTGCTTATAACATGAATATTAATGTTATTTTTGGCTAGCTGAGAAAACATAGTGTTAGCAATACCAGCATTTGCTCTCATACCTAAACCTACAACAGAAACTTTACAAATATTTTTATTTATAATTACTTCTTTATAGGAAAGCTTGTTTTTAATTTTTTCCATTATAGATTTTGTCTTAGCAGCGTCGTTTTTAGAAACTGTGTAACCATAAGTAACTTTTTCATCTTTCAGTGAGGCCGATTGTACAATCATATCAACGTTTATATTCTCAGACGCAAGAGCATTGAATATTATTGCTGAAACTCCAGGTTTATTTTTTACTTCTAATAGGGTAACTAATGCCTCGTTGTTACTATGCGCAATGCCCCTAATAATTTGATTCTCCAGATTTTTTGTGTCTTTTACTAACATAGTTCCTTTCTTTCCAGTAAAACTTGATAAAACTTGTAACTTTACTCCGTACTGAAGTGCAAGTTGAACAGACCTGGTATGCAAAACTTTAGCACCTAATGATGATAATTCCAACATTTCTTCAAAATCAATTGTTTCCATTTTTTTTGCATCTGTTATGATTTTAGGATCTCCAGTGTATACACCATCAACATCGGTGTAAATATCGCATCTTTTGGCGTTTAGTTTTGCTGCTAACGCTACCGCTGTCGTATCAGATCCTCCTCTACCTATTGTTGTTATTCTATTATCCGAACTTATTCCTTGAAATCCTGATACAACCGGAGTCTGATTTTTTTTTAAAGATTTAACAATATTTTTAATATTAATATTTACGATGGATGCATTTATAAAATTATCAGACGTATAGATTGGAACTTGCCAACCCTGAAAGGATTTTCCATTAATATTATTTTTATTTAATATTATTGAAAAAAAAGAACTTGAAACTTGTTCTCCTGATGATAATAAAGCAGCAATATCATCACTTTGTCGATATTCCTCTAATTTATCATCTAATGAAAGTAATCTGTCAGTTTCTTTTCCCATAGCAGAAACTACAACAACCACTTTATATCCTTTATTAAGTGTATTTTTAATATATGAAATAGCTCTATTAATTCTAGTGATACTAGCTAATGATGTTCCTCCAAACTTTTTAACTATTATTTGCATTTCACAATATTTTTATATATTAATAAATACTAAATAATAAGTTAAAGAAAGAAGAAATTGCAACAAAGTAATTTTGATAGGTTTTCTAGTAAATGGTGGGATCCTCAAGGCCCAGCAGGACAATTGCATTCTATGAATAAAACTAGAATGCTTTTTATACAAGAAAGACTTCTCAATAGATATGAAAATTTTAGAAGTATTGAAGATATTTTGTCAAAGAAAAAAATATTAGATTTAGGATGTGGAGGGGGTATTCTATCTGAGCATTTGGCAAAGAAAGGAGCTAATATTACAGCCATAGATAGTTCCAAACCATTAATAGATTTGGCTAAAAAAAGAGCTATTAATCAAAATCTTAAAATCAATTATAAATTAGGAACTATAGATAGTTTAAAAAAGAATAATTCTAAGTTCGATGTAATAATTTCTCTAGAAGTTATTGAGCATGTTAAAAATTATGAAACATTTCTTCGCAACATATTTTTATGTCTAGAGAATGGTGGCATTGTAATTTTATCTACTATAAATAGAACTACATTCTCTTACTTATCTACCATAATTATTGCAGAGAAAATTTTACGTATAGTTCCAAAGGGAACTCACGATTGGAGTAAATATATAAAACCAGCAGAAATTATTAGATTTGCAAAAAAACATAATTTTAAAATTGATAAAAAATGTGGCTTATTTCCAATTCCTTCTAATAAAAATTTTAATTGGATAAGAGTTAATAATGTTTCCTCTAATTATATTCTATCTTTAGTGAACTAATTATTGGACTTTTTTCTTAACCTTTCTCTATAGTTAGATGTTTTTCTTTTTTCAATACTATTTTGACTTTTAAATTCTATAAGTAAAATTAATCTCGTTACAATCATTCTTATAGATATTAACATTTGCTCAAACATCGAGAATGCTTCTCTCTTATATTCATTAAGAGGGTCTCTTTGAGCATAGGCTCTCAATCCTATTCCTTGTCTTAAATTATCAAGTGCAAGCAAGTGTAGTTTCCATTGCTGATCTAATACCTGAATTATTATCTGTTTTATAATTAAATTAAAGTTGCTATGACCTATTTGTTCTATTTTTTCATCTAACACTCTAGAAATATTTCTCATTACTTCTTTTTTTATTTCTTCTTTTTCATGAGATGTAATATCTTTTATTACTATTCCTAAATTTTTTTTAAGTTCATCTTTTAAACTCTCTTTAAGTATTAATTCATCATCATCATAGTTTTGCACTAAATCCAGTGTATTATAAACGCTCTCTTCCATAATTTCTTTAAAAAAATCATATGAGTTATCTGCTAGTAAAATATCTCTTCGCTGACTATATATCACGTTTCTCTGATCATTCATCACGTCATCAAATTTAAGAAGACTTTTCCTTATTTCAAAATTTTTATTTTCCACTTTTGACTGTGCTTTTTCTATAGCTTTGCTTATCCATGAATGAATAATTGCTTCTCCTTCTTTCAATCCCAAGGTTTTTAAGATGGAGTCTAATCTCTCAGATCCAAAAATTCTCATTAAATCATCCTCTAGAGAAATGAAAAATTTAGATGAACCAGGATCTCCTTGTCTTCCTGACCTTCCTCTAAGTTGATTATCTATTCTTCTACTTTCATGTCTTTCTGTACCAATTACATAAAGACCTCCATTTTTCATTACTCTACTTTTATTTAGATCAATTTTTTTAAGTTGTTTTTCATCTATATTATTACTTTCTATATAATTTCCACCTAGCTGTATATCAGTTCCTCTTCCTGCCATATTTGTTGCTATTGTTACGGCATAAGGCTTGCCAGCTTGTGAAATTATATTAGCCTCTTTTTCATGATATCTGGCATTTAATACCTGATGATTAATCTTTAATTTCTTTAGTTTCTTTGATAAAAGTTCTGATGTCGCTATGTTAGTTGTTCCTACTAATATAGGTTGTCCGTTTGAATGAGCATTGCTAACTTCTTTGCATATAGCATTCCACTTTTCTTGTTTGGTTCTATATATTTCATCATTGTTGTCTAAACGCACCATATTTTTATGAGTGGGTATTTGTATAACATCTAAAGAGTAAATTTCTGAAAACTCAGATGCTTCAGTTTTTGCAGTACCTGTCATTCCTGCTAGTTTTGGATACATTCTGAAATAATTTTGAAAGGTTATCGAGGCTAGTGTTTGATTCTCGTTTTGAATGTTGACATTTTCTTTAGCTTCAATAGCCTGGTGTAAACCTTCGGAATACCTTCTTCCTTCCATCATTCTTCCGGTGAATTCATCTACAATAATTACTTGATTTTCTTTTACAATGTAGTCTTTATCTTTGTGAAATAAAAAATTTGCTTTTAAACATTGGTTAATAAAATGTAGGACGTTAATATTTTCGGGGCTGTATAAATTTTCATTTTTAATTATATTTTTTTTAAGTAGCATTTTTTCAAAATACTCTATTCCTATGGAATTTAAATTTATAGATTTTGATTTTTCCTCAATATCATAATTTTGTTCAGAGAGGTTTTTTACAAAACTATTAATTGTTTTATAGAAGTCTGTATTGTCCTCTACTGGTCCAGATATTATGAGAGGAGTTCTTGCTTCATCTATTAAGATACTGTCAACCTCATCTATAATTGCAAAATTAAATCCTCTTTGACTCATTTCGGAAAGATTAAACTTCATATTGTCTTTCAGATAGTCAAACCCAAATTCATTATTAGTGCCATACGTAATATCACTTTCGTATGCTTTTTTCCTATCATTCTCGGTCATTCCAGAGTATATGTGACCAACTGTAAGTCCTAAAAAATTATAAATATTTCCCATCCATTTGCTATCCCTCTTAGCAAGATAGTCATTTACAGTAACAACATGTACTCCTTTTCCTGATAAGGCATTCAAATAGGTGGCAAGTGTTGATACAAGAGTCTTTCCTTCCCCAGTTTTCATTTCTGCAATCTTACCATTGTGAAGAGTTATGCCACCAATTATTTGAACATCATAATGCCTCTGTCCTAATGTTCTGATAGCTGCCTCTCTTACGGCAGCAAAAGCAGAAGGCAATAACTCATCCAATGTCTTCCCTGATTTATATTTTTGTTTTAGTTTGTTTGTATTTTCTATTAACTCTTGATCAGATAATTTTTTAGTGACTTCTTCCTCTTTATTAACCTTCTCTAACAACTTTTTGTAATTATTTAGAGTTTTTTGGTTATGAGAAAGAAATAATTTATTTTTTAAGAATGAATACATATCAAAATTCTGTTATTAATGTTGTATTAATTTTAGATTATATATTACTTTATAACCTATGAAGAAAAAAACCACACAAATTTTTTCAAAAATTAAACCAATCAATGGGTTAAACATAAATACTGCAAATATAGGAATTAAAAGTAAGACAAAAGACGACATTGCCTTAATAACGTTTGATGAACTTGCAAACACTGCTACAGTTTTAACAAAGTCTAAAACTTGTGCCCCTAATATTAGCTGGTTAAAAAAAATCAGGAAACACGGAAAAGCTAAGGTCTTATTTGTTAATTCAGGAAATGCAAATGCCTACACGGGTAAATCAGGACATGAAAATGTTTTAAGAATTGTTAAAGAATTAGCAACTCTTAATAAATGTAAAAGAGAAAATATATTAGTTTCATCCACAGGAGTGATAGGAGAGCAGCTGCCTATAGAAAAAATTACTAATTCTTTACCAATTATATTAAAAAAAAAACAAAAAAATAATCAAAATTGGAAAAGATTTGCCAAGGCAATTACTACAACAGATACTTTCCTCAAAGGTTGCTATAAAAAAATTATACTTAAGAAAAGAGAATACCATATAATTGGTGTTAGTAAGGGTTCAGGAATGATTGCTCCTAACATGGCTACAATGCTTGCATTTATATTTACAGATTTAAAAGTTTCTGCTTTTCAACTTAGGAAAATTCTGAATGCCGCAGTTCAAAAATCATTCAATAATATCACGGTAGATGGAGATACTTCAACGAATGATATGGTAAGTATTTTTTCTGTAAACAATAAAAATCTTCCATCTGTACCTCTGACTAGCAAGGATATTAAAAAGTTTCAGAAAGAATTAGAAACTATTTCTATAGAATTGGCGAAGAAGATAGTTATGGATGGGGAGGGTGCTAAAAAATTCATAGAAATTCAAGTAAATTCTGCTAAGAATGATAAACAAGCTAAAAATATAGCAATGAAAATAGCTAACTCATTATTAGTAAAAACAGCAATCGCTGGAGAAGATGCTAATTGGGGTAGAATAATAATGGCAATAGGAAATTCATCCGCTTCAATCAATCAGAAAAAAATATCTGTGAGTGTAGGAAAACATTCAATAATAAAGAAAGGTGAGATAAATAAAAATTATAATGAAGAGAAGCTTTCAAAGTATTTAAAAGGTTATCAAATTATCATTAAAATAGAATTATACATGGGAAATGGATCTGGCACTATGTGGACTTGTGATTTGACAAAAAGATATATAGAGATTAATGCAGATTATAGAAGCTAAACTTTTTTAGTGCCTGTTAAAAAAATAATTGAAAAATCTGTAGCGTATTTTTTTTTATCAATGAGAGAGTTTATTGCATAATTAAAATTTTGAAATTCTAATCTGCATATGCTTTTTTTATTTCTACTTTCCAGGTAATTTGACTCACCTAAATCCCTTATAAATCTAAATATTTCAGTTGATTTTTTTATGGTTATGACGAATTTTGATATATCTACAACTACGTTCTTGAAACCTACAGAGTTAGCGACATTACCTAACGATATAATGTCAAAACAAGGTAGAAAGCTTTTTTCTATTTTCAATTTAAGAATGTCTTTAAACATTTCCTTAAGTTGTGTACAGCTTTGAGATGCATGAAACATAAGTAGAAACTTTCCCTCATTACTGAGTACTCTATGTATAGATTTTAATTTTATGTTAATATCAGTTGGTGTTACTATAGGAAATATCCCAATGCAATAATTTACTTTTTCATTTTCAACTTTCGATAACTTTAGGTTTTCAAGAAAAAAATTTTTTCTATTTTTTTTTAACTCATCTATAAAAGTTGTATGCAATATTTCTGATTCAATTTTTCTTTTCTTTAAAACGTTCTCTAATAAATCATTTTTTGCATTTATTTCTAGCAAACTTGCCGGCTTTGATCTGTTGATATCCAATCTGTCTATAGCATCTTCAAATAATTTGATAAAAAATAATTTTACTTTAAGGTTTTTTGCTTTTTTAGACCTTATGTGGTTTAAGGTTATTTTATTTTTGTCATACATTTTTACAAACTATTCTGTGTTTAATGAATTTTGTGTTTCCAGCAAGAACTTTAATTTCCTCATAAATAATTAATTGAAAATTTTTTGTAAGATTTACTAATTCATTTTTACGCAATAAATAATCTTTATTTTTTGGTTTTCCAAAATTTTCATGTCCAATACCAAAAGTTTCATAAACTAAGTATCCATTTATCTTAATTACTTTTTTTATATTATTAAAAATTCTCCTGTTTAAAAAGTTTGTAACTACTACCAAATCAAAACTATTTTTTGCAAATGGCCACTCTATAAAGTTTTCTATATCGCAACATAGTTTTAATATATTTTTTTCTTTAAAATTATTTAAGTTGTCCATACTTATATCTAGTGCTATTACTGTATAGCCAAGTTTGGATAAAAATATTGAATGTCTACCTTTTCCACATGCAAGATCTAGTGCAGTTTTATTCTTTTTTTTTATATGAATTTGATCTGTACAGAATTTTACCCAGTTTGAAACATTCTTTATCATTTAAATTAGTGTTGGTATTGTAATATGAAAATATACTACAATATAATGAGTTATAGTTAAATTATTATTGTATGATTTTATATGATTTACAGTGTGAGAATGATCATGTTTTTGAAGCATGGTTTGCATCCTCAGAACAATACGAAAAACAGAGAAAAAAAAATCTGATATGCTGTCCTATCTGTAATACTACTAAAGTAAAGAAAGCATTAATGGCACCGAAACTAAAGGGGGCAAAAAAATCTGACGACATTGAGTCAAAAAAACTCCTAAATAATAATCTGCTCACAAATAATTTAAAAAAGTTTAAAAAATATATAGAAGAAAATTCGATTGACGTGGGAAAAAATTTTACAGAAGAAGCTAGAAAAATTTATTATGGGGAAACAAAACCCAAGTCCATAAGGGGAGAAACAACTAAAAAACAAGCTGAAGATCTAATAGAAGAAGGAATACCAATTTCTAGACTCCCGTGGTCATCAAAAAAAGACGCTTAATAATGAAAAGTTTTGAAAAAAAAAATCTTTCTGACTGGCAATCGTTAGCAGATGACGAATTAAAAAGAAGCAAAAATAAAAAAAGTTTACAATGGACATCTTCAGATGGTATTACCCTAAAAACTCTGTATACAGAAGAAGATTTAAATGGTCTTAAACATCTTAAAGGCCTTCCAGGGTTTCCACCTTTTCTAAGGGGGCCAAAAGCTACTATGTATGTGGGAAAGCCATGGACGATAAGGCAATACGCAGGGTTTTCTACAGCTGAAGAATCAAATAAATTTTACAAGGAATGTCTGAAAAATGGACAAAAAGGATTATCCATAGCTTTTGACTTACCTACGCATAGAGGTTATGACAGTGATCATCCTAGAGTTATTGGTGACGTCGGAAAAGCAGGAGTGGCAATTGACTCAGTTGAAGATATGAGAATATTATTTGATGGTATACCCCTAAATGAAATGAGTGTTTCTATGACAATGAACGGTGCAGTTTTGCCGATTTTAGCTTCTTATATAGTTGCAGCAGAAGAGCAAGGAGTTGATAAAAAATGTCTATCTGGAACGATTCAGAATGATATTCTTAAAGAGTTTTTAGTAAGAAATACATACATTTATCCTCCCAGTAATTCATTAAAAATAGTTTCCGACATAATAAGTTACACATCTAAAAAAATGCCAAAGTTTAACTCAATTTCTATATCAGGATATCATATGCAAGAGGCAGGAGCTACAGAAGTTCAAGAATTAGCTTTCACCATTTCTGACGGAATTGAATATGTGAAAGCTGCTGTTGAAAAGGGTTTAGAAGTTGATGATTTTGCACCGAGGTTATCATTTTTCTTTGGAATAGGTATGAACTTTTTTATGGAAATTGCAAAACTTAGAGCAGCAAGATATTTATGGGCAAAAAAAATTAAGGAACTATTTAAACCCAAAGATACCAGATCTTTAATGTTAAGGACACATTGCCAAACATCTGGAGTTTCTTTAACTGAAAAGGATGCTTACAACAATGTAATTAGAACCAC
>MDSZ01228885.1_pt1 | contig 18331 bp, 14 predicted proteins | sample 811201 | NCBI WGS metagenome assembly MDSZ01 (sample SAMN05326647, study PRJNA326480) | marine metagenome | isolation source: seawater | place: Indian Ocean: North | collected 2010
AATATGTATGGTTTGGAAGTCTGCAAAGCATTAAACCTACCAGATGACTTTTTATCTCGTGCTCACGCAATCAGGATGAAGTACGACCCAAAAACTACTAATATATTAGCTCAGAAAAAGACCCGATATAACGCAAAGAAGTTAAAAGGTTCATGTGAGATATGTGGTGCAGCTGGTGAAGAAGTTCATCATTTGAAACATCAAGCTTCAGCAGATGTAAATCAATTTATTAAAAGTCATCATAAAAATCATACAGCTAATTTAGTAAATCTATGTGAAACTTGTCATAATAAGATTCATGAAGAAGGTGGAGAGCACAAAATAGTTAAAACAAGCAAAGGTTATCAAATATCTAAGATAGAATAAATATAATAATCGAATTAATTATTATAGTTATGTCAAATGTTAAGAACTTTTTAAAAACTTATTGGCCTAGTATTCTAACAGTTGTAGTTACATTTTTGACTTTAATTACAGCATTTAAGATTCTAGATGTTAATTTTAATCCTGTTGTAAATAAGAAAGTAGAAAAAATTGTTACCGTTGAAGCATTTAGCTCATCGCCAAGCTTAAACTCAGTTGAAGAAATTGCAAAAGGTGATTTATTAAAACAACATGAGTTATGTAAAACTTTTAGTGTAGATACAGCAAATAAAACAGGAATGTGTGTTTGTTTAGATGGTAAAAAACCTGTAGGAGGAAGTGCATCAGGTCCAACTTATTTAACAAATAAGGGAAAAAAAGTTGATTTTGATTTTTACACTCACAGAGGTAAAGAATACAGAAAGACTGCATAGAAAATTATATTTTGAAAAATTGATTTGAAGATATAATTGTTTATATATATTATACATCATGATTATTCCTGTTAAGTGTTTTACCTGTGGAAAAGTTCTAGGCAATAAATATCGATACTATTGCCGTGAAGTGCGTCGTATAAAAGGTCAACAAGATATGAAAGTTGATCAAGTAGTATATTTAACTGAGGAAAATGCTGAAAAAACTCCTGAAGGTCAAGTTTTAGATATTCTACAACTAAATAAACCATGTTGTCGTAGACATATGCTCACTCATGTTGATATTGAATAATTTCTAAGATAAATATATAATGAATTGTTCCAGTTCTGCAAATATAACACCTGCTGCCTATCCTGTTGGATTACCACTAACTTCTGGTAATCCAAATCAATGGAACGTAGGCGCAGGTAATTTTTATTCTCATAATGAAAAAGTTGTACCAACTCCAGTAAATACTAGCAATCAAATTGGTGGAAAAAAATCTAAAACACGAAAACATAAAAAATCTAAACACCGCAATATTAAGCGTAAACACAAGAAAACACATAAAAAGAAGAAGCATGCACGCAAACATAAAAAGGCACATAAGAAAAGTCATAAAAAACATGCACGTAAACATAAGAGGTCACATAAGAAAAGTCATAAAAAACATGCACGCAAACATAAGAGACGCACTAGACGTCATCGTATGAGAGGTGGTGGCCGTATGCCATTGCTTATGCCTCAGAGTTTAGTTAATAGTGGAAGATCTATTCAAAGTGGATTGATGGGAATATATAGAGGATTTCAAGGCAAACCACAACCCGTTAGTCCTTTACCTACAAATGATCAATTCGATGGTATGGAACAAAAAGTATTAATACATAAACCTATTAATGTTAAAGATATCTACCAGGCCGCCGGTAAAGCAGCAGGTAGTATATAAAAACTTTTCTGATTATAGTTTATAATGAAAGTTATTGAGAGTATTCGTAAGTTGTGCTCACCAGCATACGTTTATTTAGTGATATCTGTTATTTCCATTATTTTAATGATGTTCCAGAATGCTGGATCAACCAATACCTATTGTGTAGGTATGTTTGAGTGCCAAGCTCAAAATATCCCAGCAATCTTTGTCATGAAGTTCCTTTATGTTGCTTTCTGGACATTTGTTCTAGACTCTATATGCAAGGCTGGTCATAAAAGAATTGCTTGGTTTATTCTTCTTTTGCCAATTATTATGTTTTTCACCATTATTGGTCTAGGCATGGTTATGGCTGGTGGAGAAGCAGCAAAAAAAGCATTTGAAAAGCTTTAAATAAATATTAGATATGTTTACACCATAGTTCATCATATCTAGTAAGTTTAATCAACATAAAAATATATCCTGAGGGTATAATATAAGATGGACGACCAATTACCACAACTAATTATAGATAAACTTTTTGAAGATAATCCTAATCTTTTAGTCAATCACCATCTTCTTTCATATAATGAGTTTTTCAATGATGGTATTAAGAGAATATTCAGAGAGAAAAACCCTATAAAAATAATGAAAGAGCAAGATGAGAAAACTGGAGAGTTTAATTTAAAATGTAATTTGTATCTTGCAGGAAAAAATGGTGATAAACTTTACTATGGAAAACCTATTATTTTTGATGATAAAAGAGAACATTTTATGTATCCCAATGAAGCTAGATTGAGAAATATGACATATGGTATTACTGTTCATTATGATGTTGATGTTGAGTTTTTTATTAAAAATCCCGAAGATGAAGCGCATCCAACAGAACCTACATACACTACAACACTATCTAAGATTTTTCTAGGGAGGTTCCCAATTATGTTGTTTTCAGATCTATGTATCTTGAAAAATCTTACTCCTGACGTTCGATTTGAAATGGGTGAATGCAGAAATGATTACGGAGGTTACTTTATTATTGATGGTAAAGAGAAAGTAATTGTCTCTCAAGAAAAGTTTGCTGACAATATGCTTTATGTTAAAGATAAAGGTAATGATTTATACAGTCACTCTGCTGAAATTAGATCTGTTTCCGAAGATGCCTCAAAACCTATTAGAACCCTTTCTGTTAGAATGGTTGCAGCTACTCCTTCATGTAAAAATGGACAAATTGTAGTTAATATTCCAAACGTTAGAAAACCAGTTCCTTTATTTATTGTTATGAGGGCACTAGGAGTTATATCTGATAAAAGTATTATTGAACACTGCTTACTTGATATGGATAAATATAGTTCTTATGTAGATTTGTTTATTCCATCTATTCATGATACTGGAACGATTTTTTCTCAAGAGATAGCCTTAAAATATATTGCTAGTTTCACAAAAGGAAAGACTATTCCTCATGCACTAGAAATATTATCAGATTACTTCCTAACACATATTGGAGAAATGAACTTTATTGACAAAGCTTATTTCTTGGGACATATGGTAAAAGAACTTCTAAGAGTTTATACTAAGGATAAAAAACCCACTGATAGAGATAGTTTTATGTTTAAACGTGTGGAATTACCCGGGTCTTTATTGTATGATCTTTTCATTGAATATTACAGACTACAGCAAAAAAATATATATCAAAACATCGATAAAGAATACACATTTAAAAGAGGTATTTACTCAAATAATTTTACAGGTCTAATTGAAAATAATTATAGAGAGTTTTTCGGAGAAAGAATTGTTGAAACTGGATTTAGAAAAGCTTTTAAAGGAAACTGGGGATCTGAAGAGCACACTAAAAGGCTTGGAGTTGTTCAAGGTTTAAATAGATTAAGTTACAATGCTGCTATTTCTCATTTAAGAAAAATTAATCTACCACTTGATTCAAGCGCAAAAGTTATTGGACCTCGCTTACTTCACTCATCACAGTGGGGAATTATAGATCCAGTTGATACTCCTGATGGTGGTAATGTAGGATTACATAAACATATGGCTATTTCAGCAGCTATATCTACAAATTGTTCAGGAAAACCTATCATTGAATGGTTAAGAAGCAAAGGTATGAGATTACTACAGGAAAGTAATCCACTTTACAATGGAACTATGATAAAACTTATTGTAAATGGTAATTGGGTAGGTGTAATTTCTAATCCAGAAGAAATTATCAGTCAGTTTAAGCTTGAAAGAAGGGTTGGGATGATTCCTGTATTTACATCTATTCAATGGGATATTGCTAATAGCACTATTTTCATTTATACTGATGCAGGAAGAATGTGTAGACCAATATTTTATATTGAAAATGGTACTCCTAGTTTTGCTAATGAAGCTATTATGGAAAAAATAATGTCTGGTAGCTTTAGTTGGAATCAATTAATTTCAGGATTTACTCCTAAGAAAGAATCTGCCAATTATGATGTAAATAGCTGTACTATTTATAAATCTGTTTCTGATTTGTATGATGTCTCTGACCTAAGTAAACTTCAGGGTATGGAAGGTATTATAGATTATATTGATACTGCTGAAACTGAAGGAGCATTGATTGCTTTTAATGGTGATGACCTTGATAAAAAACCATATACACATATGGAAATACACCCTTCACTAATCTTCGGTGTTATGGGAAATCAGGTTGTTTTCCCTGAAAATAATCAGTTACCACGTGATTTGTTTGCTTGTGGACAAATGAGACAAGCAGTATCACTATATCATTCTAACTTTCAAAGTAGAATTGACAAAATGGGTGTTGTATTAAATTATGGACAAACTCCATTAATCAAATCTAGATACTTAGATAAAATATGTAAAGAGCAACATCCTTATGGAGAAAATGTTATGGTAGCTATTATGTGTTATGGAGGATACAACGTTGAAGATAGTATTTTGTTTAATGAAGGTTCAGTAAAGCGTGGAATGTTCAGAACAACCTACTATAATATGTATGAATCAAAAGAAGAAAGTTCAAAAGTTGGTGATAGCACTGTTGATTCAACATTTGCAAATATTGAACAAAATAATGTTGTTGGATTGAAACCTGGTTTTGATTATTCTGAGTTGGACAAATATGGACTAGCAAAAGAAAACACACCTCTTACTGATAAAAAAATCATTATAGGTAAAATGAACTCTGATCCTACAAGACCAGATTTTTTCGATGATGCTTCTGTTGCACCAAAGAAAGGTCAACTTGGTTATGTTGATAAAGCTTTTATAACAGAAGGTGAAGAAGGATTCAGAATTGCAAAAGTTAGGTGTAGACATGAACGCGTTCCAAATATTGGAGATAAGTTTTGCTCACGATGTGGTCAAAAAGGCACTATAGGCTTAGTTATACCTGAAGCTGATATGCCATTTAACAAAGATGGTATTCGGCCAGATATAATTATAAATCCTCATGCTATCCCCAGTCGTATGACAATTGGTCAGTTGGTTGAAGCTTTGATGGGAAAGGCTTGTGTAATGTATGGAGGTTTCGGTGATTGCACCGCCTTTATGAATAAAGGTCAAAAAGCTACTACTTTTGGAGAATTATTAACTAATGTTGGATTTAATTCATCTGGAAATGAACAATTATATAATGGCCAGACAGGTGAACAAATTCAAGCTGACATCTATTTTGGTCCTACGTTTTACATGAGATTAAAGCATATGGTTAAAGATAAAATTAATCATCGTGCTAGAGGCCCAAGGACATTACTTACAAGACAAACAGTACAAGGTAGAGCTAATGATGGTGGTTTAAGAATAGGAGAGATGGAAAGAGATGGAATAACCGGACATGGTGCTTCTTTCTTTTTAAATGAGTCAATGATGGTTAGAGGCGACGAATATTACATGGCCGTTTGTAATAAAAGTGGAATGACTGCTATCTATAATGAAAGTATGAATCTATTTTTGAGTCCACAGGCCGATGGACCAATTAAGTTTGTTGGTACTCTAGATAACGGAATGAATATTGATAACGTAACAAAATATGGTAGATCTTTCAGTGTAATCAGAATACCATATGCATTTAAATTATTGATGCAAGAATTACAGACTATGAATGTTCAGATGAGATTGATAACTGAAGATAATATTGATCAAATGACTAACCTTGCTTTCTCAGATAATATTATTAAATTAGCAGGAAAGGATGCTACGCCTCAAACTGTTCTTACGAAAGCTCGTCAAGTAGCTTCTAAAATTAACCAGCCTAATATTCAAAAGAGATCACCATTTGTGCAACCAGAAACACCTGAGGTTAATCCATTCGTAGGAGAAGATACCTATGTTCCTGGCGATTTTAATCAAATGCCTTTTATGGGAAAATCACCTGAAGTACAAGGACTTGCACCAGAATCTCCAGAATACCAATATACCCCTGGAGAACAAAAACCTCGCACACCAGAACAACCTCCAAATAAATTGTCTCCTGAACAACTAGGATGGTTATTTGATCGCTATGGTTACGAAGAAGGAGATGTATTTAAATCTGCTATTATTAATGATGATGGTAGACCAACTCAGTTTTGGTATGTAGATGATAATGGTTATAAGGATCCTGATACTTTCCCAATTGGATGGGATGAATCTGATTTAGTAAGAAATAATGGAGAACCAATACAAGTTTGGGAAGTAGTAATGGGTTTACGAGCTGATCAACAGCCGGGAAACTGGAAACGTGTAATTGATAGATTAAAGAGTTCACCTGTCAGTCCACAATACAATACAAACAATAGTCCTGGGTATGTTCCGGTATCTCCAGATTATCCAGTTGATAAACCTCAAAGCAGTCCTGGGTATGTTCCGGTATCTCCAGATTATCCATATGATAAACCTCAAAGCAGTCCTGATTTTGTACCGGTATCTCCAGATTATCCTCCTAATACACCACCAAGTAAAGGTGGCTCAGGAATGAAACAATTACAACCAGCAGATATTAGTCCACCCAATATTAATATAAATATTAATGTACCTCAAATTGGAGGAGACGAAGAAAAAAAGAAAAAAGAAGATCCAGAGGAAGAAAAAGTAGATAAAATAACTAACGCGATAGAAGAAATAAAAGAGAAAAATATAACCACTACAATAATTAAACCATCTTCAGGTGAAGGAGAAGGAACACTAGCAGTTGAAGAGTCAGATTCTGAGTCTAATACTTCAGATAATACTTCAAAAAGTGGTGGAGAAAAGAAAAAAGTTACTTTTGGTGGGTTTTAATATAATATAAAATTGAACTAAGTTTAAAAATACTATATTATATTATACAGCAAACATGGCACAAAGCGGATTTTCAGTTCAAATTGCAGAAAGTAGAAAAAATATTTTAGAGATTCTTGAAGAAAGAGGTTTCGATATCTCTAATTATCAAGGCTCTAGTATTAGTGAAGTTCATACTATGTTGCAAAATAACCAACTTGATATGTTAGTAAAAACAGAAGACGAAAGCAAAAGTGCTTACGTAAAATATCATTTAGGCAAAACATTAAGAGCAACTAACATCTATGAATATGTAGAAGATTTGTTTAATATTGACAATATCCTTGATAAAAAAGATGATCTTGTAATTATTGCAAGAGACAATGCAAATGATTCAATGCAAAAACTTCTAAGACAAATCTGGATTGATGATAAGATTTTCATTACAGTAATTGGTCTCAAAAGTCTGCAATTTAATATTATGAAACATACATTAGTACCACCACATCGTGTGATGACTCAAGAAGAAAAAGAATCTATCTATAAAAAGTACAACATTGTTCATGACCAACAGATACCTGATATTTCAAGGTTTAGTCCACCTGCATTAGCTATTGGAATTAGACCAGGGGAACTATGTGAAATTATGAGACCTAGTAAAACAGCTATTGTAGCTCCATTTTATAGAATATGTTCTCAGTAATATATAAGTATGTCATCAAAAACTCCATCTCAATATACCCAATCATTAAATAAACTTAATGCAGACTATAGTGTTATCTTAAATGAGCTAACTAATAGTTTTCCATATGCAAAAGCTTATCCTGATTTAGATAAATATACTTCTCAATTTACAAGAGATGAATCTAATTTAACAAAATTACAAGCCGATTTATTTTTATTGTTAGAAAACCTACAAAACGATATTACTAACACAAGTGATAGTATATCAAGAATTGTAAAGCAAATTAATAAACTTGAGGTAGATAATGGAAAACTAATGGTTAGATTACAAACATTAAGTGACCTTAGTGACGGAGCAGTAGGAATGTATAATGATTCAAACTTTATTTACAATTATAAGTATTATGAAAATATTGTTTTCTTTTTAATAATTTCAGGATTAGGCTATACTTTCTATAAAAGTATGGCAAAAGGAAATATACCAAATTAAAATCAATACATTTTCTATCATTATTGTATAGAAAATGAACTTTATGAGTTTTCTCAAGGATTTAGGTATTATTCCAAATAAAGGCACATCGTATGAAAAAGATCCAGCATTAAATCAAGGTCAAGAGTTTATGGATTTTAATAGAATGTACAAAAGAAAAGAAGGAAAAAATCTTGATGCATTACAAGTTACTTCCATGCCTGGTATTAATTCTATAGTTGAAAATATGCAAAATATGAGATCTTCAACAGCTGAATCTAAGAAAAGTGTTGTTACAAAACTTGAGAATGAGTTTAATAAAACACTAGCTGAATATGATGTTGTTTACAGACAGTTTTCTGAAGATATTTTGAAAACTAATGCCAGAGATAAAGAAATTAAAAAATATTTTGATGAAGTTATCACAACTGGTGACGGTAACTATAGTTATGTAAATGATTATGGTTTTACACAAAAATATTCAAATGATGCTTGGTCAAACAATAATGAAAACTGTCCTTCAGATCCTATGACCGTTACTAAAGATATAATGTCAAAGTTCCAACAAGGTTCTGACATGGGTAATGGACAACGATGTGATGTGGCAGGGAAAAATATTCAAAATGAAGATACAAAAGAGTACGCATGGGTGGATATTAAAGGAAAAAAGCACATTTATTCTGATAAATTATGGAAAAGTAAAAATGAAAATTGTAATATACCTGCTATTTCTCTCTCAGCAAAAGATTATGAAGCTATTCCTTCTGGTGGAAACATGACAAGCACAAATAATTGTATGCAACTTAAGGTAGATCCAAAAATATGGAGAAAAATGAATAACTTGAATGATAAAATGGAAAAACTTGCAAAAGAAATGATGTTGCAGTTAAATAGTTTAGCTGTTGAAGATATAGAATTAAACGCTATTATGGTTGAACAAAGAGAGAAAATGAACAAATATATGTCAAAAATAGAAAAAGATAGAAAACAACTCAATTTTTATAATCAAGATTATATTACTGTTATGGCTGAACAAGAAGACAGTGAATTAAGACAAGTATCTACAATGTATCACTATATTGTTTGGTTACTTGTTATATTGACTGTATTTTCTCTTTTAATGCATAATGCTCTTAATCCAAAGTCAAATACAACTGATACTATTGTTGTTATAATTGGTATTGTTTTCATTTTTGTGGTATGTAGGGCAATATACAATCGTTATTATTACCGATTTTAAAAAGTATTTATGATACTAATATATATAATATGTCAATAGAGTCTAATGAATATCCTACTATTATTAAACTAAAAGCATTAGAGAAAGAAATAGCTACGGCTATTAATGAGTACAAATACTTGAACAAAACTTTGCAAAAATATATGGTTAATGAAGTCACTACTGGAGCTGTCAATTATGATAATGATTATATTGCTTTTTATGATCAGTGGTGGGTTCAAGATTGGATGACTTTTAATCCATCAAGAACATATGGTTTAGCAAAAGACGTGGATAAAAACACAGTTCAGTATTTCAGAGATCAAATGGAAAAACAAATTGATATACTAAAAGGTTTGGTAGCTAAAGCAAAACCTATTCTTGCTGATATAGTTAGTAAAGGAGCTCTCAATCAAGATATTGTTACAGTTAAGCAAAAAGATCTAATTTCTTTGAACGATAATTTGCAAGAAGAAAGCAATAAACTAAAATTAATCGAACAAGAAGTAATTGCTGCAGAAGCTCAAAATGATATTCAAACTAAACAACAATACTCATATCTAATACAAAGCGTATTTATTAGTATTTTAGCAATTATAATTATTGCATTAACCGTTAATGCTATTGTAAATCCAGCTAGTAACTCAATTGAAACTGGAATACTTGTAATTATTGCTGCTGTTGTTGCTTATTTTTTATATAAGAAATACGTATAATCCCTACTTTTTTATCACACTTTATAGTAGATATAAAAGTATGAATGATGAAAGTTTGAAACAAGGCAAGCGCATGCTTTCTAATAAAGCAATTAAAAATAAGTTGCATTCACATTTGTTTGATGATGATAATAATGTCCAAGGAGTAGAAAATAGCAAAAATATTAATCATAAATCTCTCGAAGCATTTACTGGAACTATGGGAAGAACTGATGCTAATACAGCAAATGAACAAGAAGCAAATTATTTAAATAACATGAATACTCAACTAAACGCAGCTCTTAGTGATTATGGTAGAGCTAAAAAACATTTGATAGACGAAACTATGGTTTTTGTTAAAAGTGGAACAACTAATGATAATCCAAGAACAGGAGACGTAAGAGTTATGAAATGGTCAGATAATAAATATTCGGTCGTTACTGATAGAGGTATTGTTAAACCTATGAGTGAAGAAACTTGGAATAATATCAAAGGTAAACATGGATGTCCAGAAAATGCTGAGGAAAACAGTCAAGCACTAGGAAATCCAACACAAGGTAGTCTAATTGGTAATAATCCAAAGTATTATGTAGGTTCTAGCATGGGAAATCAGGGTTGTAGTAGCAAAACTGGTATTAATGCTAGAATTATGAGTGCTAGTGACCCAAGATTAGGTGCATCAGAATATGCAGGAGCAATAAGAATGAGCGAAGGTTCAGGTTCTCAGTTTGAGCAACAAGATGATTTAACTCAACCAATTGGAACAAATACGAAACTTGACCTTTGTGCTTCTAGAGCTGTAGATTTAGGAAGAACTGGATATGCTGTTTATAGAGATGGCGATAATGTAAAATGTGCAATAGCTCCAGCAGGAAAAAAATGGAATGATATTTGGGAAGGTAGATCTTTTGCCTCAACAGCTGTCACCTCAGATACTATAGCTACTATTGATTCTAATAAATATAATAGTGTTTCTATGCTTTTTGATGGAAGATTAGCTAAAACAGACATACCTCAAGGTAAAAACTTGAATGTAATAGAAAGTTATGATTTCAAAAAGTATGAACAAATTACAAGTCAAAAAGAGGATAATGTTACTGATCCAACTGTTGCTTCAAGAATACAGCTTCAATCAGCAACATATGGAGCTAATTGTAACGGTCAAGAAAATACAGCTGCTACAAATAAGGCACATGATGAATGGCTCGCACATAATATTGCCAGCGGTGCATGTTCAATACAATAATTTATTTTTATTTTAGAGACTTAATAGAAATAAATATGTTTTAAGTATATAGTAAATATGGGGCAGAAACCAAGTAAACCAAGACCGCCACCACAACCAACACCTGCACCCGGACCAGTTTTTTATAAAGTTGATAATGGAAATTGGACTGGTTCGGTTATAGATTCTGGAGGTGCTGAAGGTTGGTGGAGTGATTATACAATTAATTTTGATCATCAAGGAGATCCCGCTTACGGATGTCAAAAAGAGTTTGTATCAGAATATAAATGTGCAGTTAGTACAAACAAAACTAAAACCGCAGATGCATCAAAGGAAGCATATGGAAAAACTGTTGTGTATGATTGTGATACTGAATATAATATTGCTAATGCTAATAGATTATATGTACTAGATAATGGTAATGTTATTATTAAAAATGAGTACACTGGAAATATGTTATGGCAAAGTAATACTAATAAAGTAGGCCTACCAACAGATGCATTTAAGGCAGAAAATAGCCGTTTTGGTAGAAATTATCTTCAAGCTGGCGAAACTCTATTCCCTGGTGATTTTATTGGTTCTCCTAGTGGTAATTGCTATCTGGCTATCTTTTATGTTAGCCCAGGAGTAACTGAACTAAGACTTGTTTATTCTCAAGCAGCTGTAGGACCTGAAGGTACACCAAAACCAGGAGAAAGTCTCTTTGGACAAATGGGTGATATAGGAAATACACAACTAGATGGTGGATCTTATGCAGCTTATCAAATTATTAACTTTAACAACGAACCACAAACTACATCACAAGCAGGAAAAACAAGTTATATTACTTATGATATGAAAAAGTCACCTTATCCAAATAGTATGATAAATGGATTAAATAATCAATTTACTAATGTTGGCACTTTTGATCAAGATAGAAGACATGAACTAGAAGCAACATGGGGAACTGACTTGAAAACATGCCAGGCAAGATGTACAAAATCACCAGATTGTTGGGGTTTCGTTTTTTACAATGAAGATGGACTTTGTAGTCTTAAAAATAGTGGAATGTTTCCATCTGATCTTAAAAGAAGATTCAACAGAGGCGCTGAAATGTATGTAAGAGGTCTTAAATATAAGAACAGATCTTCTTGTCCAGAAAACTCTACTGTTCTTTTTCAAGACGTTTATACTAACATGCCTAGTAATGGTAATATGACACCTAATACTACATGTGATCTTGAAACTGTAACCGCTGGACAAAGAAAAATTGTAGCTCAAAAAGAAAAAGCATTAATGGAAGCAACAAAAGGTGTTACTATGCATGCAAGCAATCTAAAAGATAAAAATGTTATTTTAGGTCAAAGAATTGTTGATGAATTAGGAAAATATCAGGATGGTATAAAAAGATATGGTTCTGTTAAAAAAGAAGTAGAAAAGCAACAAGAACAATATAAGCACATTTCTGCTATGAATGATAGTACAAGTGTTCAAATGATTAGTGATAATTATAATTATTTAGCTTTTACTGGTCTTGCAGCTTTAGGTGTAATGGCTGCTATTAAAGCAACCAATTAATTTTCAATTTATTAACTTTATATATTTATCTGTTATGATATATATATAATGGATACTTCAGATTTAACTGATACTACAAAAGTAGATAGTGCCGCACTACAAGAAGTTACACTTATGAATATTCAGCAGTTGCAAAAGATGGAACAAAAACTTTATCAAGAACTAGAAACTATGGCAGCTAATGAACCATCGGCTATCAGCAAACAAGATCAAATTGTAAAAAAAATTAATGATCTTTCCCAAATGAGAACCACCATGTTTGGACAACTCGAAGATATGTACCGTAGTTTACAAGGACGTGTTGCCCAATCTAGAATTGATTTGGTTGATCAAATGACTGTTACTGGAGTTGTTGAAGGACAGCTTAACGCAGCAAAAGCATCTTTAAATCAACTAACTGATAATAAAAATCAGAAAATGCGTATGGTTGAAATTAATACTTACTATAGCCAAAAATATCGTGCTCAAACTGATTTAGTTAAAACTATTCTTCTTTTTGCAGTTCCTACTTTAGTAATTGCTATTCTTAACAAAAAGGGTTTCATCCCCAAAAATATCGGTAATATACTTATTGCTATAGTTATTGCTATTGGTATTGTCGTCGTATTTAGAAAATACTGGGATATTTCCTCTAGAAGTAACATGGTATTCGATGAATACAAATGGGCTTTTGATCCTAATGCTAACAAACCTACTGTTCTTCAGTATGACATTGACCAAATTAAAGGTTCATCTAGTTCTTTAGAAAACGAAGTCAATAGTTTTGCAAAAGACCTTGGTTTGGGCTGTGTAGGACAAGATTGTTGTGATAAAGGAACAAAATATGATGAAAAGAAACAAAAATGTGAGGTTGTAAGTGAAGGATTTAAAAATATGCAAAATAATTCAGTTGCATACATGAGTTCAAAAAATCCTGTATGTCCTTGGAAAAATCAACCTGCTAATGTAAAACCATTTAGCCAGACCGATAACTTTGTACGAATTTAAATAGTATATTATTATAAGTATAAATATGTCTTCTGATTGTTCAAGTCAAATAGAAAAAACAATAAAAGCTGCATCAAGTGATTCTTTTAATTTTTGTAATCCTCCACCTCCTTTCATGTCTGAAGAAGTTTGTGAACAAATTATGAAAATGAGAAACAATATGCAGGCCGAAGCAAATAAAAGAGCGCAATCAAGTAAATACGATGGCATAAACGCTAGTTTAATGAATCTAATCGGGCTAATGGGATGTGACGATGCATGTCAAAAAAGAAGAAAGGCAGATGAGTTAAGAAAAAAATGGAATGCAGCAAAAAAAGTTGAAACCGAAGCACCAGGGAACACTGAAGATGCTGAAAGAAACTATTATGTTTATACTGAAGGTGAAACCGGATGGAAAAATAGATTAGTTCAAAGATATACTGTTGTTGCTAATAAAAATAAAGCTGAAGCTTTAAAAAAACATAAACAATTATTAGATGAAATTAATACTCTTATTTCTGATTACAAAGGAGAAACAGATGCTCTTAGAAAAATAAAAGCTTTATTGAAAATAAGACTTAACGAAAATAAAGAACTAAAAGCTGCTATTGATAGTCAACAAGCTACTACTCAAACAAATGATAGAAAAGTTGTTTACGAAGATTGGGCTCAAGATTGGTTGGGCACTATCAAAAGTTTACTTACTACAATTTATATTGTACTAGCTATAGTTTACCTTGTATGGGGACCATTTCTTGAAAATAGTGAATATAAAACATTAAAAGGATGGATAAAGCCTCTTGTATTAATTGTTTTACCTTTTACTATTTACTATATTGTGCAGTTCCTATATTTTATTAAAAGTAAAATCGCCTGGTGGCTTGATAACAAAGCACCAAAAGACGTTTATCGTGATCTTAACAATTAAATCATAAAAAATATTTTAATAATTATTATGATTTTTATAGTTCATCTATTTCATCATCTTCATCATCATATACAATTCTTACATTTTGCCAACCACCACTTCTATATTTACCATAACGCTTGTCCATAAACTCATTCAACTCTCTAGCATTAGGAACACCACGACCATAGCTAGCCTGATACCATTCCTTGAATTGATTTCTCAATTCTGTCTTTTTGATTTTGTCTCCTTCTGATCGAATAATCTTTTCCTTTGCAAACTCTGCCAAATAATCTTGACCTTCACGATACTCGTCGCTACTTGCTTTGACAATATCACAATCTTGAACTAGACCTCCTGTTTCATATGCTTTTTCTACTAGCATAGACATAAAGATAGGAGCCCATTCTTCAAAGTTTTGATCTAGTTGCTTATCAAGTTGGTATTGATATGGATATTGTTCTTTTGGAAAGTTCAAATCATCCTCGTACGGATTAGCTAAGAACTTAGACTTGAAATCACAAACTCTAATACGACGCCAGGTACCATCATCATTACTTTTAATATCAAATAGTGTATTAGTACAAACTACTAGTTTAAATTGAGGAGTAAATGTTACAGTATCTTTAAACAATGCTCTACCTTGAATTGGATCACCACCAGTAATTTCTTTCATAATACCCTCATTAATCTTATCACCTTTACTAGGCTCCTGCATTACTGCATAACGAGTTCCCATAAGCTGGACAATCTCTGATGAAGTACTTCCAATGCTATTTCTTTTCTGAGTGATCAATGTAATGGGTACAGTGCCTTTATAATCACCTAATCCCTTAGACATAAGATCTACCAAACAAGATTTGCCATTTCTACCAGAACCCGTATAAATATTAAATGTTTGATTATCCATCGTTCCAACTAATACTGATGCAAGATGCTGCCACATATATTCACGTAGCTCTTCGATTGGAAATAGTTGTTCCATAAAAGTCATCAATTTATCGATAGTTTTTCCATGTTTTTTACGATTTAATTTTACATAATCAATATTTGTACATTTTGAAATATAGTCATCAGGTTGACCTTTACGATGACATTTATTTTTGAAATCTATCACAAAGTTGTTAAAGCATAGAAGATAAGGATTCTGGTCTAAGTTATCCATAAAGTCAGGATCATAGAATAATTCTCTGGCTTCCCGCATAATATTATTTTTCCATTGAGTTTTCTTTAAAAGAGTAGCAATATCTGCTAGTTTACTAGTACGCTTTCTCATGCTCTCATAAGCACCATCTGTTTGCTCCATTGTCTGCATCCTTGCAGTGTTAGTATGAATACGCATTAGATATTCATTATGCATCTCACGTGATATAGACAAGCGAAGCGCATTTCCAGAATCTATCTCAAACCATCTATTATTTTTATATTCATACCAAACATTGTTTTTAATACTTACACAAATGAAACGCTCTTTAAACAGTTGATACAATACTGTAGCCAGATCAAACTCTGTAGCATCCTGAACTGTCTGATCAATATAATAGTCAATAGTATCATTTCTAATCTCATGATATTTCTCTGCTGCATCTTGTCTAGCCCAATACATAATTGATCTCTTAGACAAACCATCCATACTCATAAACTCGAACTTTTTCCATTCTTCCCACAATTCAGGCACATTAGACCAGTCAAATTTTCTATTGGCTCCTTGTAATGTTCCTCTACATCCATCCTGACTACTAAACTTCAACCATGTAAGGAACATCTTAGGATGAGTATTTGCAAGTGCCCACCCAACTCTAATCCATTTATTATAGCTACCAGGACCATAATAATCTTTTGGTAAAGCCATCGCAAATCTATGTGTTTCTTTTATTTTATATTCAGTTGGAGTCAAACTATCAAACTGATCTGCTAGCATAGAATCAAGCTGTTCTTCATCTTTTATCAAATCATATCTGATAAACTCATGTGGAATTGCTTTCTTCCAAGTAATAGCAGTTTCTGTCTTTCTCTTACCTTGTCTACCTAGACCTTTAGTTGCTTCTTCAAACAATTCTTTTTTTTCTTCTTTCAATTCACATACTGGATGTTCAGTATATCTAGCACATAACTGAGGGAAATATTTTTTTGTATCAAAAGTTTCTACGGACCAAGATGCTGGTGGTTCAATATTCCAGTCACCTTCATCGTTTTTAAGAATATAATGGTGTTTAATTAGATAAGCTTCATGTCCTGGTTTTCTTGAGCCATACAATTGCCAGTTTACAAAACCTTTAGATACACCTTCATCTAGAACTTCATCCCAACTGTTTTGTACTGGCAAATCACTCCATATTTCACCCAAAACACTAACCATTGAATCTCTAACCATTGCTTGAATTGCTTTATGGACACTAATACCAATAATGATATGAACGCCATCCTTAGTTTTAGTGTCCAACATATTGACGTTTTTCTTTTCTAGAACAAAACAATTAAACTCTTTATCTTCTGGAACAACCACATACTCATTTAGTTTTGTCAAATATTCAGCAATCATATCTATTAAATGAGCTTCTGTATGTTGTCTTGTAGTTACACTAGTTTCATATCTAAAATCCAAATCTATTAGAATCGGACCATTCTCTATTAGTTGTTTTTCTGTCATATACTCAAGTTCACCTTTCACAAATACTTTCTCATAATAATTAGACAGAAACTCATCCTTCTTATCATCGTTTATAACATAAGCTCCTCCATATATCTTCTTCTCCTTATCTGGTATGCGCGTATGAGTAAATGACTGCCCTTTTGCAGCGGTACATGATTTAATAAAACTATCGAAACGTGTGCCTTTAGTTGTCATTTTTAATTAGTATACATTGACGAGATATTTTTATCTCAATTTTTCAGAGATTCTATAATCTATCTCTAAAAATAGCACTCTGAATATGTTCTCAAATTAATCCTCTTTAATTTTGATATAAAAATAACTTAATATGTAAAATTATACTAATGTCAGCTTCTTCTAAGAAACAAAAAGACACTTATATTTCTAAGACAGCTATTACCAGAATAATAAAAGATGTAAAAGAACTTCGTAAAAATCCACTTTCATCTCATGGTATATATTATCAACATGATCAAGATGATATGCTTACAGGTAGAGCTTTAATTATTGGACCTTCAGATACCCCATATGCATTTGGAGCATACTTCTTTAAAATTAAAATGCCAACTAATTATCCACATGAACCACCTAAGTTTAGTTTCTATACAAATGATGGAAAAACTAGAATGCATCCTAATCTATATAAAAATAGGAAGGTATGTTTGGATATTTTGAATACATGGTATGGAGAAGCATGGACCGGTTGCCAGTCTTTGAGTAGCGTTTTACTAACTATATGTAGTATTCTTACCAAAGAACCTCTTACACATGAACCGGGTTGTGACAAAAGACACAAAGATTTTTATTCATATAATGAAATTGTTAGATTTAACAATGTCAGATTATCTATTATTGATATTATTACAAGAAAAGATATACTGGACGAGTTTGGTTCGTTATGTGATATTGCAAAAGAAAATCTTTTAAAAAATACAGAAAATATATTATCTCATATTGATTCTTGTAATGAAAAGTATCATGAGATTAAAGATAAGTATCCACATATTTGTAACAATGACAAACTTTTTTCTGGTATTTATTCCCTA
>MDSZ01100779.1_pt1 | contig 18321 bp, 10 predicted proteins | sample 811201 | NCBI WGS metagenome assembly MDSZ01 (sample SAMN05326647, study PRJNA326480) | marine metagenome | isolation source: seawater | place: Indian Ocean: North | collected 2010
GGCTCGCTTTTCTTTTCTGTTCACGCGTATCTTCTTCTCCTTCGCATCGGAAGACGTCTTCGTCGCGCCCCGATGATGATGATGTTGATGAGACTTTGAAAAAGAAAAGCGATGATGCTTTTTCGAGAAACGTCCTCGTCCCCGCCGCTCTCCCGCGTTCGACGACGACGACGTCGCGAAGGTCGTCGACGTCGTCTTCATCATCATCGTCGCTTCGTCTTCTTTTTCGTCGGCTGCTGCTGCTCTCCTTATTTTCGTTCGGTGGAACGACGAACCTTCATCATCGCAAGCGCTTTAGAATGGTGTTGTCCCCTTCCTTGGAAAAATACAATTGGGGTCGGTCTATTCTTCTTCGAAAGACAAAAAAATACATTTGCTACCCTAAACCAATTTTCTTTCCTAAACCCTAAACGGAGAAGAGAAAAAATCAAGACACATTTTAAAATCGATGCTGCGTTCAAAAAAAAAAGAACTTGAAATCCAATCGAATTAAAAAAGAGGGAGAAAAACCCGAGAAGAAGAAGAAGGAAACACCACCACCACCACCACCACCACCACCACCACCACCACGGTTCGTGCGGATCGATTGCGCGTGCGAGTGTGAGGGGTAGGAAGATCGTCTTTGCGACCACCAAAAGCGTGTGCGTGTCGTTTTGTGTGAAAAAAAATAAAAAGGAATCGCATCAACTCAAATATATCATCAGAGGGCGGTCCAAATGCGGAAGGAAATCACAACCGAATTCGAACTGGACGATGGAAACGCGGGAGAGGAAGGAGAAGACGTGGACGACACGAACGCGTACAACTGGCAGGATGTGCACGTAATCGCTGAGCTCGTTGGTACCATTCGACCGTGTTCGTGGTACTCGGAAAAAGATGGATGCATTTACACTTGGGGAGGACAGAGTGGAGAAGGGAAGGAATGGAGGGAGGAGATGAAAGTTTTGGACTTAGTCGGTACGTGTTTGTTTATATCTTGTCGATGGTCGAGCGAACGATTGCTGACCGTATTTTGTTGTTTTCTCTCTCTTTCGCATCACAGGTGGCGAGTTTGCGCATTGGACGTTTCACGTAGAAGACAGCCCGAATCCTGACGTGTTTCCGTCGTTTTGCGCGAGAGAATTGAAGAATACAAAGAAGAATGGAAAAGAGGAAGAAGTCTTGACGTTTTTATCGGGCGGTGCGGAGGAAAGGGAGAACGGTGTTCGCGATCTTGCATCGACGAGTGGCAGTGAGAAAACTTGTAGTAAAACTGTTGCACGAACATACGACTACGCGTTGAAAAAATGGACGATTTTGGAGCCGGCAGCAAGTAAGAAACCCAATACGATTCCAGACGATCGGTTTGGCGCGACGTCGACATTCATCAGCGATCAGAAGGTGGTGCAATTCGGAGGAGTGAAGAAACACTTGGTACCTTTGAAAAATAAGAACAAGAAAATAGAAGCAACGACGACATTAGCACAACATCATCAAGCCGCGGTGGAGAAACAAAATGCTGCATTTACGAACGAGACGTACGTTTTCGATTTTAAAACCAACACATGGAGTCACGTAAGGGTGCCTGTAAAGAAATGCCCACCAGCTCGTGCCTTTGCGAGCTTGATTTCCGTCACCGACGACGTTGCATTTCTCTTTGGCGGCATTAACGCTTCAGGCGAGTGTTACAATGACGTCTGGAAGTTTGACTTTAAGAACAAAGCGGAGCCATGGAAGGAGATTAAACCGGAGAAAGAGGCACACGAGATGCCTCCACCGAGAATGCTGCACGGTGCTTGTGCGCTTCCCGATGGGGATGGTATGCTTGTCGTTGGTGGGAGAGGCAGTAAGGACGAACATCTCGCCGATACGTGGATCTTCTCCTGCGAATTTGGCGTTTGGAAACAGTTGCCGGAAGATATGTCACCAAAAATAGGAATGTTTGGTGCCACACTCCTTCCAGCGCGATCGGCGGTGTTTCGAATCGGTGGCGTATTTGCGGATGAGATGGAAGGGAAGCAAATTATGAGTGAAGAATCCAACATTGCGAGTACGAATACCAGCTCTTCACCGCAGCAAAAGAAGAAATCATCAGGAAAAAATAAAATCTCCACGCTGGAGTTGGCGACGTCCAACACTGGCTTGGCATTTTTTCCTGGCGCAGGGGTACAACACTACAACGAACTCACTCATCCGGAGTATCCTGCGGAAGAAAACCAACTGCAGGATTTGTGGGACGACGTGTTGCCGCTGAAAGACTGCTGGGACGCAGACGCGGCCGCCTTGATGACGGATCGTAAAACTAAGAAAAAGAAGAAAACGGCCAGCACCGACGTGGAAATGGCTAGTAGTAGCCCGAAAAAGACGAAGAAGGACCTGTCTATTTCCACGAAGAAGTCAACCGGAACGCAGAATACAATGGGACAAGGCAGCGGCGGCGAAAACAACAACGTGACATCCATCGCAACGACGGAAACACCGCGAGGCGGAATTCGGTCCGCGTTTGAGCCCGTCAAAGGTTCGCAAGCGTTTATAGTGGACGGTCGGTCCGCCCCGACGCCCCCGGCGCCCATCGCCAATTGCGAGTTCTGTTTCGTACAATTCAAAGGCAAGACTAGAAATCAAATGTTGATGACGCATAGAGAGGAATGTTCGAAAAATCCAAAAAACAACACCGCCGAAGCGACCGAAAAGTTTACCTCATCATTCAGAAAAGCCGACCAGATGTTAGGCGCGGCCTTGAAGAAGCTGAAGGTACAAAAAGCCGCCATCGCGAAACACCACGGCGGCGATTTGCCGAGCTTGAGTCCACGTGCTAGTCGAGAAGAAGTGCTCGTTCCTGGCGTGCGTCCGGCTCCTTCAGATGACGAGGACGAAGATAAAGTAAACGCGGTAAAGAAGAAAAAGCTGAAGAAACAACCTTCCAAGCTCGGTCGAACGAGTTCATCTCAGATGAAAGTTGCCTCGGCCGGTAGCGGTGAAGTCGGTGGCAAAAGCAGCGGAGGAGATGCGCCGACCAACGCCACCGAAGCAAAGAAAGGAGAGAAGAAGAAAACGATAACGCCTGCAAACAACGAAAAGAACATGCCACCGAAAAAGAGAAAATTAGCAGAAGACGGGACGACGCAGAAGAACGAGATGACGGAAGAGCAAAGAGAATCGCTAAGGAACGAAGAATGCTATCGAATGATTATGGAGAATAGCACGAAGCTTCCCACATTGAACAATGCATCTGGAGACTTAGCAATGACAGAAGAGAGCTTGATGAAACAGTTTGCAGCAATAGCCAAAATGAAAGAAGGCGCGTTGAAAGTCCTGAACAACAAGTTGAGCGCGAAGGAAGAAGAGATGTGGGATCGAGCGCGCAAACATTTGGCGAATGCACTTGCGAGCAAAGATTACGACAAACTCTACAAATCTTTCAGTACAAACGACACGACAAAAGCAATTACAACAACTACCTCTCCCAACAAGACGGCAAAAACGACGCCATCGAAAGGAGGAAAACTTCCCGCGATTGGTTCGAAAGTCGATCCAAGCAAGAGTAAAATCACAGGCACTTTCGACGCTGGATATTTCGTCGATCTCGTCATCGATGGCAAGAAATGCTCGGGGATTGCGTTTTCACCAGTTTTACAAACGACCACCGATGGTGGGAGCGTTGCGCACAGAATCAACTAGCAGTAAACACGAGCAAATGTTATTTAAAGCAAAAACATATACTGGTACAACAGCATGCGCCTTCATTTAATAAAATCTTTTCGCTTTCACATTAACAAAATAAGGGAGAAACTACCCGTCGCGTTACCTTTGTCAAAACTCTCAAATCCTTCTCGGCGAAGAACATAGGCAACACGTACGTCGCAAAAACGATTATCAATATGAACACGAAAGGATAAAACGTCGCAATGGGTAACACTTTATTCTTATCGAAATCCGTCGAACGCGATACCGTAAAAACGACTGCGAAGGATAGTATCTGCAAAATCGTGTAAGCGTTGATGACGCCTAGACGCACGAACCGAAAACTTTCTTCGTATCTGTGTGGTACTTGCTCTCTTTGCGTCCACATGAGAAGAAAACGTTTCCATATATCGTTATCTTCTAAAGACGTGTAACCCATGTAGAGTAAAAAACCAGATATCGCCGCGATTGGAATTTCGCCGTAAAACGCGTTCCGGAAGACCTGCAGAGAGAGTAAGCGCAGTAAACTCGCGCATAAGTTCGTGAAGCGACCTATTTCTGAGGCGTGAATAATGTGCGTTTTGTGGATGTAGTCCTCTTGATATTCGACGCTCAAGCTCGATATTCTCGCATGGATGGGCGAATGCGGGAGCGACGGTATTGCAACTGGAAGGCCAAACAAACCTTGCAAAGCATTTATGATTCCAACGATGAAGTAGTCGTAATGATACGATTTGCCTTTCTTGAGTTTGTTCTCTGATCGGTTACTAAGAACGGCTGAGATTTGGCTTTCAAAAAATATTTGCACCGCGAGCGATACGCCGCAAAAGCAAGCAACGAGTATAGATTTTGGATTATGTTTCATCTCGGAATACCGTGTGGGCGTATAATTTGGCCACATTGTACCACTCATTTTGTATCGATCATTGCAGACGCGATCGACAGGCACGTCTTTCGCGATGTAACTCACACCTGTAAATACCAATAGACCAATCGCGGGCGCTAAATCGGATAACACTTTCCTTATCGTTGTCTTCAGAAACGGACTCCTTTTAATCAATTGAATTTTTCTGCTCAAGATGAATGTCCCTATGTGCAAAATGAAATACTTGAGAAACTCTGAAACGGTTTCCCCGCTTTGAATGCCTTTGTTGCGCATGGCGTTTATCGACGAATACATGAAAATGACGGCGACAAACATTCGTAGGCATTCGGCGAAGAATCTACCAACGTATTTAATCAGCGACGCACCACCAATAGAGGCAAAGAGCATAGACGACAGACCAGAAACCAGACCAACGATAGAGTAGAACGTTACCAGATGCACGTTTAATCGAAACGCTGTTATCCTCACGACTTGAAGAAATGCTAACGTGGGACCAGTTATACGAAATACCAGCGCAGATTGCCCGCCGAACAACGAAAATGCCACATTCGCCAAAGCTTCGGAGGTTAAAAAGTACTCCACACCTATACGTTCATCGGAGTCGATGGTGAAAACTAAGCCCACGGCCAAACAAGGAACCGTAGTGTTGAAGAATAGCCAGGCGATTGTGTTCAATGCTCGAAAAAATGTAGGCACATCTTTGAAAGCGTCTGAGAAATCGCTCCAATACCGGTGTTTAACGACTCGATGGAAATCATCGCAAATTGGCGCGAAGAAGGAGACTTTTACACACCCTCTCACTATTTTTTGAACTTTGCCACGTTCTGCTTCATCCTCTATTAAAGTCGTTTCGAGAAGCGAAAAAGTTCGTTCTGGTGGTCTATTTCCGATGGTTTCACCTCCGTGACGGTTCAAGAAACCACACATAGCCTCTCGAAATTCGCCAACAGATCCCGAGGCTAGCGCTTCGAAGTAGAATTCTTCGTCGCTAAAGAGAGTAGCGATCGTACTGCTCGTCGCGAGTGAATTTTTTGTTTGCTTGTGCATAGCGTAAGCATCAGTGATGACCAAAACAACAAATTTGTATGCACTGTTGTTGTTATCATTGTTATCATCGTTAGAATAAGGAGAAAGCGACACTTTCAACCACTCTTTCGTGCGCGCTATGATAACCAATCTCGCCGATTTCAATACGCACGTCTTTGAGGAACATGGTAATATGAGGACTCTATTGCTTTGTACCGAAGCATTCGCGACGGATGCATTCAACGCGTCGTCCAAGAAAAACGAAGACACCAACGCCGCGGTTTCATCACTACTATTATCATCAAAATGTATCTTGGCTTTCTCAACCATCTTCTCCACTACACATCTCAATGTACTCTTTGCCGCGGTATTGTCGTCGTCATCGTTAGTACCTATATCCAATAGAAGCACCGCGTCTAACTTCTCCGACCGTGATCTCGCTTCAAACTCCTTCCCATTACCTTCTTCTTCGACGCCAATTCTCGATATAAACTTCAAATCGTTCATCGCCGACCGTTCTTTTCGTACATCTTTCTTCTGCAACCTCGTAAACAGGCGATAAAAAATCTCTCCTTTTATACCTTCTTCTTCTTCTTCTTCTTCTTCTTCTTCTCCTTCTTCTCTCCCTCTTCCGCTCTCTCTCATCGAAGAACTGTTCGAATAGTCGTCTCCGTTCATTTCCTCGTCCAAACTTTCCGCCGTGAACCGTCTCTTGACCGGAGACGACATCGCGAGGATCGAACCGCGCTCTTTTTTCTCCTTCGTCTTCTCCTCGTCCTCTTCTCCTAGGTGTTCTCTCGGTGTCCTTTTCTCTCGCTCCGCCGGCTCTGTCCAGCTGCTCCGCACTTCGCGCTCGATCTTCCGCTCGTCGTTTCCTCCTTTGTCTTCTTCTTCTTCTTCTTCGTTACCTTCTTTTCTCTCCGTGGAGTCGGCGTCGGCGCGCGGAGAAAACGACATCGTCGCGTGTAGTTTATCGTGTCTTTTTTACGCGTATTTTTTCCTTTTGGACTTGACCTTTTTTTTCGTATCTTTTTTTTATCCAATTTATCTGTGAATGTGATGGCGCCTTCGGGTCGTCACAGTTCTCGCGCACCGCACATCGCTCGAGCTTTGGAACATTCGACGATGCTCGCGCGACGGCATCTCGCTCCGAGGCTTTCGTCGTCTCGACTGGACCGATCTGCGCGAGATGCTCGATGTTCCTTCGCGAGAGTTATTACGCCTCGTCGTCACCGGAAACGAATCTCCGTGACGACGAGCGCTGGCTTGTTCCAATCGAAAGAAGAAAAGATCGTGGAGCGGTATTTAAACTCGAAAGAAGGCCACGCGGCGATTTTAAAAGCAAAGAAAGAGGGCAAATCGAAGAAGGAGTTGCTCAAAATGCACAAGAAAGACATCGTGCACTTGTATTCGGCAACAGAGGATTTGAAACTGCCGTTTCATTTGATTTCGAAAAGCCAACGAATGGTGTTTGCGAGCTTCCTGAACGCCGTCATCGATATTCCAATCTTAAACGAAGCGGCAGAACAAGTGATATTTATGAAAGTTGTAGACGTCATAGCCGATGCCATCGAACGACAGTTCAAATCAGTGGGTAGCAAAGTTTTCTTTGAAGGCGTCACGGACATGGGCGAAACCCAGCTCGAGCTTTGGATAGGAACCACCGCGAAGAAGATCAACAAGAAAATAGACATTCCCGTGTTGAATGAGAAGCAAGAGCAAGAGGCCATCGAGTTTATATTGCACGCGATGACAGAGAAGTTTTTAGCCAGTAAAGGGATTAAACGGGTCCCAAAGAAGAAGAAGATGTTTGGTTTCATCTAATTTTTGTGTAAATCAGAAAGCAACGCTATACTATTATTGCTAAAATTTTCCCCCCCTTCTCTCTCTCTCTCTCTTTCTCTCTACGCTGCACTATTCTACGTATACTAATTACGATTCGTGACTAAACTTCCCGGCTTTATCAAAGCTCGCGCAAAACTGATCGTGTACTTCTCTCACGGGCTTCAAAAAACCCTTCGCGATGGTCGCGGACGGAATGAGGTTTTTACACCCTTGCGGATGGCACTCGGAACACCACTGTTCAGGAAATAAGCCGCGATCGTTTATCGATTCTTCAAACTTCTTCGTTTTTTCGGGGTCAGTGAAACCACCGAAGGCGTCTCGGGTGGTTTCTAGTTTTATTATTAATGGTAACTGGTCGGCCAGTTTTGAAATTTCCACTTCGGTCGCGTGCGTCGGGATGGAGAACAAAGAAGTGTGATGTTGTTCTCCTTCCTCTTTTCCACCAACTTTTAAGACTGGAAAGTCGCCGCGCATGTTTTTCACGCTTTCTGGAGCTGAACCTAAAGGTTTGATCCTCAGCCCGTTCGCATTTGCCTCTCGCGCGAGTTTTGAAGGCGAAACGAAATGGTCCAAAGGACATGTTCCCGGAATGTGGTTGCTATCACGACTGCCCGGGTAGTGACATTGAAAGGTGAAAATGTTATCGTGACCGCCCCAAACTTTATCACACCAACACGGCATCGGTGGAATCAATAAGGTTCGTTTCAGAGAAGCGGCAACGGCCATTGCGTTTGCCAAGGCTTTGATGTGTCCAGAGCCCGCAACGAGATGGTCGGTGATCGAAGGCGTGTCGTGCGAAGTGATGGCGCCGTGGTCGTCCACGGCATCGTCGTCCCACAAGTGGGCGGAAGCGTCAAACGTGATAAACTTTTCGTGTTTGTCTTCTTCGGGAACGCGCCACAGCCCAGCTTCCATGAACCGCCATTTTTTCGCACCGCCAGAACTGCCGTCGAAGGTATACGTCGCGTGCACGGCAAAGGGTTTCTTTTTCTCCTTCTCGTGGAATTTTTGCACCATGTACACGTGTCCAGAATTAAATTTAGCCACTGGAAACACACCTAACAACGTATTGCCTTCCGCGGCGACCAAGACGCGTTTATTCTCATTCGCCCCAAGCCTTTGGATTTGATCCATACGCATCACCTCTAACCCAGGCCACGCGTTTTCTTTCCTCGACATCGCGTTGAACACCTGTTGATCGCTGGTTAATCGATGAAACCTACCATCAGTCGCGCTCAAATGCACGTTCCATTGCTTCGCCCATTGAATCCCGCCTTTCGTGTGTCTCAAAAACACAATCCCGGTATTAAAGACGCCACCTTTCGCGTAATTTCCACCGTCTCTCTCGTCCGACGTCGGGGATAAATTGTCGCTACTCACAATCACATCTGCCGCTTTCAACTCTTCGCAGCCGTCGATATCGAACGATAAATTTTCCACCACCTTCCCTTCGCTCTCCTTCTCGCATTTCAAATACGCCTCTGGGTTCTTCAACCAAACGACGTCCGCATCGGACATGACGACGTCAAATCCGAACTCGAGTAAACTCGTCGCATGCGAAATGCGCATCTTTGCAAAATCCTTCCACGCTTGCGATGCGTGCGAACTGCCTTGCTCTTCCAAGTGATGGTCCACGCGATAAGCAAACGCCTGTCCTTCGCCACTGTGCGATTCATCCCCGACCGTTTTCTTCAAAATCTCAAACGCCTCATCGTCTAAAGCGCCGATTAGCGTCTTCATCCCAATCGCTTTCGCCCACAAGATGAAATTCACAGCTAAATCTATGTGATGCGAATTCGCAAATGACACTACCACCACGCTTCCGCGATATAAGCCCATCCGATTGACGACATCAATTAACGCATCCGGAGCATTTGGAAAGGACATTTTATCCACTCGCACTCTGATTTGCGAGTGAAATTTTCTCTCCATCTCTTCTGTCACCGGTGGTGGCGACACATTCGGGGGAGGTGGGAACTCAGGCATCGGCGGATGTTCTTCTACTTCTTTTTCTTCGCGAGGCGTCCTCTCGACATCAAATCGCAACTCTCCTAAAGCCATGTGATTGCGACCATTATTAGTATCCCCATCGTCCCATCTTCCATGACCACCACGATTATCGTGAATATCGTCGTAATCGTCGTGATTTTTCGGCGTCCCTCCGACTGGTAAAGGATTCCTCGCTCTCTTACGCGGTAAAGGGGCTCGAAATGTCATCCGTTTCATCCACCCGTATTTCTCCGTCTCTTGTAACATGTTTACGTAGAAAACAAGGAGGGAACCGAGAATGGTGACGGATAAGGAACGACGGACGAGTTTCTTTTTTAGGAGAGGAGACGACCGAGGGGTGGAGGGTACCACGTCCCTCATATTTGGTTGAAGGAGGAATGTCTAGGGATCTGTCTGTCTGGAGATTTTCCCGACCCCTTCCTTGAGCATTGAGGTCTTTTCAGATTTGATAAAATACCCCAGACGCACTTAACAAACGTCCACCTTTTTTCTCTATTTCTAAAGCTCATCTTTCCGTAAAATCTCCTCCGCTCTCCTCTTTGCGATTCGCTTACACCTCTCCTCTAAATCTCGAAACCAAGTTTCGAATTCTTCTCTCAATCGAACGCGACTTTTCTCAATCAATTTAGAGACGACGGCGACGACGCCCTTGAGTTCTCGAAGCTCTCGCACGGCGTTCGAATGTTCTATTTTTTTCGATTTGATTTGTTCCAGGAGTTTGCGTTCGTGAATAGCTCGCTCGGAGAAGGAGAAGTCGGAGGATGGATTTAAGCGCGAGGCTTCTTTTTGTATTCGAGTGGACTGGATGCATTGGCGAAGGTTAGCGAAGTCCAGTTTGAGTTGGAGGACGCGTTCGCGGACGAGGGCGGCGACGGCGAGGGTGGATGTTTTTTTTTGTTCGTTGGTCGTTATGGATTGCGAAAGCGCGAGGATGTGCGGAGAGGAAGAGGATAGGAACGCGGCGAAGGCGAGCTTTTTGTCGAGGAGGAGAGAGCGGTTGTAGTCGAGATCGAAGTTTGTGTCGTCGGCAGTATCAGAGGAGGCGTCAGAGTCGTCCGTACGAGGATTCACGAGATTTGGATTCTCCGCTTGATGCTGTTCGCAAATTTCGTTGATGTCGACATTATTCCGCGTTTCCTCTCGTTCTTCTCCTTTGCCTTCTTCTTCTCCCTCCTTCTCCTCCTCCTCTTCCTCCTTCTCCTCCCCGTCCTCTTCTATTTCATTTTCTTCTTTTTTTTGTTCAATCGAGAGAGCAGCAACAGGAGAAGGTTTCAAACTTAAACCAACACATTTACCATCATCATAATCATCATCGCCATAATCACGTGCACCTGAAAATTTTCTCTCTAAGATTGTGTATGCTTCTTTCAGCGCTTTCAACTCTTCTATCAGACGCGAATTTTCTGCTCGTAAACGTTTAATCACCAACTCGGGGACGATTTCTTGGTTTACGTGATACTCGTTCGTCACGCACGATACGCGCTGTGCAAATCTACAGGTCGCTACACTTTCGTTTAATTGCGTTTCATCGTGCGAGCACGTTGCAATCATGACGGTATTACAGTTACCTCCTAGCGAATCTCGAAGCATGGATGTTACGATCGAATTCCGATACGGCACGTGATACGTAGCGTTGGCGTCGTTTTTCCTTCGTCGAAGTTCTTGTTGCTCTTGCAAAGCGACGATGACTCGTTCGAGAAAGTGCAAGGATAAGTTAATGTGTTTAGCTTCTGTGAGCACAGACCCGTCTATTTTCGTTTTCGAGACACGTTCTGAACCTGCAAGATCGACGATGTTCAACTTTGCTCTTTGTAGAGTATCGTCGCCGGATATTCGTTTCTCAATCGTAATCGTGAAGACGCAATGAGAACGACTCGAAGCTAAGTTCAAGGGGGTTTCGGCCACTGCTCGATTCGCGTCCCCCGCAAAGAGCAAGTCCATCGCCTCTTCTTCGCTGCGAATTCTGTGTGAGGATATGCCTTTCAAATGAAACGTTTTCTTTTCGTCTTCTTGAAGATAGACTCGAGGTAGATGAAGTTGATTTTGTTGATAGTTTCTCGATGACGATGAAGAAGATGACGGTTCTAGATCGATACGGTCGTTGATATCTCTCGATACTTCGAACTTTTCTTTAAGTGATGATGTGTTTTCACTGTAGTCGTTATCGCCTTCGTTACCGTCGTCATTATCATCTTCTTCTTCTTCTTCTTCGCCTACCGACAGTGCGCCTTTTTGCGAAAACATCGATCGATTCAAATCATCCCTTCCTAACAAGTCGTACGCTTGCTCGTTGTACACCTCCACGTACTCGCACGTCGCGTCAAACGTGATCACTTTGTTTGCACTCCCACTCTTCTCCTCTTCCTCGCTCTTCCTCTTCTCCATCTCTCGAAACAACGTCTCTAAACTCCTCGGAATGATCCCTCGATTTTCAAACGCGCCGTCGTTGCCTCCAGTGATCGTATGCGTCTTCCCAGATCCCGTTTGTCCATATGCGAATATCGTTCCGTTGACGCCATCTAAACAGTTCAAAACTACGTTTCTCGCGCACGTGTCGAATGTTTCCTCCTGGGATGCGTTTTCGTCCAAGATTTCGTCGAACGCAAACATCTGACTTCTCTTCGCGTATTTTTTAATGGTCGTCTTCTCGTCGTCTCCCCTGTGGTCTTTCTCTCGCTCGTCGTCGCATTCAAACGATACCGTCTTCTTCTTCTTCTTTTCGGTGCTCCCGTTTCCATCGTTCTCTTCCACGCGCACTCGTTTCCACGACGAAAGGGCATCGCTCGCCGGTTTCAATCGAAGATACACCGCTATTCTTTTGCTCTTCGTCTTTTCGCGCTGCTCTTTAACGTCGTCGTCGTCGTTGTCGTCCTTCTCATTCCACGCGTCGTCGTTCGCGTCGCTGCTCTTCTTCTCCTCCTCCTCCTCCTCCTTTTCGTCCGCGCCGTCGTCGGTTTCCGAATCGTCTGGCGTCATGAGCGACGACGAAAGAGCGCGTATTTTTTGTTGTGAAGCGGGTCAACTCTCCCCAAAGTCAAAACCAACAAACAAAGAAGAGAAAAGAAAGAGAGAGGTTTTTTCTCGCCGCCAAACGCAACGCGTGGTTCGTTTTCCAACGACAAAAAGGGACGAGCGGATGGACATACACGCGTTGTTTCAACGCAAAATTCTGCTATTAATAATGATGTTGTTACAAAATGCTACCACCACCCCGCGCGCGCGCGTTCGAACGTCGACTTATTAACTGGTATCGTGTCGACGCACGCATCGCACACCATCGATTCCCATTTAATGTCGTTTGAGAAGGGTTCTCTCCACCGACGCGGCGTTCGTGCACCCCTTCCCCGTGGTGGTGGGTGTTAATTCTTTTCGATTCCCGTCGGGTTTTCCTCTTTTTCGATTTCGATCTCGTGCTCGAACTCCCACGGTTTCCACTCTCTCATTTTCGGAATCAAGTCCAATTCGTCTCTCGCTTGCATCGCCAACTCCTCGATCTGCCCAGCCGCGATGGTCTCTTCGATCTCCGGAACCGTTTTCCCGCTCAGCGTCACCGATTTCCGGTGCTCGTACGTTTGCGTCACGATCGTTCGATACGCCGCGTGGTCCGGGACGAACTTGATCGCGTCCAGGACTTGGTCGCACAGTTTCGCGTACGACGCGATCGGGTCGTTCAACACGGGAAGGCCGACCAATCCCGTGGTGGTTTTTTGCTGTTCTCGCGTCATCGACGTCGGCGAACAAAACCCGACGAAGCCCCGCCTACTGCTGCTGTCACAGCGACGAAGGTGACGACACAACGCGCTTCGAAAAAGCATGATTGATCGATCGATTGATTGATGATAATCGCCTCTCTCTCTCTCTCTCTGTTTGCGCGTTCGATTATGACGAACCCTTATTAGAGTAATGTCAAAAGAGAGAGCACACGGAGAAACCCTAAACCCTAATTGAGACCGAGAAAGAGGAGGAAGGGAAGAAAAAATTCGAAAAAAAAAAAGACGAAAGGAGAACCCCTTGGACGCACACACTTTGACGCGCGTTGTGCTTTTGGTTCGACAAAGGACGACTTTCAAACCACGCGATGACGACGACATCGGACGAGGAAGAGGAGACGATGTTGGACTCGGAGGAAGAAGAAGAAGAAGAAGAAGAAGAAGAAGATTCCGACGAGGAGTACGAACTCTCTCAGAGGGACAAAAATCTCGTTCGAGAGCGGAACGTGAGAGCGTTGCGGGATGGGACGGTCAAAATTGCCTACGCGAGCGTCTTGAGCAATCTGAAACCGCCGGAACCGAACGAGGTCATCTTGAAGAGACATTTTCAACCGCTGGTACCCGGCGGGGCGCTGCAAACGGGTAAGCGCTCCCTCGTCGAACGCGTCGACGTTTTTTTCGTAATTTTCTTCGATTTCGAACGATTCGTTCTCCTCGAGGGGGAGGGAAAAGAGCGCTTTTGGGTGCTCACTTTTGAAAAAAAAAACTCTCCGTCTTTCTCTCTCTTTCCGCGTGTCCCCGATGTCCTTTTTCTCGCGTCGATTCTGACCCTTTCCTTCTCGCTTTCCTTTTTTCTCTCTTCTGGGATGCAGCGGCGTTGCAACGCGCGATTCTCGCCCGAAAAATATTCATCCCGTTTGGCTCAACGAAACGACCGGAATTGCCGAAAATCATACCGTCCGGCGCGGACGCGGAAGATATCACGCTCCCGGAAGGTGTTTCAGAGTTGGTGTTGTGGCAAGACGAGAATAAGGAAAGGCAGGAGGAGAATAAGTTGTTACCTCCGGTGAAAGTGGATAACATGTTGACCAGATGGTTAAGACCGCACCAACGAGAAGGGGTTGCGTTTTTGTACGAGTGTGCGATGGGTTTGCGCGGGTTTGATGGCGCCGGGTGCATTCTAGCCGATGATATGGGTTTAGGAAAGACTTTGCAAGCGATTTCTTTGATGTGGACGCTTTTGAACACGAGCATCGAAGAAAACCAAGAACCGACGGTTAAAAAAGTGGTGATTGTCTGTCCGACGTCGCTTGTAGCAAACTGGGACGCGGAGTGCATAAAATGGCTGAAAGGGAAGGTTAAGACGACGCCGATTTGTGGAGACTCGCGAGCGGACGCAGAATCTTCAGTGAAGATGTTTTTAGCGCCAACCTCGAGGTCGCAAGTTTTAATCGTCTCTTACGAAACGTTTCGGATATATCATGAACGATTTACTACGGAAAGTTCGTGTCAGTTGGTCATTTGCGACGAGGCGCACAGATTGAAAAACGGCGAAACGTTGACGAACCAAGCGTTAGCGAAAATGGCGTGTAAACGACGTATTATGCTTTCTGGTACGCCGATGCAAAATCATTTGGACGAGTTTTATAGCATGGTGTCGTTTTGTAACCCAGGTATTCTAGGCACGCCGAAGGAGTTTGCGAAGAAATATGAGCGACCGATTTTGGCCGGGAGAGAACCAGACGCGACGGATGCCGAGTTGGAAAAAGCAAACGAACGAAACGAAATGTTGAGCGTTATCGTGAACAAGTTCATATTGAGAAGAACGAACACGATTTTAACCAAGCATTTACCTCCGAAAGTTATTGAAATCGTGTGTTGCAAGACGACGCCGATGCAAAGATCAATTTACGAACACTTGTTATGCGAGAAGGCGAGAGTCGCGGAGAAAACTGGGAAACAGGTGGACGTTTTGGCGTGCATCACGGCGTTGAAAAAGTTGTGCAATCACCCGAAATTAATTTTTGACGCCATCCGGGAGAAGAAATACGCCGGGAAAACCGAAGGTGGGAACGCGATCGATGATAATTTGATGCCGTACTTCCACGGTTTGTACGATGGTGGCGGCTCCGGAAGGGGTGGGCGAGGAAGCGGGCAGATGTGCGAAGGATGGGAATGGCACGGCGGGAAATTCGCCGTTTTAGCTCGATTGCTGCATCAGTTACGGACAGAAACGAGCGACCGGATCGTGATTATCTCCAATTACACGCAAACGTTAGATTTAGTGGAGGTTTTGTGCCGTCAGAACAACTATCCCTCCTTGCGCTTAGACGGCGGGACGAGCATTAACAAAAGGCAAAAACTCGTCAACGCGTTCAACGATTTGACGAACAACGAGTTTGTGTTTTTGTTGTCTTCAAAAGCTGGCGGATGTGGGATTAACTTAGTCGGTGGGAACCGGTTGGTGTTGTTTGATCCGGACTGGAATCCGGCGAACGATAAGCAAGCAGCGGCGAGATGTTGGCGAGATGGTCAAAAGAAAAAGTGCTACGAGTACCGATTTCTGTCCTCGGGGACGATCGAGGAGAAAGTATATCAGAGACAATTGGCGAAACAAGCGCTGACGAGTGTGGTCGATGGACGAGGTTCGGGTTTAGAGCAAATGTCGATGACGACGGAAGATTTGCAGCAGTTGTTTTCGTTGGACGTGGAATGTCCGAGCGATACGCACAGAAAGTGCGATTGCACGCGATGTCCAGACATCCATCGAAAAATTGAAGAAAAGAAGAAGACGATGAACCAAAGCAGCATTTCAAGCGAGGACGATGCAATTGGTGGTAATGATGATGGTGGTCAAAACGATATTTTACCGGAGGAGAAGCAATTGGAGGACTTTGACGAGTCGAAACTGAACACGTGGGCTCACCATTATCGCATGTCACACGTCCCGGACGTGCAGTTACGAAAAGCTGCCGGCGAAGATGTGACGTTCGTTTTTTCGCTCGAAGTTGACGGTGCGAAGATTGCAGAGATGCAAGAAAGAGCGTTGGCGTTGGCAGAGAAGAAAAGGAAAGAGAATCCTGTCGTTGCAAAGAAAGACCAGGACGAGGAGGAGGACGAGGAGAAAGAAGATGATAGCGATAGAAACGGCTCGTCCTCTTCTTCTTCTTCGTCATTATCGTCTCTTGAAGATGACGAAAAAGAAGAAGACGTCGGACAAAAAGAACAAAAAGAAACAGTAATCACCGCGAAGATGAAAGCGAAAGCGTTGAAAGACGTGAGCTCGAACGAAATGGAAACGCGCGTTGCGACTACCAATAAGAAGAAAAATACGCCGATTGGTCGCGAAAGGCAAACGTCGCCATTGGCCAAACGCCGCAAAGCAGCGTTTAACGAAGAGAATGAGGAAGAGGGAGAGGACGACACGGACGATGAAAATGACTTGAAAGACGAAGATCCCGCTGCAGCTGCTGCCACTCTTCCCGTGAAGGAAAAGACGAATGAAAAGAAACCGATGGCGAGGAAGAATTCGCGAAAGCTGAAAGATGCCCCAATCACGTGCGTCGGCTGTAACCGAAGTGACGACAAGAAAGATATGATCTCGTGTGTTGGTTGTGAGAGAAAATTTCATTACTTTTGCAACGACCCACCTTTGAAGACAAAACCAACGAAACGTACCCATCCGATGGGATGGTTCTGTAACGCATGCAAAGAGAAAGAAGATGAAGATGAAAAAGAAGAAGAAGAAGAAGAAGAAGAAGATGTTAAAAACGCGAACAAATCCGCGAATAAACGGAAATCGCTACCTGAAATTATCATCCTCTCGGACGACTACTCGGAGAAAGAAGATGACGATCAAGTTCCAGACTCTGAAGACGACGATGATTAATACAATATACACTGAAACACTGTTATATATATATATATATATAAATGAATGAAACACACGAACATGCGCTCTCTCTCCCTCTCTCTCTCTCTCTCTCTCTCTCTTCATCGCATCTGAGCTTCGGCTGCTTCGCTCACCACCGGCAAATTCACATACCTCCCCGTCGCGCACCCAACCGCACACAACGCGAACGCTACGACCAACCCTACCCAAATAACGTTATACATCCACTTAGACAAGAAATACGGAATAGTTATGCCTAAAATCTCTCTCGAAAACAACGATTCAAACAACCCCGGAAATATCAACACGATGTCCAACAAAATCGCCTGCATGCCGTTAAAGCGACAAAACCTGCTCAAATTTTGGTTCCTGGCGACGCCCAAATACGCGGCGAAAAACGGAATCAAATTCCCCAAGGGTAACGTGGCGACTATTTTCACGATCGGTAAGAGCGGTTGCAACATAATTATCGCCGCTGGAAACGCCGCGAAGAAGTATCGCGAGTATCGCAACCCGGATATTAGCGGGAGCAAGTACGGGAGAAACGCCACGACTCGGTCCGAGACCGGAACGAGGGATGTGCCACCAGCTTTCGGAACGAATGATGCACCGGCGCTTCTTTTCGACCGCGTCGACCTCAAAGTCACCACGACTCCGTCAGCCCGCGACGTCGACGACGACGACGAAGAAGAAGACAAAGACAAAGAAGACGACGAATTCGCGCGTCCTCCCAAAGACGCCGCCGCCATCCCGGAGAAAGCGACGACGGGACTTTTTTTCTTCGACCTCCCGCTCGTAAAGACTAATGATGTGGAGGGGCATTCGACGAGACGACATCGCAAAGCGCTCGTCGTCGTCGTCGTCGTCGTCGTCGTCGTCGTCGTCTTCCAACCTCTCTTTTCGTGCGCTCCGGTACTAAAGGCTGCTGCTTTCGCCGTCGTCGTCGTCGTCGTCGCCGCCGTCGTCAGCAGCTGCTGCACCATGGCGACGGGGTATTATTATTCTCGAGGAAAAGTGTGTCCCAAAATGCCAAAAAAGGGAAGCTTTTTAATACGGCGGCGGTTCAGTAGTTTCTCCCAAGTTTTTTTACCATGTTTAGGGTTTAGACAATTGTTGTTTTTGTTGTTTAGGGTTCCAGTGTGTAGAGGCGCCGCGGGGCCGTCGTCCGCTCCAATTTCCAATCGCATCCTCTCTCCAAAAGCACTTTGGGAAGAGACGCTCTCTTGTGTGTCGTCAAATAATCGACCGCGTAAAGGTCTTTCGTGTTGTCATCGTCCGCGAAAGAAGAA